>ERZ834798.3205-NODE-3205-length-10771-cov-3.472004_pt1 | contig 10771 bp, 8 predicted proteins | sample MGYA00519689_ERZ834798 | MGnify/ENA primary metagenome ERZ834798 (study PRJEB31850, sample SAMEA3708761) | human gut metagenome | biome: human gut; feature: human-associated habitat; material: faeces | place: China | collected 2014 ...
AAGTCGTATGGACTCTGCACGACTACAAACTGCTATGCCCTCGTTACGACTGCCTGCGCAACGGGTTGCAGGTTTGCGAAGAGTGCTTTAGCGACAAACGCAAGGTGCGGAAGCACAAATGCATGAAAAATTCCGCATTGGCAAGTTTCCTGGCATACAAGGAAGCTATGAAATGGACTCGTATGCGCCTGGAAGCAGTTACCGACGCCTTTATTTGTCCCAGCCGGTTTATGGCGGACAAAATGGTTCAGGGCAACTTCGACAAACAGAAGATCAATACGCTCTGCAATTTTATCGACATTGCCAAAACCCGGAAAGACGATTACGACAAAGAGAACTATTACTGTTACATAGGCCGTCTTAGTCCTGAAAAAGGGATCGGAACACTGATCGAAGCGGCAAAGCGACTGCCCTACCCACTGAAGATAATCGGTGGCGGTTCGCTCGAAGAGACGCTGCGCGCCGCAGCTGCAGGAAGCGATATAGAACTTCTGGGTTATAAACACTGGCCGGAAATCAAGGAAATAGTCGGTAAGGCCCGATTCTGCGTCGTGCCTTCGGAATGGTATGAAAACAATCCGCTGTCCGTCATCGAGTCACAATGTCTGGGCACTCCGGTGCTCGGCAGCCGGATCGGCGGCATTCCCGAACTGATCGATGAAGGCAAGACCGGAATGCTGTTCGAATCCGGAAACGCAAAAGAACTGAAGGCCCGAATCGGACAAATGTTCGCAACCCCGTTCGAATACCGGCAGATCGCACTCGACGCACAGAAAAGATATTCGGCAGAGAGGTACTATACAGAACTCCTGAAAATTTACAACAACAGATAACATGAATACCCGGAATATACCTCATCCCACGGATGCCAGTATCATCCTGACCTATCGTTGCCCGATGAAATGCAAGATGTGCAACATCTGGTTCAACCCCACGAAAAAAGAAGAGGAAATCAAAGCCTCGGATCTCCGCACGCTGCCGCGGCTGAAATTCATCAACCTGACCGGCGGCGAACCGTTCGTACGCGACGACCTGGCCGAGATCGTCGAAGAGTGCTACAAGCATACGGATCGCATCGTCATCTCCACCTCGGGCTGGTTCGAGGAGAAGGTCATCGCGCTGGCGGAAAAATACCCGCAAATCGGCATCCGTATCTCCATCGAGGGCCTGAGCTGCAAGAACGACGAATTGCGCGGCCATGCCGGAGGCTTCGACAAGGGCCTGCGCACGTTGCTTGCCTTAAAGCAAATGGGCTTGAAGGACATCGGATTCGGCTGTACCGTATCGAACAACAACTCCAGGGACATGCTTTCGCTGTATCAGTTGAGCAAATCGCTGGGGATGGAGTTCGCAACGGCAGCGTTCCACAACTCCTACTATTTCCACAAGGACGACAACGTCATTACCAACAAAGACGAAGTATGCAGGAACTTCGAGCAATTGATCGCGTGGCAGCTGCAGGAGAACCACCCCAAGAGCTGGTTCCGGGCTTGGTTCAACATGGGGTTGATCAACTACATCGAAGGCGGCCGGCGTATGTTGCCGTGCGAGGCCGGATCCGCCAATTTCTTCATCGACCCCTTCGGCGACGTCTATCCCTGCAATGGACTGGAAGAGAAATACTGGCAAAAATCGATGGGCAACATCCACCAAACGCCCGATTTCATGGAGATATGGCAAAGCGCCCGGGCGGAGGAGGTGCGTGCCATGGTGCGCAAATGTCCGAAGAACTGCTGGATGGTGGGCACAGCCAGTCCGGTCATGCATAAATATGTAAAGTACCCGCTGAAATGGGCGCTCAGGAACAAGCTCCGCAGCATGAGGGGCAAACCGGCCTGTCTGGATAAAAAATGGTGCGACGTCGGCCAGGATCCGGCGCAAGGAGACCTGAAGCAGCGGATGTAACCATGGAACGGTCGGCAACGGCAGACATCGCCAAGACGATAGGCATCATCCTCGTCGTCATCGGACATTACAATCCTGCGGATGCCCCCGAATGGTACCACCTCGCCAACCGGTTCATATACGCATTCCACATGCCCCTGTTCATGTTCGCAAGCGGATACATCTATGCAATGACCGGGAACAGCCAAAACAAGGGGGGGGGAAACTTCATTTTGAAGAAATTCAAAAGGTTGATGATCCCCTATTTCTCGACAAGCGTCGTCATAATCAGCATCAAACTTTTGACGCAACAGGGAATGTCCGTGGAAAATCCCGTGACGGCAGCATCGTATATCAAGATGTTCTATCTGCCCGAAGCAGGCTATTTCCTCTGGTTTATCTGGGCGCTATGGCTGATATTCCTGCTCATAAGCATGATAAAGACGAAAACGGGAAGAACCGTGCTGTTCGCAGCAAGTCTCCTGACAGGGTTTCTGCCTGTCGACTGGCCCGAAATCTTCTGCATAAACAAGGCCGTGGCCATGCTGAAATATTTTATGCTGGGCGTGTTTCTCATAAATTGGCCCCGTTGGCTCGATTCGGCGAAGAAAATACCGGGAATGATTCCGGTCTGCGCCCTGCCCGTCCTGTTCGCATGCACCTTGCTCGTCCGAAACGACATACTCACCGGCCTGATGGGTTATATATTGCCATTTGCAGGCATCCATACGATATGCGTGATATCGGCACGGATCAAAAGCCTGAAACATATAACGCAAAAACTCCTTGTCGTATCGGCCTCTTCTTATATCATCTATCTGTTCCACACCACATTCGAAGGATTCGTCAAATCCCTTGTCCAGCAAGTTCCGTTGCTTGCGAACGGCAACGACCCGCTCTATTTCAGCGTCGGGGCCGCGGCCGTAATCGGCGCAGGGATTTTTCTTCCGATCATCCTGCACCGGTATATCTTACAACGTAATCGTCTGTTAAGATTCCTGTTCGGACTAAAACCCGCAAAATAACAACATGAAAATAGTCGTCACCGGAACCCGCGGCATTCCGAATATCATGGGAGGCGTGGAGACACATTGTGAAGAGTTGTTTCCGCGTATTGCTCGAAAAGGCTTCGAGGTAACCGTTATACGGCGGAAAAGTTACGTACGCGACACGCTGTCCAGCTACAAGGGCATCACGCTCTCGGACATCGAAACGCCGCGGAAAAAATCGCTCGAAGCAATCGTCCACACGTTCAGGGCCATCGTGCGGGCCAAACGCCTGAAAGCCGACATCGTCCACCTCCATGCGGTGGGCCCGGCACTGCTGACACCGCTGGCCCGTTTGCTGGGAATGAAAGTCGTATTCACCCACCACGGGCCGGACTACGACCGGGACAAATGGGGCATGGCGGCCAAAACGGCACTCCGCCTGGGCGAGGCCGCAGGCACGCTCTTCGCCAACGAAGTCATCGTGATCTCGCATGTGATCGACGACATGCTGATCCGGAAATACGGACGTAAAGACTGCCATGTGATCTACAACGGCGTCCCCTCACCGGATATCACCGACTATCCGGAATATTTCGGGGAGCTGGGGATCGAACAAGGAAAGTATATCTTCGCAATGTGCCGGTTCGTACCGGAAAAGAACCTGCACCACCTGATCGAAGCGTTTTCACGTACCGAGCACAGGGAATGCAAGTTGGTCATTGCCGGGGACAGCGATTTCGAGGACGACTATTCCGCAAGCCTGAAGAAATACGCCCGCGAACAGGGAGTCGTGCTGCCCGGATTTATCAAGGGCAGGAAATTGCACGCATTGCTGTCGCATGCCCGGTGTTTCGTACTCCCCTCCTCGCACGAAGGGCTCCCGATCGCACTGCTCGAAGCAATGAGTTACAGGCTGCCTGTGATCGTGAGCGACATCCCCGCAAACCTGGAAGTCGGGCTCGGGCAGGAATTCTATTTCCCGTTGGGCGACAGAAGGGCTCTGGCACGCAAACTCCAGGAAAATATGGACGCCCCTTACCGGCAAATAGAGTATCCCATGGAAAAATACGATTGGAATGCGATCGCCGAACGGACGGCCTCGGTCTACACCAAATACGCGAAACCGGGGAAATAGCCACAGCCCTATTCCCGGCGGCTGATTTCCGCCACGGTCGCCCCGACGAAAGCTATGAGCTCCGCCGGGGCGATTTTCAGTTGGAGGCCGCGGACGCCGGCGCTGATGTAGATGGCCGGAAGCGACGCGGCCGAGGAGTGGATATAGGTCGGAAAGGCTTTCTTCATGCCGATCGGCGAACAGCCTCCGCGGATGTAGCCCGTGACGGGCAGCAGCTCCTTCATCGGGATCAGGTCGGCCTTCTTGTTGCCCGATACGCGTGCGGCGGCCTTGAGGTCGACCTCGTGGTCGGCGGGCACCACGCATACGAAATACCCCGTGCGGTCGCCCCGCAGCACGAGGGTCTTGAATACGCTTCCTATATCTTCGCCCAGCTCTTCGGCCACGTGCGTCGCTGCGAGGTGTTCTTCATCAACCCGGTAAGGGACGAGTTCATAGGCTATCTTAGCGCGGTCGAGCAAGCGGGCCGCATTGGTCTTTTCGACTTTTCCGTGTGCCATTTCTGCTTTTGGTGTTCGATTTTTCGACTTAAATTATGCAAAAGTAATTTATTTTGACCAAACAGGTTCTTTTTAATTATTTTTGCAAAATGCTCCGTGGCAAAATTACATACAGGCTGCTCGCCTCACTGCTCGCAGCTTTGTCCGTGTGCACGACCCTGTCGGCACAGAGCACCCGTGTCCGCGGCCGTGTGACGGATGCCGCCAGCGGTGCCCCGATGCAGTTCGTGAGCGTCGTGTTCCCCGGCACCACGACCGGCATCACGACCGATGAGGAGGGTATCTATACGCTCGAGACCCGCGATACGGTGGGGCGCGTACAGGCCTCGATGGTCGGCTACGCCACGCAGACCAAGCCGCTCACGCGGGGCGGCTTCAACCAGGTAGACTTCGCCCTGGAAGCGGTCGAATTCGGCATCGGCAGCGTCGTCATCACCCCGGGCGAGAACCCCGCACACCCGATCCTGAAAGGGGTCGTGCGCCGCAAGCCGCAGAACAACCCCGACGAGTACGAACGCTACCACTGCGCCACGTACACCAAGATGGAGCTCGACCTGACGAACGTCAAGCCGCGCTTCCGCAACAAGCGGCTGCAACGCAACTTCGGCTTCATCTTCGAATACATCGACACGTCGGCGCTCACCGGGCAGGCCTACCTGCCGGCCATGATCTCCGAGACCACGGCCGACTTTTACCACAGCAAGCGCAACCCCTCGCTGTCGCGCGAGATCATCCGCGCCAACCGCGTATCGGGGGTGGAGGACAGCTTCGCCATCGCCCAGTTCACGGGGCAGATGCACGGCAACGTCAACTTCTACGCCAACTTCATCGACATTTTCAACGTCCGTTTTGCCAGCCCGCTCTCCGACGGGGGACTCTTCTATTACGACTATTTCCTGGTGGACAGCATGCAGGTCGACGGCCGCAAGACCTACAAAATCCGGTTCCACCCCAAACGGCTCACCTCCCCGGTGCTCGACGGCGAGGTGAACATCGACTCGGCGTCGTATGCCCTGCAATCGGCCTCGGCGCGCATGCCCAAGGGCGTCAACGTAAACTGGATCAAACACCTGCGGCTCGAAAACGAGAACCGCATCGTGCGCGACAGCACGTGGTTCCGAAGCCGCGACCGCGTATCGGCCGAATTCTCGGTCACCACGGCCGACTCCTCGAAACTGACCTCGTTCATCGGGACGCGCGAGGTGGTCTACACCGACGTGCGGATCGGCGAACCGATCCCCGCCGAGGTCATACGCATGGACAACAACGTCGTGATCGGCGACCAGGGGCAGGAGAGCAAGGACGAAGCCTTCTGGGAGAGCGTCCGCCCCTACCGGCTGAGCGACAAGGAGAAAGGCATCTATTCGATGGTCGACTCGGTGCAGAACGTCCCGCTGTACCGCAATATCTACACCCTGATCAACACGGTCATCGTCGGTTACTGGAACACCAAATACATCGGCATCGGGCCCTACTATAAACTGGCGAGCTTCAACAAGCTCGAAGGGTTCCGCATGCAGCCGGGATTCCGCACTACCACGGCTGTCAGCCGCCGCATACGCCTCTCGGGGTATGCGGCATACGGTACGCGCGACGGGATGTTCAAAGGCGGCGGCAGCGTCGAGCTGGCTTTCAACCGCCGGCTGACGCGCAAGCTGACCGTCTCGGGCCGCCACGACGTGATGCAGCTGGGCGCGGGGCAGAACGCCCTCACGGAGAGCAACATCCTCAGCTCGCTCCTCTCGCGCGGCGACTCGCGGCTCTCGATGGTCAACCGCGGCGAGGCCGTCTACGAGCACGAATGGCGGCACGGGATCAGCAACTTCCTCGGCGCCCGCATCCAGAAGATCTACGGCAACCGGTACGTCCCGCTGGTGCGCCCCGACGGCACGGTCATGAACTCGGTAGCGGACGCCGCCGTACACGTCGGGATGCGCATCTCGAAGAACGAAAGCATCTACCGCATGCCGTTCGACAAGCAGTACATGGGGACGAAATACCCCGTCCTGACCCTTGGGTTCACGGCCGGGATACCCCGGGTGCTGAGCGGCAGCTATGAATATTACCGCCTCGAGGGCGGCATCCACTACAAGCCCGAGCTGCCGCCGCTGGGCTACTCGAACATCACCGTGCAGGGCGGCAAGATCTTCGGCAAGGTACCCTACCCGCTGCTGAAGCTCCACGAGGGGAACGGCACCTATTTCTACGAGCCGATGGCGTTCTCGTGCATGAACTTCTACGAGTTCGCTTCGGACACCTGGGTGGCGCTGTTTTTCGAACACCACTTCAACGGTATCCTGCTGGGGCGCATCCCGCTCATCAAAAAACTCAAATGGCGCGAGGTGCTGGTATGCAAGGGCGTGTGGGGCACGCTGTCGAAGGAGAACGACGGCAGCCTCGCCGCAACGCAGGCACCGCTGCTCTTCCCGCCCGGCATGACATCGGTGTCCGACCCTTATGTCGAGGTGGGATTCGGCGTCGAAAACATCTTCCGGCTGCTGCGCGTGGACTTCATCTGGCGCGTCACGCACCGCGACCCGAAACCCGGGCAGGAGATCCAGAATTTCGCCGTCAACCTGGGCATAAAACTCAAATTCTGAGGCCCGGAGGCCGGGAACCCGGGGATTTTGACTACCTTTGGGCTGGAAAAAAGGGGACAACTATGATAAAAGGTGCAATATTCGACATGGACGGGACACTCGTGGACAACACGCCCGTCCACATCCGTGCGTTCGAAATCTTCTGCGAACGATACGGCATCCGCGACTGGAAGGAGAAACTCGGCCAGGCATACGGCATGGGCAACGACGACATCATGAAGCTCATCATGCCCGCGGAGGTGATCCGCGAAAAGGGGCTCGCGGCACTCGCCGAAGAGAAGGAATCCATCTACCGGGAGATCTACGCCCCCGAGATCGTGCCGATGCCCGGGCTCACCGACCTTTTGCAAAGGCTCCGCGACGCAGGCATACGCTGCGCCGTAGGTTCGTCGGGCTACAAGCCCAATGTGGATTTCGTGCTGGAAAAATGCCGTATCGAGCCTTATTTCGACGCCAGGATCAGCGGCGACATGGTCTCGCGCTGCAAACCCGACCCGGAGATTTACCTTACGGCCGCCGCGGCCCTGGGGCTGACTGCGGCGGAATGCGTCGTCTTCGAAGACGCCCCGGCGGGGATCGAAGCAGCACGCAGGGCCGGGGCCGGACATATCGTGGCGCTGGCCACGACGCTCGACCGCGCAGCGCTGGCGCAGACCGATGCGGACAGGGTCATCGACGATTTCCGCGACATCACCGACCTTGCCGCATTGCTGAAATAACCCGGGCACAGAGGCCGGACAGGCCGTCCGCAATTTCCGCGGCTCCTCCGCCCCGGCGCCCGGCAGTCGTCATCGACGGGTTCCGCGCCACCCCAGCCCGGCAACGATCGGGCCGCGGCGAATCGGCAGCATCGCCGATCGCAAGGCATACGGATGCTACCTGCCGCAGGCCGTACCCAAACGCACCGTACACCCGATACCCTATCGCCATCCCGATGAAAAACGTCGCGGATGGCATTTTTTTGCAGGACGTGCATATCATACGGAAAAAATTGATACTTTTGCGCGGTTTTAATCCCGTACGGCATATGTTCAAAGGAATCGCCACCGTCGCCCTGCTCGTCTTGTCGAACGCTTTCATGACGCTCGCCTGGTACGGCCACATCGCATTCAAATCCAAGCTCGAGCGCTTCGGCATACTGGCCATCGTACTGCTCAGCTGGGGCATCGCCCTGTTCGAATACTGCTTCCAGGTTCCGGCCAACCGCATCGGGTCGTCGCAATTCGGCGGGCCGTTCTCGATCTGGGAGCTAAAAGTCATCCAGGAGGTGGTCTCGCTCTCGGTCTTCACGCTGTTCGCGCTGGTTTTCATGAAGTCGGACTCCCTGCGCTGGAACCACCTCGCAGGTTTCCTCTGCCTGATACTGGCGGTCTACTTCATCTTCCGGAAATAGCCGCGCCCGCAGCCGGGCGTGCGGCAAAACCCGACAGGCGATACCTGCCGACAAAATCCATACGTATCCTCCCGGCCCGAGTTTCCCGGTTACGCCTGCTCTTCCCGCCGGTCATGGCGGTAAATCTGATACGAGTTCACGAAGTTCTGCCAGAAATTATTTACTCACACTTGTATTTATCTGTATATTAACAAGTAAAGCGATACACACTTTGCGACGGGTAACAAAATAGCAACAAAAATATGGATAAAATTGGTCGTCCGAAATATTCTAATTCTCGTCAATCTTTTTCTTCTTCTTGCCAATACACTCGTCGAATATCTCCTCCAAATACTCTTTGGGCATAAAGCCGGTTTCTACCCTTTTATGTACGAATAAATTATCTTCGTACACAACCTCTCCGAGCTGATAGTTCAATTCATCCTCGCTGAACTCGTCTTTACTGAGGTTTGTTATGGGGACAGCAATCGAGTCTCCGTCATCTTGATCTCGCCACACGTATGCGGATTTAGTCATTATAAATAGAGAATTTCGATCTTCCGAGAATCCATACTTGGCAACCACATACTCCCGATCTCCATTGTTATTACGCCAAAATACAGCGTTTTCGGTCAGATTGGCTGCATAAGCAGTTAAAGGATCACCGTTGTATTCCTGCGGGGTACATGGGTATTCATTGGGCTTATCATTATAAAAATAGATTTCTTGGGCTGCTCCGGGTGTTAACGATAGCATAATATTCCGCTTTCTATGTTCCTGCTCAACGGGACGTTCATTTGCAAGAGTTTGAATTTGCCCCCAACCATTTAGAGAATCGGATTGCAGCTTATCTATTTCGTCTGCACTCGACAACCGACCGTCATTTTGTGAAATCGGTTGCCGACCATATACCCATTCGCCCAAAGCACCTCCGGATGCTTGCTTGTCGCTTTCGGCCCATGCCAATAATCGCTCTTTGCTGACTTGAGCTTCGGCATCCGTAACGGTTCTCATCCAACTGAAATCGGGGGTAACATCGTTTTCTCGCAACAGAGACGGATTGGCCAAAAACGCTTCGATACTACCGCACCGCATTATGATACGTTTCCGGGTAATCGGGTTTTCGAGTGCGTTCTCCAGTCGAGTAACCCATCGAAGATTATTCGGGCGATTATTGCGGCGATTCGTGTCTATATGATCGACGACATATTCTTTCGTCGGTTTCGTGCCATGAAAGGCCGTAGCAACGATAATATGAACACGAACGGACGCAATCTCCATGTATCCATGTTTATCATTGGCCTTACCGAAAGTCCAAAAGTTATCATATTTACGAGGTCGCTTGCCATCACGAGGATGCCGGAAAATAGCTCCATTATCCCGAACGGAGTATTTTTCGTCTTTATAGATACACTCGACCTCTTGTTTAAAATCATTAACATCAATCATATAAGCTGACCAAATAATTTCAATACTCGAAAATTTTATGCACTTGCGATAACCCCCAACTCAATCATTCTTGTTTCCCATAAAAACACTTCGGTAAGACTAAGTAATTTTAATTGTTCTATTGAAGCCGCGGCTTTCGATAATCCGGGCTGAACTATATTAACTATATATTCAACTTCATACAAACTTTTTACTTTCTCTCTAATTATTGAAAGTTGTTCTTGTGTTCCTAATTCATATCTGTTTTTAGGTCCTGAAGCTCCTCGTTTTAACATTCGTCCGAGAATATGCTCTGGTTTGGTATGAAGCCAGCTTACACATTTTTGTGCTTGCCCATTAACAGCATATAAATCGTTGATTCGAGCCCCGGGACGATCTTCTTGAGAAAATTTCAAATGGAACAATTCCACTTTGACTTTTTTATTAACATCATCAACTTTGATCGCGATAACATCCGCTATTTCCCCTGCATTGTCATCATCGAATATTATGTCGAAATTTTGTTCTTTAAGTTTCTTTATCACACAATATTGAATACTCGTATTATCTTTCTCATTACCTTGTGATTCATTTTTAATATTTACACCTACCCAATCCCAAACTTGAATTTTTTCTCGATCAAATAATACATCCTCATTTCTATATTCGGCCATATATTGGCCTTGTAAAGTAGTTCCATCAACAAACCGGACAGTAGGGAAATAGCGGTCTTTACATAGGAATTCAGATAATGATAAGGTACTACGCCCTATGTTAATGCAAAGAGGTGTTGAAACATTATCTATTGAGGTGAGTTCTATCAATTCAATTTATCCTCTTGTATCAGACAGCAGAACTCTTTA
>ERZ834798.3218-NODE-3218-length-10723-cov-4.246532_pt1 | contig 10723 bp, 8 predicted proteins | sample MGYA00519689_ERZ834798 | MGnify/ENA primary metagenome ERZ834798 (study PRJEB31850, sample SAMEA3708761) | human gut metagenome | biome: human gut; feature: human-associated habitat; material: faeces | place: China | collected 2014 ...
CGCTGCAGTCAGGCCGCAAATCCCTTTGTCAAAAAGTAATACTTTTTGACAGTCACAGGGGCGGACGCCATGCGGCGTCCGCCCCTTGTTCGTTTTCGTTACATTTCCTCGACGGCCAGCATGTCCGGCAGCGCGGTCAGGTCGCCGCGCAGGTCGCCCGGCTGCAGCGGAGCGCGGCTGTGGATGGGGATGAGCGCGCAGTAGTGGTGCGGCGCGTCGGGGGCGTCGCTGTCCGAGATGCGACTGATCTCGAGATTGTCGATGCGGATGCTGCGCTCACGCAGCAGGGCGAGCACGGACTCCATGCACACGGCGTGCGCGTACTCGATGTAGAGCGTGAGATCGGTGCTCTTGCTCGTGAGCCGGGTCTCCAGCCGGACGAGCACCGCCTCGACCAGCAGCACGACGGCCGTGGCGAAGATGGCACACTCGACGTAGCCCGCGCCGCAGACAAGGCCGATGATGGCCGCGGCCCAAAGCCCGGCGGCGGTGGTCAGACCCTTGACGCGCTTGTCGCGCGTGACGATGATCGTGCCCGCGCCGACAAAGCCGATGCCGGAGATGACCTGCGCGCCGAGACGCGCGATGTCGTTATACAGGTGCTGGAAGAGCAGGTACTGGCTTGTGAGCGTCGTGATGGCGGAGCCGAGGCAGATGAGAATGTGCGTGCGGAAGCCCGCGGGACGGCGCTTGACCTCGCGCTCTGCGCCGATCAGCCCGCCGCAGACGACGGCCAGCGTCAGACGGGCGAGAATCGCCCAGAAGGTCATATCACGGATGGGATCAAAACAATGCAGCATGGTACAGCCTCCTTTCTCAGATCTCTTCGATGAGGATGACGCCCTCGAGCGCCGACAGCTCTGCCAGCAGCTCGGGGTGGTCGCGCCGCTCGGGCAGGATGGCGCTGAACTGGCACAGGAAGCTCGCCAGCGGGCCCGTGCCGTTGCGGTTGACGGCAAAGTCGAAAATGCGGATGTTCTCGTCGTGCAGATGCGCGACGATCGCGCCGAGGTGCTCCATGCGCTCGATCTCGAGGCTGATGTTGATGTGGTGCGCCCGGCGGGTGAGCCGCTGCTCCAGCGGCGGCAGCAGGTACATGCAGGCCGCCATGTAGGCGATGCAGATGAACGCGCAGGAATAAAACCCCGCGCCGATGGCAAGACCGAGACACGCGCTCGCCCAGAGTCCGGCGGCGGTGGTCAGGCCCTTGACCTGCTGGCGGGCGGTGATGATGATCGTGCCCGCGCCGAGAAAGCCGATGCCCTTTGCGGCCTCGGCGCCGAAGCGCGACACGTCCTGCGTCGCGCCGATGCTCTCGGCGACCTCGCGCCACGGTCCGTGGAGCATCTGGTCGAGCTGCAGGCTCAGCAGCACGGTGAGCGTCGCGCCGAGCGCCGTGAGCATATAGGTGCGAAAGCCGGCGGGGCGGTTTTTGCGCTCGCGCTCAAGCCCGATCAGCCCGCCGCAGAGCACGGCGAGGAGGATGCGCAGCATCATCGTGACGATATTCAGTTCACGCAGGTAGGAGAGTACGGACGCCATGGATGCGATTCCTTTCTGAGTTGTTCACAGGCCGCCGCTGCGCGGCTTGCCGGTGCTGCCGCGCACGATGAGCCGGCTGTGGTATTCCACGCGGTTGATCGGCTGATCCTCGCGGCTGTTGAGCCCGCCCTCGATGCGCTCGAGCAGCAGGTTAAAGGCGCTCTTGCCGTGGCTGAAGGTGTTGTTGTCCACGGTCGTGAGCTGGATGCGCTGATAGCCCGAGGTCGTGACGTTGTCAAACCCGCAGAGGCTGAAATCCTCCGGCACGCGGTAGCCCTCGCGCAGCAGCGCGTCGAGCACGCCGAAGGCCACCATGTCATTGATGGCGACGATGCCGGTGATCTTGTCGTTGCGCAGGCATTTGTAGGCCAGCTCCATCCCCGAGCGATACTCGAGGTCGGGCGTGGAGATCTCCGCCTCGAGGGGGTTGACATGCGAGCAGATGGTCACGCTGCCCTCCGGACACCAGAGGCGGTAGGCCTCCTGCAGCCCTTCGCCGCGGCGCATGCGGGAGATGTGGTGCTCGTTGAGTGCCGTGGACAGGTAGGCGATGCGCGTGTGGCCGAGGTCGATGAGGTGTCTGGCCACGAGCTGCGCCGCGCCGAAGTTGTCCACGTCCACGGTGTCGATGCCGCAGTCCGCGACGCGGTCGCCGACGGCGACGATGGGCACGCGGCGGCTCAGCTCGCGCACCTTGGCCGTCTGCGTCGGCGTCATGGCGAAGATGATGCCGGCCACGCGCGAATAGTCGAGCGAGTCGAGCAGGTGGCTCTCCGTGCGGGGATTCCAGTAGGTGTTGTAGATCGCGATGTGATACCCGGCGGCGTGCGCTGCCGCGTCGATGCCGGCGATCATCTTGGTGTGGTAGGGGTTGGAGACCGACGGCGAGAGGACGGCAATCTGCTTGCCGGAGCAGCGGGCGGACGGCGTGCGGTAGCCGATGCGCTCGGCCTCAGCCAGAACGCTCGCCACGCGCTGAGAGGAAAAGCGCTCCAGCGATTTTCCGTTGAGGATCATGGAGACGCTCGCGGTCGAAACACCGGTCGCCTCGGCGATGTCGCGCAGGGTGGGCTTGCTGCTCATAGGCACCTCCAGTAGAGTACAGATGACGGCGCATGTGTTGAAAATTTAAGCATTTTTCAGCGAAAAAAGGGCGCTTCGCCTTTGCAGTTTCACCAATTTCTACGAGGAGTATATAGCGAAAACAGAAAAATAGCAAGCAAAATTTCTGCCCATATTGACGGCATCGCACAAAAATGTTAACATTTTTCACAGAGAGCCGTTAAAATGACGGAGAAAAATTCAACGCTTTTTTAAGCAGAAAGGAACTACCTTGAAGAAAATTGTTGCGATGCTTCTCGCCCTGACCATGGTGCTTGCACTGTGCGCCTGCGGCGGCGGCGGCGATAAGGCCGGCGCGAACGATGATTACCACCTCACGCTCAAGCTCAGCCACGTCTTTGCGACGACCGAGCAGCTCACGATCGAGATGCAGCAGGTCGCCCAGCGCATCAAGGAGCGCACCAACGGCGCGATCGAGATCCAGTGCTACGACTCCAGCCAGCTCGCCGTCTATAAGGACAACATCGAGCAGGTCGTCAACGGCGCCGACTGGATCGCCTGCGAAGACCCCTCCTACCTCGCCGACTACGACATCGACTTTGAAGCACTCATCGGCCCCATGATGTACAACAGCATCGACGAGTACTCCTACGTCTGCCAGTCCGATCTGGTAAAGAATATGTGCCAGAAGCTCGAAGATAACTACGGCATCCACGTGCTCGCGCTCGACTTCAACGTCGGTATGCGCTGCATGCAGACCAACAAGGTCATCAAGACCCCCGCTGACCTCAAGGGCATGAAGATCCGCGTGCCCAACAGCTCCATGTACATCAACTGCCTCACCGCCATGGGCGCCACGCCCACCGGCATGCCGTTCGCTGAGACGATCTCCGCCGTGCAGCAGGGCGTCATCGACGGTCTGGAAGGCAACATGAACGCTTACTCCACCAACGGCAGCTCCGAAGTGTGCAAGAATATGTCCCTGACCAACCACCTCGTGGGCACCTGCGGCGCCTACATCAGCACCAAGGTCTGGAACAGCATCCCGGAAGAGTACCGCACCATCATCCAGGAAGAGTTCACCAAGGGCGCTAAGGAACTGACCGACTTCACCAACGCTTCCTTCGAGGAGACGAAGGCCAAGCTCGAGAAGGAGCAGGGCTGCTCGTTCAACGAGGTCGATGTCGATGCGTTCCGCGCCGCCGTGCAGCCGGAGTTTGAGCGCATGGTCAAGGAAGACGGCGTGACGCCCACCTTCTACGAGCAGGCGCAGGCCATCCTCGCCGAGTACCGTCAGGCCAATAAGTGAGCGCTGCGCGCTGACTGACGGCCGGAAGCCCCATACCGGCTTTTTATGCCGGGTGTCCCGCACACGCTGCCGGACACCCGGCATTGCTGAGCAAAGCCACAGAAAGCAGAGGAAAGCAAATTTGAAAAAAGTACTGAAAAATCTCGACGCGTATATCGCGGGCGCGATGATGATCGTGACGATCGTGCTTGTCGTCGTCAACGTGATCACGCGAAAACTGTTTAACTATATCATCATCTGGAGCGAGGAGGTCGCCACCTCCTGCTTCGTGTACTCGGTGTTCATCGGCGCGGCCTACGCCTACCGCAAGCACCAGCACGTCGGCGTTGACCTGCTCGTGGAGCGGCTGCCCGCCGGCGCGCGCAGAGCCGTGCACCTGATCACCAGCGCCCTGCTCGTGGTCATCAACGGCTACATCACGGTGCTCAGCGTGCAGTTTATCCAGTCGTCCTGGATCAAGCGCATGCCGATCACGAAGCTGCCGTCCAGCGCGGTCAACACGGCGCTGGTCATCGGCTTCGGCCTGATGACGATCTACTCGCTCGTCATTTTCATCAAAGACCTCAAGAGCGGCAACAAACTTGACGGGGAGGTGGACGCATGAGCACGTTCCTTTCGATCCTGCCGATCATCATCGCGCTCGTGCTGTATTTCACGGGCATCCCCATCGCCTACGCGCTCTTTGCCGCGGCACTGACCTATTTCGGCTTTATTGACACGACGACCGTGCCGTACCTGCTGATGCAGAAGTTCATCACGTCCACGCAGTCGTTCCCGTTCCTTGCGATCCCGTTTTTCATCATGTGCGGCTCGATCATGAACTACGGCGGCATCAGCGCGCGGCTTATGGACTTTGCCGACGCGCTCACCGGTCACCTGCCCGGCGGCCTTGCGCAGATCAACGTCCTGCTGAGCATGCTCATGGGCGGCTGCTCCGGCTCGGCCAACGCCGACGCCGCCATGGAGTGCAAGCTGCTCGTGCCCGAGATGGAAAAGCGCGGCTACGGCAAGGGCTTTTCCGCCGCGATCACGGCGGCATCCTCGTGCGTCACGCCCATCATCCCGCCCGGAATCAACCTCATCGTCTACGGCCTGATCGCCGGTGCGTCCGTCGGTCAGCTCTTTGCCGCCGGCTACATCCCCGGTCTGCTCATGGCTGTGACGCTGATGATCGCCGTGGCGATCATCTCCAAAAAGCGCGGCTACGCGCCGTCCCGCCCGCGCCGCGCAACGCTCGGCGAGATCGGCCGCCAGGCGCTCAAGTCCTTCTGGGCGCTGTTTTTCCCGCTGGGCATCATCATGGGCATGCGCTTTGGCATCTTCACGCCGACGGAAGCCGGCGGTGTGGGCGTGCTCTACTGCCTGATTGTGGGCAAGTTCGTCTACAAGGGCCTGCGCAAGGAGCACTTCGTCCCCATCCTGCGCGAGACCATCTCCGGCACCGCCACCGTCATGCTCATCATCGTGTCGGCGACCGTGTTCGGCTACTACCTCAACTGGGAGAACATCCCCACCATGCTGCTCAACGCCGTGTCGAGCTTTGCCAGCAACAAGTTCCTCGTGCTGCTGGTCATGAACGTTGTGCTGCTCATCGTCGGCATGTTCCTCGAGGGCGGCGCGGCGCTCATCATCCTCGCTCCGCTCATGGTGCCGATCGTGAAGGCCGCCGGGATCGATCTGGTGCACTTCGGCATCGTGTGCAACGTCAACATCATGATCGGCGGTCTGACCCCGCCGTTCGGCTCGATGATGTTCACCTGCGTGTCCATCACGGGCTGCAAGATGCAGGAATTTATCAAAGAGTGCGTGCCGTTTATCATCGCGCTGCTCATTGCGCTGCTGCTGCTGACGTATATCCCCGGTATCACGATGCTGATACCGAATCTCATTTATTAAGGGAGACAATTGCATGAAAGTTATGGCACACCGCGGCTACAGCGGTGCTTATCCGGAAAACACGATGCTCTCGTTCCGCGAGGCGGTCAAGGTTGGCTGCGACGCGATCGAGATGGACGTGCATGAGACGCGCGACGGCCGCCTCGTCGTCATCCACGACGAGCGGCTCGACCGCACGACCGACGGCGCCGGTCGCATCTGCGAGCATACGTTCGACGAGCTGCGGCAGGTCAACGCCGCTGCACGCTTCGCGGGCAAATACGCCCCCGAGCGCATCCCGTCGTTTGACGAATACTGCGAGTGGGCGTCCGGCGAAACCGTCGGGCACAACATCGAGATCAAGACCGACAAGATCTACTATCACGATATCGAGCGCAAGATCTGGGCCACCATTGAGCGCTACGGTCTGGAGCACAAGGTCATGTTCTCATCGTTCAACCACTTCTCGCTGCGCCGCATCCTCGAGATCAGCGGCAACGCGGTCGAGGTCGGCGCGCTCGTGCTCGAGGACAGCATCGGCGGCTTCCCCGGTTACTACTGTGAGCAGGCGGGCTTCGCCTGCTACCACCCGCCGATCGAGCTGCTCACGGATGAGAACGTGCGCGACTGCAAGGAGCACGGCGTGAAGATGAACGTCTGGACCGTCAACGACATGGCGGGTCTGGAGCAGCTCCACCGCTGGGGCTGCGAGGGCATCATCACGAATTACCCCGGCGTGGCGAGCGGCTGGCTGCGCGCGCAGGGCGAGTGAGCCGGACACAGCGAAACAGACGCAAACAGAGACGACGCCCCCGAGAGCCTTTGGCTTTCGGGGGCGATTTCTGCGTCAAAAGGAATGCTTTCTGACAGCAAAAAACTCCCTCCGGATTTCCGGAGGGAGTTTCGCGTTTGCAGAGATGGGATCAGATCTTCATGCAGACGTCCCATGCACGCCAGATGACGGTGCGCAGGTTGCCGATGGCAACGCAGTCGCCCACGCGGAAGACCTGCTTGTTGTCCTTGCCGCCGACCGGAGTCGGGACAAAGCCGATGCCGTTGACGACGTTGTCGCACTCGACAAAGAAGGTCTCGCCGGTCTTGACGTTCTTGACGGTGACGCCGTTGTCCTTGATCTCGGTCACGGTGGACTCGAGGTAGGTCGGGACCTTGTGGTACTCCATCGCGTCACGCAGGAAGGAGGTGTTGGCAAGGCAGGTAGCCTGAGCCGCGACCAGGTCGCCGGCGTACTCGACGATGATGGGGTGCTTGCCCTGCAGCACGAGGTCGTAAGCCGCCTCGCAGGAGGACTGGCCGCCGCCGATGAACAGGACCTTGTCGCCGACTTCCTTCTTGTCCTTGAGAAGCTCGGTGAACGTGAGGGTCTTCTCGAAGCCCGGGATGGAGGGCATGGTGCGCGGGATGGAGCCGCTGGCGACGATGATGTCGTCAAAGCCGCCGAGCGTGTTGACGTCGGTCACCTCGGTGTTGAAGCGGACGTCGATGCCTTCCTTGGCGACCTCGTTGAGGTACCAGCGGATGAGCTCCTTATCATTCTCCTTGAAGCTCATCGCGGAAGCGGTGAGGAACAGACCGCCGAGCTCGTTGGTCTTCTCGAAGATGACGGGGGTGTGGCCGCGCTGCTTGAGCACGAGCGCGCACTCCATGCCGCCGATGCCGCCGCCGATGATGGCGACCTTCTTCGGGTTGCGGGTCGGGACGATCTTGTACTTGTTGTGCTGCATGGTGGTCGGGTTCAGCGCGCAGCGAGCCAGGTGCAGGGAGTCGTCCATGCTCTGGAGGTTCGCGGTGCCCTTGAACTTGGCCATGTTGAAGCAGCCGTTGTGGCAGCGGATGCAGGGCTTGATCTCGTCCTGACGGCCCTGACGGATCTTGGTGACCCAGTCGGGATCGACGAGGTTCTGACGCGCGATGGCAACTGCGTCAAGACGGCCGGCAGCAATCTCTTCCGCGGCCTTGACCGGATCCATACGGCCGGCGCAGGCGACGGGCTTGTCGGTGAAGTTCTTGATGTACTCGACGTACTCGAGGTTGCAGTTGTCGGGCATGTACTGAGGCGGATGTGCCCAGTACCACGCATCGTAGGTGCCGTTGTCGCAGTTGAACATGTCGTAGCCGGCTTCCTCGAGGTACTTGACAGCCTTCTCGGACTCGGCCATGTCGCGGCCGAACTCCTCAAAGTCGGTCTCGTACGGCATTGCACCCTTGCCCCAGGCCTTGGTCTTGGAGACGACGGAGTAACGCAGGGACACCGGGAAGTCGGCGCCGGCCTGACGCTTGATCTCCTGCACGATCTCGACCGGGAAGCGGAAACGGTTCTCGAACGAGCCGCCGTACTGGTCGGTGCGGTGGTTCCAGTTGGCCATGGTGAACTGGTCAAGCAGGTAGCCCTCGTGGACAGCGTGGATCTCGACGCCGTCGACGCCGGCAGCGCGCAGCTTCTTGGCGGTCTTGCCGAAGGCGTGCACCATGTCCTGGATCTCCTTGACGGTCAGCGGGCGGGACATGACGTCTTCCTTCCAGCGGTTCGGGACCTCGGAAGCGGAGGCGCAGATGTACTGCACGTCAACGATGGGGCTGACGATCTTGTTGAGGAAGTTGTTCTTGGCCAGCATCGTCATCCAGCCGTTGATCGCCATGGAACGGCCCATGCCGGCGGCGAGCTGGATGAACAGCTTGGCACCGGTCTTGTGGAACTCGACCATGTACTCCTTGAGCTGCTTGAACATCTGGTCGTTCTGGTACAGCCACTTACGGCCGGGGATACCCAGCGGATCGCGGATGCACTGCATGCCGGGCAGGATCAGGCCCACGCCGTCCTGTGCGCGGTTGAGCAGGAAGTAAGCTGCTTCCTTGTCAAAGTGGTTCGGCTCCATCCAGCCGAACAGGGACGTGCCGCCCATGGAGCACTGGACAATGCGGTTTTTCATCTCGACATTGCCGATCTTCCAGGGGGTGAACAATGCGTTGTACTTTTCGTTCATTGAATACGCTCCTTCTATTTTTTAGGTCTCCACAGACCCGGGGTTACGTTCTTCCGGGACATGGATCTCCCGGATGGTAAAGTCCTTGCCGGACAGCACCGTTTTGTTGAAGCTGTTGCAGTTCGGACAATAACCGTTGCACTCGATGACATTGAAGATCTCGTCGCAGTCCTCGCACTCGGCCATGCCGGGCACGATGTTGACGATGAGCTTCGTGTTTTCCAGCGGCGTGCCCTTCACGACGGGGGGATAGAGCTCCTCCACGTACTCCGGAATGACGAGCGAGAGCTCGCCGCAGTCGGCCACGATCTCGGAGATCTCATCGATCTGATTGGCGGCCGCGTAGTCGGTGACGGTCTTGACCATGGCGCGCACCACACCGATCTCATGCATGGCGCTGCTCCTTATCTGCCGCGCGTCTTGCGCACGAGGCGGCCGATGGCGGCGGGGGTGTTGCCGGCCACGGTCAGCAGGGTGCGGAAGTATTCACGGCCGTGCGTGTCGTTGACCTTCTCGAGGCGGATGGCGTCGAACTTGCACTTGGTGGTGCAGATGCCGCAGCCGATGCACTGGTCCTCGTTGAGGACGACCGCGCCGCAGCCGAGGCAGCGCTCGGTCTCCTTCTTCATCTGCTCCTCGGTGAACACACCGCGCAGATCGTGGAAGGTCTTCTTCGCCTCTTCGGCGGAGCCGTCGTGCGCGTGCTGGCGCGGGGTGTTGTCAAAGCTCTCGATCGGCACGGCCACGGTCGCGGGATCGAGCGACTTGTAGTCGCGGTGGTCACGGCCGATGAGCTGGCTCTGGCCGGGGTGCACGAAGCGGTGGATGGACACGGCAGCCTCTTTGCCGGCGGCGATGGCGTCGATGGCAAACTTCGGACCGGTCACAAGATCGCCGCCCGCGAACACGTCGGGCTCGGCGGTCTGATACGTTGCGGGGTCAACAAGCACGGTGCCGCGCTTGCCGAGCTGGAGCTTCGAGCCGGCGTCGATGCCGCACAGGTCGATCTGCTGGCCGATGGCCGAGATGACGGCGGAGACTGCAAGCGTCTCGAACTCGCCCGTGCCGACGGGCTTGCGGCGGCCCTTCTCGTCGGGCTCGCCGAGGGTCATGGTCTCGACCTTGATGGCCGTGGCCTTGCCCTTTTCGCCCAGGATCTCGACCGGGGCGCTCAGGAAGCGGAACTTGACGCCCTCGGCCTCGGCCTCGGCGACTTCTTCGTCCGCTGCGGGCATCTCCTCGCGGCCGCGGCGGTAGAGCAGCGTCACGTCCGCACCGCGGCGCACGGCGGCGCGCGCGACGTCGATGGCGACATTGCCGCCGCCGATGACGGCGACCTGCTTGCCGATGGTCGGGCGCTTGCCGAGGTTCACGGCGCGCAGGAACTCGACACCGGTGAACACACCCTTCAGATCGTCGCCCGGGCAGCCGGCCGGCGTGCCCTTGGAGGCGCCGACGGCGAGGTAGATCGCCTTGTAGCCGTCCGCGCGCAGCGCGTCGAGCGTCATGTTCTTGCCGACCTCAACGCCGAAGCGGAACTCCACGCCGAGCTCCTTGAGCACGTCGATCTCCGCGTTGACAACGTTCTTCTCGAGGCGGAAGCTCGGGATGCCGAGCGTGAGCATGCCGCCGGGCACGGACTCCTTCTCGAACACGGTCACGGGGTAGCCCTTGACGGCGAGGTAGTACGCGCAGCTCAGACCGGCAGGGCCGGCGCCGATGACGGCGATCTTCTCCGTGTACGGACGACCGATCTGGTTGAGCATCTTCGGCACGAAGCGGGTGCTGGCCTCGAGATCCTTCTCGGCGATGAACTTCTTGATGTCGTCGATGGCGATCGGATCGTCGATGCTGCCGCGGGTGCAGGCGTCCTCACAACGCTTGTTGCAGATGCGGCCGCAGACGGCCGGGAACGGGTTTTCCTTCTTGATGA
>ERZ834798.3220-NODE-3220-length-10719-cov-60.190923_pt1 | contig 10719 bp, 7 predicted proteins | sample MGYA00519689_ERZ834798 | MGnify/ENA primary metagenome ERZ834798 (study PRJEB31850, sample SAMEA3708761) | human gut metagenome | biome: human gut; feature: human-associated habitat; material: faeces | place: China | collected 2014 ...
CGTAACGCCACTCTGAGCCTGCGTTCTGCAAGGCGGTGTTCATGGCATCAACGGCTTTCTGCCAGGTAACGTCAGTGCCGTCTACCTTCGTGACTTCGGTGTCGGTGCCTACCTTATTGTAGCCGATGCCTTGTTCCTTATTATTCTTCCAGTAGCAGGCGGTCACGGTGGTGGAGTTATATCCACAAAAGCCGCCGATATACACATTGACGGTGCTACTACCTGTACTGGTTACGTTGCCCGTGGCATAGCAGGCAAGGATGCGGCTTCCTCCGTTGAATCCCACCGCACCGCCGACATCGATATTATTTTGGGAGGCTATTTCTAAGGTCACGTTGCCCGTGGCATAGCAAGCGGTCATGGTGGCATTCGAATTCGTCTGACCTGCCACGCCGCCGACATCGACCGTTCCCTTCACTGTGGCAGATGAACTGCATCCGGTGATGGAACCGCCCCATTGAGCCCCCACCACACCGCCGACGTACACCGTGCCGCTGACGCTGCCCGACACCGAGCAGTTTTCAATAGTGCCCCGGCTAAATCCTACCACGCCACCGGCCTGGCTCGACCCGTGATTGCTTGTTATCTGTATGCCTTCCATCACCACGTTCTTCACCGTACCAGCTCTATTGAGATAGCCGAACAGACCCACAAATTGGTCATTTGTCGTAACGGTCAACCCCGTGATGGTATGGCCGCCGCCGTCGAAAGTGCCTTTGTATGAGTTATCGAAGCTTGTGCCTATCGGCGTCCAGCCTTTGCCCGTCAGATCAATGTTTTTGTCGAGGGTAATGTTAATGTCGGTCTTACCTCCGTTCACTAATTCGGCTACATGCATCAGGCCATCGGCGGATGTCACGGTGTAGCTGCCGTTGCCCTCTATGGTATATCCCGGGTCTTTTGCCGCAGTGAGGGAAACAGTGTAGGTATATTCACCGCCCGCCCGCCAGTCGGTAGCATTCTTCATCTTATAGACGAAGGTCTTGCCGTTAGTGAAGGTGCAGGTAATGAAAATCTTGCCAGCTGCCACACTTTGCGGGGCTACGAGGGTGGTGTAGGTGTTGCTGCCCTTGTCATACGGGGTGATTTTATCCGGATTGCCATTCTCTGTGGAGAGGCCCGTCAACTGTACGGATGCCAGCCCCTCGGTGTAGTCCGTCAGAACGATGGTCACCAGAGCCGTGTGGTGGGTAAAGCGGAGCGTGGGACTGCCATAGGTCACCGTCTGCCCGTCGGCTACGATAAGGTCGCTGCCCTCGAAGTCTTTCCGGGTACTTTGGTTGGCTTTTACCTTCACAGCAGAAGGGGTTGTCTCGCCAGCGGTGTAGGGCCACCACGCTGTGACGGTGATGTCTTTGCGGTTGGTCCAGTAGTGCGGGTCGGTGGAGGTCAGCGTGGCGCTGGCGGGGTCGGCGGTGGAGGGCGTCACGTTGTACGTCTTCACCGTGCCGTCCATCAGGACTGCCACGCTCTGCACACCCTCCCAGTCGCCGTCCACGGTGGAACGGGTATTGGCGATGGCTGTCGCAGCGGGGTTCAGCCCCGTGGCGGTAAAGACGATGGGTGTGCCTTCCGCCCCTTCCGGCAGGAAGCCCGCTTCGTCCTGCGTGCAGGCGGCAATGCCGAGCAGCAGGGCTATGGCTGCGGATGTATGGATGATTGTTCGTTTCATGATGCGTGTTGTTTAGGGTTCGTTATTGTTTCTTTTGCAATACGGGCAGACCGTCGGTGCCGAGTACCCACTGGTAGTCGCCAGCGGTGAGGGCGGTGTTCATGCCGTCGACGGCTGTCTGCCATTTCACTGTCGCGCCGTCCACCTTCGTGGCATCTACCTTTTCTCCATGATTATGGAATACTCCTTGCCCGACATTGCCTCCCCAATAACAGGAAGTTATAATTTTGTAGTTATAACGCACTATAGCTCCGGATTCATACTCTTTCAATGTGCCGTCGAACCAGCAAGCGGTGATTCTGCCATAATTTAAATCGGCTATACCACAAGTTCTACCATATGCAGAAATTTTTCCCGTCACAGAGCAGGCAATGATTTGGCCATTATTTTGCTCCACTATTCCAGCTGCTGATCCACTATTGCCATACAGATTCACATCTATGAGTTGTAAGTTCTTTATCACACCACGTTCATTTAATAACCCAAAAAGTTCAGTAGTCGCTGCTGAAAAGTTTAATCCCGTAATGCGGTGTCCCTGCCCATTAAAGATGCCGGAGTAACCTGGCCATGTGCCTATCCGTGTCCATTCCCTACCCGTCAGGTCGATGTCGGCGGTGAGGGTGCAATTTATCGATTCATCTTTTTGTACGGCTTTGTTCCATGCCAGCAGGCCGTCTGCGTTATAGACCGTGTAACTGCCGTCGTTCTGTATAGAATAACCCAAATCCTCAGCCTCACCGCTCTCGCCGCCTCCGTCAGCCCAGTCACCGATAGTGCAGCCCTCTAACGTCAAGCCAGTGGCGTTCACCTTAACGGTATATTTATAGCGACTACCCGCTTCTAATACGACGTTGTTCTGCGGACGGAAGTAGAAGGTGCCGCCGCCGAGTTCCACCTTGACGAACTGCTTGCCTGCCGCAACGGTCTGCGGGGCGGTCAGTGCCTCGTAGGTGTTGCCGCTTGCGTTGTAGGTCTTGATGGCGGTCGGGTTGCCGTTATCGGCGGACAAGCTCACGAGGCTCACCGTGGCACCGGCGACGCTCGTGAATCCCGTGCCGGGCTTCAGTTCGATTGCCACACGTGCCGTGCGGTGGGTAAATTCAAGTGTCGGGTTGTTAAATTCCACCTTCCGGTTCTCAGCAGAGATGAAGTCACTGTTCTGGAAGTCAGCCAATTTGCTCTGGTCTTCGGCAACCTTCACGACAGGCATCTGTGTGATGTCTGTATCATCCAAGGGCCACCATGCCGATACGGTAATCGGGTCGCGGCTGGTCCAGTAGTACGGGTCGTTCTCGCGTGAGAGCGTGGCGCTCTTGTATCCGTCGGCATCCGTAGCCGTAACGGTGTATTCCTTTACCGCTTCGCCAATCTTGAGTGCCACGGAAGTGACGCCCTGCCAGTCGCCGTCCACAGTGGCACGGGTTGATGGGGCTGCCTGCGGCGTTGCCTCTACGGACAGTCCGGTGGCACGGATGACTACGGGGTATTCTCCTTCGGGCAGACGGTTATCGTCGGCAAGTTCGTCCTGCGTGCAGGCGGCAAGGCCGAGCAGCAGGGCGATGGCTGCGGATGTATGGATGGTTGCTCGTTTCATGATGCGTGTCGTTTAGGGTTCGTTATTGTCTCTTTTGTAATACGGGCAGACCGTCGGTGCCGAGTATCCACTGGTAGTCGCCAGCGGTGAGGGCGGTGTTCATGCCGTCGACGGCAGTCTGCCATTTCACGGTCGCGCCGTCCACCTTCGTGGCATCTACCGTTCCTCCTTCAATACGGAATACTCCTTGCCCGGCATTGCCTCCCCAATAACAGGAAGTTATATCAGTGTAGTTATAACGCACTATAGCTCCATTGTTAGACTCTTTCAATGTGCCGTCGAACCAGCAAGCGATGATATCGCCATAATTTGATTCGGCTATACCACAAGTTCCACCATATGATGCAGAAATTTTTCCCGTCACAGAGCAGGCAATGATTTGGCCATGATTTCGGCCCACTATTCCAGCAGTATTTCCACTACTGCCATACAGATTCACATCTATGAGTTGTAGGTTCTTTATCACTCCACGTTCACTTAAGAGTGAACCCAAAAATCCAGTATTATTCATTGCTGAAGAGTTAAATCCTGTAATGCGGTGTCCCTGCCCATTAAAGACGCCTGAGTAGAATGTAAATATGCCTGACCGTGTCCATTCCTTACCCGTCAGGTCGATGTCAGTGGCGAGGGTGCAATTTATCGATTCATCTTTTTGTGATGCTTCGTTCCATGCCAGCAGGCCGTCGGCGTTATAGACCGTGTAGGTCTTGGTGTTGCTGTCGTAGATGTAGCCCAAATCCTCGGCTGTGCCGCTCTCGCCGCCGCCGTCAGCCCATTCACCGATAGTGCAACCCTCTAACGTCAAGCCGGTGGCGTTCACCTTGACGGTGTAGGTATAGCGGTTGCCAGCCTCTAATACGACGTTGTTCTGCGGGCAGAAGTAGAAGGTGCCGCCGCCGAGTTCCACCCGGATGAACTGCTTGCCTGCCGCAACGGTCTGCGGGGCGGTCAGTGCCTCATAGGTGTTGCCGCTTGCGTTGTAAGTCTTGATGGCGGTCGGGTTGCCGTTATCGGCGGACAGGCTCACGAGGCTCACCGTGGCACCGTCCACGCTTGTGAATCCCGTGCCGGGCTTCAGTTCGATTGCCACGCGTGCCGTGCGGTGGGTAAATTCAAGTGTCGGGTTGCTAAATTCCACCTTCCTGTTCTCAGCGGCGATGAAGTCGCTGTTCTGAAAGTCAGCCAATTTGCTTTGGTCTTCGGCCACCTTCACGGCAGGCATCTGTGTGATGTCGGCATTATCGAAGGGCCACCATGCCGATACGGTAATCGGGTCGCGGCTGGTCCAGTAGTGCGGGTCGTTCTCACGTGAAAGCGTGGCACTCTTGAAATCGGTAGAAGCCGTTACGGTGTATTCCTTTACCACGTCACCCATTTTGAGTGCCACAGTCTGTATGCCCTGCCAGTCGCCGTCCACGGTGGCACGGGTGGAAGGGGCTGCCTGCGGCGTTGCCTCTACGGACAATCCGGTGGCACGGATGACGACGGGGTATTCACCTTCGGGCAGACGGTTATCGCCAGCAAGTTCGTCCTGCGTGCAGGCGGCGAGGGCGAACAGCAGTGCGGTGGCTGCGGGGATAAATAATCTATGTCTCATAAGTCTTTATTCTAATCGATTAATTATTAACATCCTACAGGTCAGCACCCACATCTCCACCGTCTATATCGTTCCACTTTGCAATGGTGGCTTCGCTGACTTCAAGGACTTTGTTGCGTACCTTGACGGTATAGGTATAGTTGTTGCCCGCCAGCAGTGCGCCTTCGGGCATGGTGAGTGTGGCATGATATTCCTGACCTTTGTAATTCACAACCAACGGCAGGGATGCAACTGTCTGCGGGAAGAGGATGATCGATGACGTGAGGTTGCCGTCTGCCAGATTCATGGTCAGTTCTCCGGTCTGTGCCCCGTTGTCTGCGGTGGCAATACCGTCGGCCGTGTTGAACGTACCGGTGAGTAGCAATCCGTCCAGCGTGTAACGTTCAGGCTTGACCACACTGAAATTCACGCCGTCGCCCGCCTCGAAGGTAAGGGTTATCTGGCTCATGCGGTGGTGGAAGGAGTTGTCTTCACCGCCTTTGGCGGTTTTGTCAGTGAAGCTTACTACCGGGTTGTTTTTGTCTCCCGTGGCTCCTGAAGCAAAGAGAAAGTCGATGGCAGGCTGGTTCTGCTGCGCCGTGGCATCGGTCGTGGCTGTGAGGATGCCTCCCGCCGCGTTGTACGGATAGTAGGCGCGGAAAGTATGGGTCTTTGCATCTTCGATATAGATGACCTTTCCTTCTGCCTCAAATTTCCCGTTTTTCAGGATGAAAGGCACGTTGCCGTACTGGGTATCGTTGCCGATGTCGGTGATGCCGATACGGTCGCCGCCAGTCCAGATGGTTCCGCTGGCGCGGGTGGCGGGAGCGATGCTGGCGGTAAACTGGGCGGCCACGGGGTCACCATTCAGGTTCTCGTTGTCGTTGTTGCAGGCTACCAGTGTGAGGGCAAGCGCTGCAAGTGCAAAAAATCTTGTCTTCATTATATCTGTCATTATATTAGTTACAAATCGGCATTTACATCATCACCTTTCACTTCTTTCCAACCGTTGATTCCGGCTCCGTCCACTTCCATGCCTTCAGGAGTCTCAACCAGCGTTCCGCCGAGGGTCAGCGATTTGCCCTTTCCGGTGTTGAACTCCTTGAGGGCTTCCGTGAGGTTGCTTTTCAGCATCGTGGGGGTCGGGTTGCCGTCAGTATATCGGATTTCACCCGTCAGCAGCTGTTCCGCTCCGGTCACACCCAGCAGCCGCACCGTGGCTTTCCACTTGCCGGCATCGTCACCTTCGGTAATCTTGGTGAAGAGCAGCACGACGTTCGAAGCGGCTCCGTAGGTATCGGTTGCGAAGTCGAGTGTTCCGGCGGCACCCGTCAGATGGGCAACAATCTCCGTGATGCGTCCGGCGGCATCACCCGTCGGTTCGACGACAAGCGTCAGTTCGCGTACCTGCTGCTTCATTGCAGCGGTCAGCGGATAGTCCTTGTCTTTCTCGATGGTCACCTGTTCCGTATAGGTGAAGAACCATCCCGGGGCATTGTTCACAAAGGTATCCGTGCCTACCCGGGTTCCCGTGGCTGCGGCAATGGTGGCTGTGGTGCCGTTCACCGTGATTCCCTCGGCAGGATTCCACACCGCAAAGGTGTAGCTGCCCGGAGCAAACAGATGGTCGGGGGCATGGGTGGCGGAAGTCTCCGTACCCGTATAGTCACCCATGGTGACCGTCCATGTGGCAGGTATGTCGATACCCTCACCGCGGGCCGACCAGTCGGCTGTCACCGCAATCTTCCCGTAGTCGGGGTGCGGCGTGTCATAGAGCGTGTCCTTCACGCAGGAAGAGAGCAGCACGGCGGCTGCCATTCCTACCATATTTATATATTGTCTTGCTTTCATATTCTATTCCTCCGTGTTAGAATAACTTCCATACCAATGTCACACCGGCGTTGATGGGGCCACACCAATTTTTTGTCTCGTTGCCACAGCGCACGCGCACACCATCGATGACTTCATATTTTTCGAAATCGGCATTCAGGTAGCCCAAACCGAGGTTGAAATCAAGAGCCAGTGCCTTGTTCAGCCGCAGCTGATAGCCGGCGGTGATGCCGCCACCCATCAGGTCGCCCTGCTTGCCTGTTTCGGAGAGCTTGTAGTTGAACTGTCCGGCCTTGAACATCGCACCCAGATACCAGGCTTTCTTCTCACCCATGTAATAACGTATTTCCGGAGCCACTTCCCAGAGTGCATAGCGACGGTCTTTGTCATTCCAACTCCAAGAAGTCCACGAGCCGTTTACGGCAATGCCCCACGATGGGCAGATGCGCCATTCCACGCCAAGATCTGGTGTCAAGATAGCCCAGCGCAATAGGTTGGCACGCAGGGAGAGATGATAATCAGTTGTGATTTTGGTTTCCGACGGCGTGCCGGCAAGTGTATTTTGTAGAACAGCTTTCTCGGCTTCTGCCTTTTCAGCGGCAAGTCGGGCTTCTTCCGCTTTACGCTGCTCTTCGGCAAGCCGTTCCTGCTCGGCACGCTTCTCGGCTGCCAGTCGTTCGGCTTCCGCCTTGCGTCGTGCTTCCGCTTCCGCATCCGTCACGGCTGTTTCCTTTACCGGTACCGTCAGGCGCACGGTAACAAAGTCACCCTCAGTCGCATGGTTGCGGGTAATGAAATTCTCCTCTTTTATTTCCGCACGAATAATCAGTTCGGATTTCACACGGTTGGCACGGATCTTCGCCGTGGCAAGGTTCTCGGTTTCACTGCCCAGCGAGTTGCAGTAGCCGTCAACCAGCAGCGGCAGTTTGCCGTCAAGAATTGTTGCTTTGTTGTTTTCGATACATTCCAACAGGCGGGCAAGTTCCGTGTCATTGCCATTCCAAGGCACGTAGAACATGTCCTTCTGCGGAACGAACCGGAAGGTGTAGGTCGTGTCTGCTTTCTGCTGCGCAATGACAGGAAAAGTTACCGTCATCAGCCACAGAAACAGGGTGAGAAAAGTGATTTTTCTGCTCATATAAACTTGAATTTATTATCTTTGTCTTCTCCAAAGGTAATAAATGCCATTCAGCGCCCAAAATATTACAAAAACTTTTTCTGTTAAAATACAGCGTTTTATAAAAATTGTCGTTTGAGCACTTTTCAAATTGTCGTTTGAGCACTTTTTTGTCGAATTAGCACTTTTTGATTGTTTGAGCACTTTTTGAAAATGGGTTTCTGTGACCTTTTCAATGGCTTTTTACTACACAAATTAGTCCTGATTCCTGATTTGCTTTTTTTCATTTGGCAGGCGTACATCCTTCCTTCTCTGTAAATGATTTGATAAAGTTACTGCGGGAAAGAAAACCGGAAGACTCAGCCAGCTTCTGTATATTGATTTCCGGATGCTCCTTCAGTATGTTTTTCGCATACTCCAACCGGAGACCGGTTATCCATTCGCGGAATGTCATTTTATACGTAGTCTTGATATAAGCGGAAAGATAGGTACGGTTCGTATGAAGTATTTCGGACAGTTCTTTTATGGTAAGTCCCTGCTGGACATAGCCGTCTGTCTTTATCCAGTTGTCAACCTTCTCTATAATTTCTGTATAGGACACTGGAACTTCCTCTTCTGAAACCATTTCGGGTTCAGTTCCCGAATTTGTCAGAAGTTCTTGTTCAGATTGTATATCCTGCTCAAACGCATTTTCCACCTGTTCATAGAACAGCAGGTAGTTCTGATAACAGTGAAAAAGATAACAGTAGAACGGGATTGATGAAAGCACCCAGATATACACATATCTGTCAGGTAGGAATGTCAGCAATCCGCATCCAACACCGAAGATAACAGCCCAATAAGTGAATATAGAAAGCCATTCGATATATGCGCCTATTATCATCCGCTTGAGTTTCATTGAAAATCCGAATGGCTCTACGATATGCAACTATGACTCTTCGAGCTAAAACGACTCCAAAAGCGATTAACCAGACAGCTAAAGCAAATAAAGAGATTTTTTGCATGATTCCGCTTGGCAACAGAAACAATACAACTCCGGAAAAAGTTGAAAATATAATCCATAAAATGATATGTGTCCACACACGCCGTTTGGTAATGTAAAAACGATCAAGCAACATTATCAATGCCGAACTGAACAGAGAGTAGCACAGAAAGTATGTGGACATGTTCATCAATATGGAAGAATTCACATTTTTGAATCGGATGCCAAAGAAGAAATGTACCGAATAGTTTGCTGAAAGCAGCAACATAGCTATACCCATCATCTGTCGGGAGCGGAGATAATTCGTGAAAATTTTCTTTTCAGGAGTCTTTGCAAACAAAAAATAAAAGCCGAAGAATAACATTAACGGCAGTGCGGTACAAAGTGAAAAACTGTATATAGATGGTTCCATTGTTATACTTATTTGATTTTGATACAAATTTTGATAAATTTCCGAATTATAAGCCAGTTGGAATAAAAAACAGAAATATCTCCGAGTGCTCGCTGCTTGAGTTAAAAGAGAGTGTAAAATAAACTGTGTCAGGCTATAATAATAATAGTTTAACACAGTTTTTATAATATGGCCAATTTGGAAATAGACTACAAGAAAGCAGCCCAGCAGCTGCGTAGCGGTGAAGCACTCTTCGGTAAAGACGGAGCTTTGGCTCCTATGCTAGAACGTATCCTAAACGCAGCCTTAGAAGGTGAGATGGATGCTCACCTTAATAGCGTTGACTGCAGTTCTGGCAATCGTCGTAACGGCAAGATGAGCAAGACCGTACAGACAAAGTATGGAGAGGTGATAGTCGAAACCCCTCGTGACCGTGACGGTTCTTTTAAACCGGAGACAGTTAAGAAACGTGAGACAATTCTTGCTGAAGGTATGGCAGATCAAATCATCAACATGTATGCTCTTGGTACAAGCACTCGTGATATAAGCAAGTACTTTGAGCGTGAGTTTAACACAACCCTTTCAGCAGAAACCATCAGTGCTATAACCGACCGAGTTATTCCCGAAATAACAGCCTGGAAGTCCCGTATGCTTGACCCCGTCTATGCCATTTGCTGGCTTGACGCCATTCACTACAAGGTAAAAGACGATAAGGGTCGTGCAGTCACTCGTGCAATATACAATGTCCTAGGTGTAAACAAGTCTGGTCACAAGGATCTTCTTGGTATGTATATATCTGAGAGTGAGGGTGCTAACTTCTGGCTTGATGTTATGACCGACCTTCAGAACCGTGGTGTACGTGATATTCTGATTTGTTGCGTAGACGGTCTTAAGGGATTCCCTGATGCCATCCAAAGTGTATTCCCGGAAACCTCCGTTCAGCTATGTGTAGTCCACCAAATCCGTAACTCAATCAAGTATGTAGGAAGCAAGCATCAGAAAGAGTTTCTGAAGGATCTCAAGACCGTATATGGTGCTGTAAGCAAGGATTCTGCATTAGCACAGCTTGACATGGTTGATGAAAAATGGGGTGAGATGTACCCCATAGTAATCAAATCCTGGCGCGACAACTGGGAGCGTCTTACGGAATATTTTCAGTATACTCCTGCAATCCGCAAACTTATCTACACAACCAATACGGTTGAGGGCTATCATCGTCAGGTGCGTAAAGTAACGAAGAACAAAGGTGTGTTCCCGTCAGACACCGCACTTGAAAAGCTTGTGTATCTTGCCTATCGAGACATTAGTGGGAAATGGACTATGCCACTGTCTAATTGGGCACTGATATCACAGCAACTTGCCATAAAATTTGGTGATAGGTTCAAGATTATGTAACTTTGCTTGTGAAAGGCTCCTCTTATTTGTATGCAGATGTGAAATCTGCACACAAATAAGAGGGAAAGAATAAAAAACAGAGCCGTGACACAGTTCAGTTTACACTACCCCCGGATGAATGTTCGGGGGATTTTTTTTCTTTTGGGCGTTCCCGTGGGACGG
>ERZ834798.3221-NODE-3221-length-10719-cov-2.839460_pt1 | contig 10719 bp, 10 predicted proteins | sample MGYA00519689_ERZ834798 | MGnify/ENA primary metagenome ERZ834798 (study PRJEB31850, sample SAMEA3708761) | human gut metagenome | biome: human gut; feature: human-associated habitat; material: faeces | place: China | collected 2014 ...
TTGTAGAATTAAATGAAATCTAGGATCATTTTTATACTTTTCCACACGTTTTTTTAATAATTTTGTATTATCGTCGTTGGGATCATTATCATTAACTAACAAAAGTTCTAAATTTCGATATGACTGATTCAAAACACTATCAATTGCTCGAAAAAGTTTTTCTGATCGTTTGTAAGTTGGCATAACGACACTCACAAGCCCATCAATGTATTTTTCCATCTTATCTCTCCTCAAATTTCCATCAAATCGTATTCGCTATAATTTTATGAATTACTATAAAAAAATAATAAATCCAATCGTATCATTTATAAGTTGCTTTTACCAAACATTCCTGTTAATTCTATTGAAGAAAAATCAGTCAAAGGCAATTTTACTGGCATTCCAGTTAACTGGCTCTTATAAATTGCCAAAATTATTTCTAATGCATTTCTTCCCGCATATCCGTCAACATATGGACTCCTATTATTTTTTATTGCACTAATAACATCCGCATATAAACTTGTATGCCCATTACCATATACATTAGAAGTAGCTTCATGAAAACCTTCTTTATTTTTATCATCACTAGTTTTATCAGCAAAATCCCAAACATCAATATTATTACAAGATGTTCCACCAAGTTTTGCCGTTCCAGTTTCTCCAAAGATATAAAGCGTTTCTTCTAAATTTTTTGGAAAGACATTTACTGTTCCTTCAATAGTACCAATTGCTCCATTTTTAAACTTCAAAACTGCCATACCAATATCTTCACATTCAAGATAATCATGAAATTGTTGCCTTGTTACACCATAAACTTCTTCAACTTCATTACCCATCATCCATCTTAAAAGATCAATTCCATGAATACATTGATTCATTAAAGCTCCTCCATCAGATTTCCATTTTCCTCTCCAAGGAGCCTGTTCATAATAAGCTTTATTTCTATTCCAACGAACATTGATAGATCCATGTGAAAATTTTCCAAATCTACCATTATCTATTGCATTTCTCATTTCTTGAACAGCCATATTAAACCTATTTTGATGACAGACAGAGATTTTAACACCTTTCTCTTCACTTCTTTTAATCATCTCTGTTGCATCCTTCATAGACATTGCCATTGGTTTTTCAACAATGACGTTAATTTCATTATCAATACAATAAAGTGCAATTTCAGCATGCATTCCACTATCCGTAGCAATTGCAACCAATTCAATTTCAGGGTGTTCATCAATCATTGTTTTATAATCAGAATACCTTGGTGCATTTGTTTTATATTCTGTTTTTTTTAAAAGTAAATCAATATTATCTAAGTTTAAATCACAAAGAGCAATCAATTCCAAATTATTATTTTTAACTGCTTTAATATGATTTACAGCTATTCGTCCACAACCTATTAATGCATATTTCATTTTTTAATCCTCCAATGCTTTTAATACCTTTTCAATAACATAGTTTCTTTCTTCTTCATAAATTTCTGGAAAAACAGGTATTGCAAAAGTAGTTTTTGATAATTCTTCAGTTATAGGTAAATCCCCTTTTTTATATCCTAAATGTGCAAACGCACCTTGTAAATGCAATGGTACTGGATAATAAATTCCACATTGAATTCCTTCGTTTTTTAATTTATCCACAATTTCTGAAGCACTATTATGCTTTAATGCATAAATATAATATGAATGGTAACTATCTTCTTGAACCATAGGTGTTATATACTCACTAGATTTAAATGCTTCATCATATAATTTTGCATTTACTCTTCTACCATCAATAAATTCTTCTAAATGTACTAATTTTTTTCGTAAAATTGCTGCTTGAATAGCATCAAGTCTTGAATTATATCCTATTAAATAGTTATAATATTTACTTTCTCCCATTGGTATATCATCAGGAAATTCTTGATTTTTTAATTTGTATTCTCTTTTTAATGTCCAAAGACCATCTTTTCCAGAACCATGAACCTTAAGTGATCGACAGGCTTTAGCTATATCCTCATTATCAGTTAAAACCATTCCACCATCACCATCACAACCAAAATTTTTTGTTGGAAAAAAAGAAAAACATGATACATCACCTAATGTATTTCTCCTTTCTCCTTTATACCTTGTTCCTGCAGATTGAGCACAATCTGTAATAAGATAAAGATTATGCTTTTTACAAATTTTTTTAATATCATCCATCTCACATGAATTGCCATAAAAATGAACTGGTAAAACAGCCTTTGTTTTCTCTGTGATTGCTGCTTCTATAAGATTTGGATCCATACAATATGTATCTGAGCAAACATCTATAAAAACTGGCGTTGCTCCAACTGCTGCTATACTTTCTGCAGTTGCGAAAAAAGTCCACGAAACTGTAATTACTTCATCCCCTAAGCCTATACCTAATGCCCTTAAAGCTAAAACAAGGGCATCTGTTCCATTACCACAGGATATTCCATATTTTGCACCTTCGTACTCAGCAAATTCTTCTTCAATTTTTCTTACTTCTTCTCCTCCTATATATCCTCCACTACGCAATACTTTTAATGCTGCTTCTTCATATTCTGATGCATATCTTTCATGCTGACGTTGAACGTTCATAAGTTGAATTTTCATATACCATTTCTCCTAAAAAATTAATCTCTTTTAAATATATCTCTTGTATATACTTTTTCTTCTACACCATCTAGACAACTATCGTAGCGGTTCGCTATGATTGCTTGACTGAGTTCTTTAAATTTATTTAAATCATTGACTACTTCACTTCCAAAGAATGTTGTTCCATCTTCTAATGTTGGTTCATAAACAATGACTTTAGCTCCTTTGGCTTTGATTCTTTTCATGACTCCTTGGATTGATGACTGTCTGAAGTTATCGCTGTTTGATTTCATTGTTAATCTATACACGCCTATAACAATTTCATGTTCTTTTGAAAAGTCATACTCAAAATCATCATCATATCCATAATATCCAGCTTTTGTAAGAACTTGATTAGCAATAAATTCTTTTCTTGTTCTATTACTTTCTACGATGGCTTCTATTAAATTTTCAGGAACATCTTGAAAATTGGCTAATAACTGTTTTGTATCTTTTGGTAAGCAATATCCTCCATATCCAAAGGATGGATTATTGTAATGTGATCCTATTCTTGGATCTAGACATACTCCATTGATGATTTGTTGTGTATCTAATCCTTTTAATTCTGCATATGTATCTAATTCATTAAAATAAGATACTCTAAGTGCTAGATAAGTATTCGCAAATAGTTTTACTGCTTCTGCTTCAGTAAATCCCATAAATAAAGTATCTATATCTTCTTTAATTGCTCCTTCTTGAAGTAATGATGCAAATGTATGTGCTGCTTCTACTAATCTTTCATCTTCCATATCTGTTCCTACAATGATTCTTGAAGGATATAGATTATCATACAATGCCTTTGATTCTCTTAAGAATTCAGGAGAGAAGATGATATTCTTGCTTCCTGTTTTCTCTCTGATGCTTTGTGTATATCCTACAGGGATTGTACTTTTAATGACCATGATGGCATCTGGATTGATTTCCATGACCTGTTTGATTACACTTTCTACTGCACTTGTATCAAAGAAGTTCTTCTTTGAATCATAGTTAGTTGGTGCAGCAATGATAACAAAAACAGCATCCTTATATGCATCTTCTGCATTTAAGGTTGCTGTTAGATTTAATTCTTTTTCTTTTAAATATTTTTCTATATATTCATCTTGAATAGGACTGATTCTATTATTGATCTTATTCACTTTATCTTCTATGATATCCACAGCCATCACTTCGTGATGCTGTGCTAATAATGTAGCGATACTCAATCCTACATATCCTGTTCCTGCGACTGCTATTTTCATATTTTCTTTCCCCTTTTCTAAATTTCACAGCAAAATAAACATGCTCTTCAATATTATTTATCATTTTTAATATTAACAAATAGATATTTAATTTAATCATCTTATATTACTTTAATAATCAATTTTTCTACTAACCAGTTGAAACTGGGACTAATTTTTTAATTATGAACTCATATAAAAACATCTTAACTATTTATATTTTTTTGAAATATATCCCTCTTATTTTTAAATTGACTTTTCCCATAATAACATTGATTTTGCTAACTTTTTTCTTCTAAAAATATTACTAGTCAAAATTTCATATTCATTTTCTTAATAATATTGAATATAGGTACTTCTTTAACCATGATGGCGTTTTTACAAATATATTTATGCTTATCATATTCAATATTGCTCTCTTTTTATCAATCATACCAATTTTAATCATATATTCTTGTAATACTCTCCATCCGTTTATTCTCTCCTTTGATCCTCTTTTAGAATCAAATCCGTTCCCTACTCTAACATAAACAAGAGATTCATTAATATTTGCAAGTTTACAACCTGCCCCTATCATATGTAACCAAAGGTAATAATCTTCTAAAAGCAGTAACGTTTGATATCCACCACATTTTTCAAGAGAGCTTCTTTTCATACATACAGAAACATGATTCATAGGATTTCGTTTTTTCCCCATTTTAACAATATCTTCATGGTTTGATGGACATGCACGAACTCTCATATTTTTTTCATCTAGCGAATAATTAAATTCTGCAATATCAGTTCCAACAACATCTATTTCAGGATGATTTTCAACATATAATATTTGTTTTTCAAATCTTCGAGAATCACTAATATCATCTGAGTCCATTCTAAAAATATAATCACCTGTACAATATTCAGAACCTATTCTAAGTGCCTCTCCTAGTCCTTTATTTATTTCTTGTGGATAATATTTAACTATATTTTCTTTGCCTATTCTGAAATTATTTAAAACAGAATATAAATTATCGTTCAGTGGGCCATCAAAAACAACAACTATTTCATCTGGCTTCACTATTTGTTTATCGTAAATGCTCTCTAAAGCCAATTTGAGAAAGTCAGGATCATCATTTTTATAAACCGACATCAAAACAGAGTACTTATTTTTTTTATTTTCAAGTTTTACATCAGATTTAAATTCTTTTTTCATCTCACCAGTACCACCTTCTACAACTGATTCATCTTTTCCGAAGACATGAAGACTCTTTAAGAATACTTTTGCATCCATCTTAGGTCCCATATTTGAAACATAGTCTCCATCTAATTTAGCTTTATCTGGGATTTCAAGTTCATCTCTTCCATTGATTTGTGCCCATCCTGTAAGACCTGGTTTTACATCATTGGCTCCATATTTATCTCTTTCAGCAGTTAAGATATCTTGATTCCATAATCCTGGTCTTGGTCCAATAACACTCATATTTCCAATAAAAATATCCCAAATTTGTGGAAGTTCATCTAAACTATGTGCTCTTAAAAACTTTCCAACTTTTGTAATATATTGATCTGGATTATCTAACATATGAGTAGGTACATCATGTGGTGTACTCATTTTCATTGAACGGAATTTATGTAATTTAAAATATTTCTTATTTTGTCCCATTCTTTTTTGAGTAAATAATACTGGACCTGGATCTTCTGCTTTGATTGCGAGTGCTATCACTCCCATGATTGGACTTAATGCGACTAATCCACCAAAAGATAAGACAATGTCTATTCCTCTTTTGACGTATCTTTCATAGAACCCCGCTTGATGATTACTTTCACCAACTGCTTCAAGATGTCCCTTTACACCATCTGCATTTTCTTTATCATTTTCATTTTCTACAAATTTTACCTTTTTACCTTCTAAAGGATTTTTTTCTTTAAGATCATCATCATATACAGACTGACCTTTTTTTAACTTAGCAAGAGCCATCATTCCAACAAAAGCAGTTGAAACAACTGCTGATGTCACTCCAACAGCTCTCTTTACTTTTCTTTTCGTTTCTTTTTTCATACTAAAAAAAACTGATATCCATACCAGTCTTCTCCTTCTCCTCCCTAACAAATTCATCATTACTATTAGCCGTTACAAGAGCTTGTCTAAAACCTCTTCTTACACTACCAGCCTCTAGCTTTTCAAAATCTTTAACTTTTCCTCCAGCTTCAACAATAGCACCTGCATTAACATGAACACACTTTCCAAGTGTGACATCATGATCAATGATTGCTCCAACTGAAACAATGGAACCTTTCTTTATTTTTGTATTAGCATTAACAATTGCTTGAGGTTCTACAACTGTTCCTGCTTCAATCAATGCACTACGTGAAATATAGGCTGTTGGATGAATTAAAACAGGAACCTGATATCCAAGTTGTTCTAATAAATCAATAAGTTCATCTCTTAATTTATTATTTCCAATACCAACAAAAGCATTTTGATACTCTTTAAAGTTTTCCAAATCTTTTATCTTTCCAATAGCATGATTATTATGATCATCAATAAAATCAATTCTTTCATAACCTAGATCTTGCGCTATTTCTTTAACAACTTGCCCATGACCTCCAGCTCCAATAATAAGTAAGCTTTTCATATCATCCTCCCCCTCTTTTAAACATAAAAAAAGAATATAGTTTACCTATCCAATAAGTATTTATATTGGACTAGGTAAACTATATTCAAATAAGATGTATAGGCGGCTCCCCCTACGCTATACTTCTTTATTTTGCATTTCTATCCCTGCTTTTAGTTTCTTGTTTAAGAATTCAATATTCAGTACTGCTTCATGACTTTTCTTATCTACTGCAATTATATGTTCTTCTAATTCTTTCAATGGTCCTTCAATGATCTTTGTTCTTCCATTGACCTTATATCCTTTTGACATCACTAAGATGTATTGTTTATTCAAAAGGATATCTAGAAGCTTTATTTCTTCTTTAGTTAGTGCTGATACATCATCTTTTTTTAGTTCCCTGATGACCCCATCTCTTTCTTCTTTCATTAAAAGAAGAAATGTATCAAACTCCGTCTGATTCATTTTTGTTTTAATAAAGAGATAGCCTGGAAACAAATTCTGGATAACGATTTTGTCTTTAGAACGTATATATCTTTCCATTCTTGGGATGAAGGCTTCTGTATCTTTTTTGAGATTGAATGTATGATAGAGCTTTTCTATCTTTAAGTTTTGACAAAATAAAACATAATAGTTCATTATTTATTTCCTTGTCTTTTCAAAGCTCTATGTTTAAGACATTCAAAGATGCTTTGATAGTCTTTACAGATTTTCATGTTATCAATAAGATAAATTTCATTATCTTCAGCAATTTCTTCTAATTCCTGAATAGCAAAGTCCAGCATATCTTTTAACAGTTCTTTATTTTTATTCATCAGTTTTTCTTTATCTTTATTCATAGTATCATACATACTTGTAAATACAGCCATTTGTTTTCTCCTTTTTTGACATTGAAACAAAAGCAGAAGTTTCAATGTTTGTAAGCATAATAAAAACCATAGATTATTAAATTCTACGAATGAACTATAGCACAAATAAACCCTAAAAGAAACATAATTCTACTTTTTTCTTTTTATTTTAAAAAAGCAATGTCGTTGAGTAAAATATAAGGTCGTTCAGTAATAAAAATAAAGAAAAAGAGGAGAAATATATGGAAGAAAAAAAACTAACAATTCAAGAAGAATGGCTACTAACTAAGAAGATCTCTGTTAAATATTCTACATATTGTAAGTATGAAAGTATTGTCACAAAACACATAAATCCTTATTTAAAAGAAAATAAAATAGAAGAATTAACAGAGCTTCATATTATTCATTACATTGATCATTTAATCAATGTAATGAATTTATCTACAAGTATTGTTAATTCAATCCAGTGTACGTTAAAAGCTATTTATAGATACGGTGAACGTACACATGGATTAAAGAAATTAGATTTTAATGTTATTAAGTTTAGTCAAAAATCTAAAACTAAAGAACCACTTACATTAGAAAAAGAAATGATTATCTGGCAGTATTGTTTAAATAATAAAGAAAGAATATCACTAGCAATGTCTTTAGGATTATATGCAGGACTTAGAATAGGCGAAATATGTGCCTTAAAATGGGAAGATATTGATTTAGATAATAGTATGATTTCTATAACTAAAACAGTACAAAGATTAAAAAGTGAAAATCATGAACATAAAACACAGCTCTATATTTTAGAACCAAAATCAACAAGTTCTATTCGAAGTGTGATACTTCCTGATTTTTTAACAGAATATTTAAAAAAATATAATGATCTCTATAACAAAGATTTCTTTATTTTATCAAATAAAGAAATCCCTGTAGATCCTAGAATTATTCAAAAAAATTTTAGGAAAATATGCAAAGCTAATGATATCGATGCTACATTTCATACATTAAGACATACCTATGCTACAAACTGTATTAAAACAAATATTGATGTAAAAACATTAAGTGAAACATTAGGACATGCTAATGTTAATATTACACTTAATCGTTATGTACACACATCATTAGATTTTAAAAAACAACAAATTAATAAAATAGAGCCTCCAATAAAGCCGTAGAATTTAATATTCTGCGTATTTTTATTAATACAAAAAGAGATGTCTAGAAATCAATTTCTAAACATCCCTTTGTTTATAATAATATGTTTTCTTTCTAATATTTTACACCCTCACGAAATAGAACAACATCATATACAAATAATCAGTAAAACATTATTTGTAAGAAAAGATTTTGTATAATAGAAAAGTCATTCAAAAATACTTTCATACTAAAAAGGAGATGATCGGCAATAAACCGTATCATCTCTTTTAATTTATTATAATTTTAATCCAGCTTGGTAACCATCTTGAATGGCAGTTAATGCATTTCCTGCTTTTACAGCACTACCAATTACGTAAACTTCATTACAGTTTTCTTTTGCTACGTTTTCTAATGGATTATAAGCTTTGTATCCAAATGCTGAAACAACTGTTGAGGCTGGAATAGTAATTTCGTCACCATCAGCATTTTTATATGAAACAGCATTTTCATTAATTTTACTTACTGTTGCATTTGTAACAATTTTAATTTGTTGTTGGTGTAATCTTTCCATAGTTGGAATCATGTTAGTTACTACCATATCAGTTAAAATAGCTGGTTTCATTTCTAAAATAGTGACATCATGATTTGTTTGTGCAATGAATTCAGCAGTTTCTCCACCTAATTCTCCACCACCACAAACAACAACTGGTCCTTGATTGACATCTTTTTTACCATAAAGAACATCTTCAGCAGTTACAACGTTTTCTGAATTGATACCTTCAATTGGTGGCGTTAATGGTACTGAACCAGTTGCTACAACAATCGTATCTGGTCTAGCTTCTTTAATTGTATCTTCAGATACTTCTTGACCCATTTTAAATATGACACCTAATACTTCACATTGTTTTCTATAAGCAGAAATTACAGTAGAAAGTTCTCCTTTTCCCATTGGATAGGCAGCACTTCTAAATACTCCACCAAAATGTGTATCTTTATCATAAACCGTTACATTATGACCTCTTTGAGCTGCAGTACGAGCTGCCATCAATCCACCTGGACCAGCACCAATAATCATAACATTTTTTGTATTATCAGCTTTTAATAAATCATGTTCAAATTCTCTTGTACATCTAGGATTTACTAAACAAGTGAAGTTGCCCTTCATCGCTTCTCCAAAACATCCTTGTAAACAGCATACACAATGATTGGTTTCTTCCAATTTGCCTTCTTTTGCTTTTTTAGGGAAATTTTGCAAAAAAGATACATTTTACACATATAATCGGAACAAAAAAGATGAACGTTTACAAATTTGCAAAATTACGACATAATTTATGTCTTTAGATAGATTAAATACTCATAGAATTGTATAATAGTACTAGGGAATAGGTTCATGATGAAACCAAGGAAAAAACTATGGAATAGAATACAAAGATAAAAGTTATCGTTGAAGAATTGAATGAATTATCAATTGTTGGTGGTAATGATGGAAATCCAGAACCCAGATGTTTTATTTCTAACGTTATCATTACGACTGTTTTAGTATCATTAGTGTCTATTTCATATTTTACTACTAGTCCAGAGCAGTGCTAGTTAATTGGACGTATTCCCGCGTCTATTCGAATCGCTACTCCAAGTTCGTATAGATGAGTAGAAAGGATTTATGTGTATGGTAGAAAAGTTTTATGATAATAGAAATTTTAAAATACTTAAAATAAACAAAAAAACAGAAAATATTAGTATGTTGATCATTGTGTTATGTACATTGCTACTATTGGTATTTTTTTTAAAGATTAAAAGATTTTATATTAATGATATAGGCTTGTTTTTTTCTGCATTTGGAGCCGTGCTTATTTCTGTTTTCCCTTTTAGTATTGTACATGAATATATACATTTGCTATCATATCCGAAAAAAAGTAGAAAAAAAATAATATTCAAAATGAAGAACTTACAACCGATAATATCTGTTGAAAGTGATGCGAAGATGAGTAAGTGTAGAACTCTAATAATGTTAATATCTCCGACGCTTGTCTTGGCAATTATTCCTATTTTTTTATCATTCATTATAAAAAAATTGATTCTAATGACTTTTCTTATTTTTTTTGGCTTTTCAAGCTTAGCAATGTCGGCAAGTGATATATATTTTTTTATTGTTATATTGTTAAAAATGAGAAATAACGAACTTTTTTATCAAGAAGATAATAAGATTTATATTTTAAAAAAATGAAGTTTTTTTGACGCTCTAAATTATTAGGGGGGTGATATTGATGTGGAATCAGTATTCCCTCTAAAATATTCAGTGCTTTTTTAAGAGGAAAATTAGGATGATGTCTGGTCC
>ERZ834798.3228-NODE-3228-length-10699-cov-2.691939_pt1 | contig 10699 bp, 9 predicted proteins | sample MGYA00519689_ERZ834798 | MGnify/ENA primary metagenome ERZ834798 (study PRJEB31850, sample SAMEA3708761) | human gut metagenome | biome: human gut; feature: human-associated habitat; material: faeces | place: China | collected 2014 ...
GTTTCTTCATCGAATCTTTATCATCAGAACGCAATCCGGATGTTACTTCGATTTTGCCTTTTTGGAAATCACAATACCCGATCGAGTAAAGTGATCCCAACAAAATCCCATCCGGCAAATAAGCGCTATATACCGAACGGAAAAATACCGGCAGAGCCCCCATGCGATACCAATAATTAACGTCTTTTCGTTCCTTCAAAAAAGCAGAAAATTCTCCATTCGACAGAAGACTGTTCTCTCTCTTTTGCGTAAACCATCCGGCCGCCGTTTTACTCTCCAAAATACCTGTCGCATCCTGTCCTATTAACAACAACACCCGGTTTTTGTCAAAAAGACATTTGGCTCTCTGACCGATAAGAGAACTTTCTACATTATCCTCCTTCGATATCGGAGTCGCAACACCTTCGGTCTCCATAGCCTTCATAACTTCTCTCCATTTATCGACATCGGAAATCTTGGCTAAAATACAAAGTACAGGATTTGTCTCTCCGGCAGCAAAACAGACCCAATTATCCGTAAAAGAAAGTCCTGAGATTTCCGGATCTTCTTGTATCTTTTTCCAAAGTTTCACAGTTCCTTCACCCATACCGCTGCTAAAAGCGTTAAAAAGAGATGCGTTTTTTTCTGACTTTATCCAATCGGCAACATCTCCTTTTTCAGATAAAGACTTCATATCAAATGCCATGACAAAGGCGGCATCCGAAGGAATAGTCTGCATATATTCCGATTTTTCACTACATGAGAACAAAAATAAAAAAGTACACAATAGTACGCACAAGCCTGTAAAAGAGATCCGATTTTTCATATTTTTATTTTTTTAGTCTATAACATTCAATCCCGTTTTCAAGTTCTCTAAAATCTCGATAGCCTAGAATCCGTCCAGATTTTCCGATAAGAAAACACTATCAAGTTATTTTTGCGTTTCCTTCCAGAACTGTTTTCTCCCTTTCGTTCGTCTGATAGTCCGTCATCATCTTCATAAAACGACAGAACATCCCCGAAAGAAACATCCAAACCAGACCTGAGCAAAATTCAGGCCGGCCCTTATTGCAAAGGTAGTATTTCCTCATCGAAATGCAATCTTTTAGCATAATAAATAAATATTGAAAAATATTACAAACAGAACTTATCGGAAATATCCGTTTCGATTAATAAAATGCAAAAAACAAAATATTTCTCTTTAAAAATTTAATCATTATTGTATATTTGCGATAATATATCAGATTTAATGCTATGATGAACAGATTTTTAACATTCGCATGTCTATGCTTGTTTTCCACACAAGGTTTCTCCGGGACTTACTGTAATGCAATACCTGAATATCTGTCGGTCGGACAAGAATATTCCACCCGACCAAAGGAGTGTACACAAAACAATCGACCATCTGCAATTTGTGATGTCACGTTAAAACGAGCCGCTACTTTGGTCGGAAGGGGCTCTTCCGAAGCGATATTGTTTTTCAACGTCAGAACTACCGATACAGAAAATCCGCACCGGCTAAAAGGCATAAATATTGATCTCAAAGGATCTACGAACATAACAGATATTACCGCACTAAAAATTTACAGTCAAAATACAGACGACCGGTTTAAACCAGAGACGGCAACGTTATGCGCCTCTGTTACCGACATTTCATCCGATGATATTCATATCGCATTTGACAAACCGCTCTCTTCGGGTAACAATTATTTCTATATCGTAGCTTCGGTAAGAAACAATGCTTATGAAGGAAACCGTATAAACATCAGATTATTGTCTTTAGAATCGACTATCGGATTTTGTACGCTATCGCAAAATGAAGCCGGAGGAACAACAGAAATCATTCTGGAACGTAAACTGCTTTTCGCTCCCGGAGATGAAGGTTCGAAATATTATCGTATTCCCGCTTTAGCGACAGCCGCTGACGGCTCTTTGATCATGGTCGCAGACAAAAGATGGACGCAATTGAACGACTTGCCCTCACATATAGACATTGTTGCCAAACGCAGTGTAGATAAAGGGAAAACCTGGTCGGCCACATCGATTGTAGCCGGAGCTGATGATGACTTAAAGGGATATGGAGATCCGCTATTGATCGTAGATAAGAAAACGGGAGATATTCTGTGTATCTATGCCTTCGGACAAGGATTATGGCAATCTACCGCATCCGATCCTATCCGTATAGGGTTGTCACGCAGCAAAGATAACGGGAAGACATGGACTCCTACCGAAGATATTACCTCGCAAATATACGGCGCGGAATGTAAAGACCCCGTACGCCGTAACTGGCACGGAGCTTTTGCCGCTTCCGGACGAGGCCTACAACTGAAAGACGGACGCTTGATGTTCGTCCTTGCCGTACGAACTCCTGACACACGGCCATGGGGCGGCAATTTATCAAATTATGCATGCTACTCCGATGATGGCGGCAAAACATGGGCCGTATCAGAAAATGCAGCCACATCTGCCGGAGACGAGGCCAAACTGGTAGAGCTGAACAACGGCAATATAATGATGAGCATTCGCAGTCCTAAAAACCGCACGTTCAGTATTTCGACAAACCGGGGAGTCAATTGGTCGGAAGCTTCGAAAAACACCGATTTAAAAGAGCCTGCATGTAACGGAGACATACTTAACTATGCATCGATTCTCGGGCTAAGAAACAAATCCTGTATTCTGCATTCTCTCCCCAATGACACAACAATACGGCAAAACGTATCTATAGCTGTCAGTTATGATGAAGGATCGACCTGGCCTATAAAGAAAACGATATGTCCGGGCTATTCTGCTTATTCTACAATGACCGTATTACCAGACGGAACGATCGGCATTGTCGTCGAGGAAGGCAAATGGGACAAAAATCTACCGGGAGAAGACGGATTCAGCCTGTATTTTATGCGGTTCTCATTAGATTGGATCACGAACGGCACTGACAGATATGCCCTACCCCGATATTCTACCTATTATTATCAACGTGCGTCTTTATTCGACATATTGCCAATCACGTCCAAAGACATTGTTTTTTTAGGAAACAGTATCACAAACGGCTGCGAATGGCACGAACTTCTTAAAAACAAAAATGTCAAAAACAGAGGAATAAGCGGAGACGTCATTAGCGGCATAAATGATCGCATAGACGAAATTCTGAAAGGGAAGCCATCCAAAATATTTTTAATGGCAGGCATAAACGATATTTCTAAAGGTCACAGCATCACAGAAATTACCGGGAATATCGACAAATTAGTAAAAAAGATTAAAAAAGTTTCTCCCAAAACGAAATTATACCTACAAAGTCTACTACCTGTAAACGACTATTTCGGGAAATTCGAGGAACACACATCCCGCTGGCAAATGGTTGTCCCGATCAATGAAGAACTGAAAAAAATCGCAAAGGAAAATAAACTGACCTATGTCGACGTTTACTCCCTTTTTGCCAACTCTTCAGGTAAAATGAATATCCAATATACCAATGACGGACTACATTTATTAGGACCGGCTTATGCCATGTGGCGAGATCTTATAAAACCTTATGTAGAAGAGTAAGTATCTGTTTAAATTTTCTAAATAAAACCGGAAATGAATATTACGAGATTTGTTTCCGGTTTTTTATATTTATATCTCCCAAATATCAAGATTCCGAACAGAGGCTCTTTTTTCCGTCTCTACCCAAAGCGACCAGATAAAGCCCGACAAATGTCAACGCCCCATTTATCATCAGCATCTCATATCCCAGTTTATAACCATATAATTCTCTCAACAAGAAATCGAGACCGAAGCAAAGAGCTGGAGACAACAATGCGATGTAAGGTATCCATTTATCCCGAGGATTTCCGTGCATGAAAAGTCCATAAGAAAAAAGACCGAGCAACGGACCGTAAGTATAACCCGCTATCGTATAGATAGCATCGATAATACTTTTATCATTCACAGCCCTGATCACGCAAATAATAATGACAAAAAGCAACGAAATGAAAACATGCGCCCGTTTACGCCATAATACCGCTTTTGAAGCCGGATATCTCCCGACCTCGAGAATATCGACACAAAACGAGGTAGTGAGAGCCGTCAATGCCGAGTCGGCACTGGAAAAAGCAGCCGCAATAATTCCTATGCAGAAAAACAACAGCACCGGAAATCCTAAATATTGCGTAGCAAAAAGCGGAAGCATTTCATCGCTCAGAGCAGGTATAGCTATTTGCTGCTGACCGGCAAACGTAATCAGCAAAATCCCCAAAACAAGAAACAAAAGATTTACCGGAAGAAAAGCGACTCCGTAAAAGTACATGTTTTTCTGAGAAGCCTTCAAGGTCCGTATAGAGAGATTTTTTTGCATCATATCCTGATCGAGCCCCGTCATAACAATCGTTATGAATATGCCACTGAAAAATTGCTTAAAAAAATTCTGTTTTGTCTGCCAATCATCAAAAACAAAAATCCGATCCATACCGCTGTTTCTGACCGTATTCACCACTCCGGGAAAATCGAGCTGCATCTTATCGGTCAACTGCCAAATTATCAACACTAAAGCTCCCAGTAAAAAAGCTGTTTGCAGAGCATCCGTCCAGACGATCGTCTTTATTCCGCTTCTGTGGGAATAGAGCCAAATAAGCGCAACGATCACAGTCGATGTAACGACAAAAGGCACATTCCATGCATCGAACACAAAACGTTGTAAAATAAGTACGACAATGTAAAGACGTGCAGCTGCACCTATGATTTTAGAAAGCAAGAAAAACGATGCCCCGGTTTTATAAGCATTTCGACCGAAACGCTTTTCAAGATATGTATAAATAGACGTAAGATTAAGCTTATAATAAAGCGGCAACAATATCTTTGCAATAACGAGATATCCTACCGTAAACCCCAAAACGGTCTGCAAATAAGTCATGTCGATACTCAACGGCATACCGGGAACAGAAACAAACGTCACTCCGGAGATAGATGTACCGATCATTCCGAACGCAACCAAAAACCAAGGAGATTGTTTCCCTCCCAAAAAAAATGTGTCATTATCGCTTTTACGCCCGGTCAAATGCGATATAAGCATCAGAAAAGCAAAATAGATGACAATAATAAGTAAAATAACCGTACCGTTCATTCTTTCTCGTAATAAAGGCCGAAATTACCCTAAATCAATTTTGTCTGAAATAATAAGTAATCGTTCCCCTCTCGGTAACCGCACCCGGTTTTCTTTCAAAAACAGCTTTCCGTGCAGCCGCTTCGGCTCTTGCCCGTAACGTAAGATTGGCATATGCCGTTCCGCGACTGCCGCTCGGCGTAGCCGCAGCCTGAGTTACTTTTCCCTGAGCATCGACATATATCGAAACAACGATCGTTCCCTCATCATTACTGGCATCATATTGAGGAATAGGCAATTCCCCTTTTAAACCTCGACCGCCCAAATCATAATCTCCGTAACCGGGATTATCGTCTCTGCTGAATACATACCATTTTAATTCGTCATTTCCGTTCGGGCTTCCTTCTGCTCCAGAACCCTTATCCGATGTCCCTCGATTAGATCCGGCATGCCCTTTACTGAAAGCATTGGCCACTTGATTTTTAATTCTATTATCTACCTCAGGCTTCGGTTGTGTTTTTTTCTCGGGCTCAGGCTGTTTCTTCTCCTCTTTCTTTTTATCCGGGACAGCCACACTCTCCTCTATATCCTGTGTGATAGATTCTTCGGACGCTTCATCCGGTATCTCGGCCTCCATCGCATCAGCAACGTTCTGCCCGCTCATTTCGGGTTGAAAAGTCCCGCTCGCCTCATCGATTGTTCCCAACTGAACCAAAACACCGCTTGCCTCATCCGGAATCTCCGGACGGGGAAAAGTAAAATAAAACAACATAAGAAATAACAGGAGATGGAATAACACCGTCCCCGCTATACCACATAATTTATTTTTCGTCTTGTCTTTCACAGATCATAATTTTCGGGACTACTCCTTTATAGGACGCGTAGCCAATACCATTCTCAATTTATTCTCTCCGGCAATATTCAACACCTTAACAACTTCTCTATAAGGTACGCTTTCATCAGCATAAAGAGCAACATACATATCCGGTTCTTTACTCAATGCACTCAGCAAATAAGGAGCTATTTCCTCCAACTGAACAGGATGTTCCGCTTCATTGCCGAAAGAGACATAATAATTGAGCTGTGCATCGATTGTCACCCTTGCCAAAGGCTTTGCGGCCGTTTGCTCTTTACTTTGCGGCAACAGCACTTTTATCGCATTCGGAAAAACAAAAGTCGAAGTTACCATAAAAAAGATCAGTAACAGAAAAATCACATCGGTCATAGAAGCCATACTGAATGAGGCCTCTATTCTATTTCTTCGTTTCAGAGCCATACTTTCACCTCCAACTTAATCTGCAGGTTCATTCAGCAAATCCATAAATTCCATAGTTTTGGCTTCGAGCTGATTGACCACTCCATCTACACGGGCTACCAAATAATTATAAGCGAACAGAGCGATAATCCCCACGACCAAACCGGCGACAGTAGTAACCAACGCTTCATAAATACCTCCGGACAAAGTTGTGATATCGGCACTCGTTCCGGCAGATGCCATATTGTAAAAAGCTCTTACCATACCGGTCACCGTACCGAGAAATCCGAGCATCGGCGCTCCCGCCGCAGCCGTTGCCAACCAAGGAAAACCTTTCTCCAGCTTCGCAACTTCGAGATTACCGACATTCTCTATTGCTACCAGCACATCATTCATAGGCCGACCCAATCGGGTAATTCCTTTTTCAATCAAGCGCGCATAAGGTGTATCGGTCTTTTTACAAAGATTCAAAGCCGCATCTACATCTCCTTCATGGATATAGTCTTTGATGCGATCCATAAACGTACGGTCTTCCCGTGCCGCTTTACGGATGACCACAGCACGTTCTATAAAGATATAAATTGCCAGAATAGACAATATCAGAAGCGGAATCATAATAACACCGCCTTTCAGCGACAAATCCCACATATTCAACTCAGCAACAGGAGCTGCAGTCGTCCCGGCAGAAACCGGCATTACCATATTAGCATCAGCTAAAAGAGAAAGCAACAAATTCATATAATTTTATTTTTCGGTTATCGATGTTATTTAAGACAATCTTTATATTGGCGAATAGTCTCCTGCAACCCCAGATAAAGGGCATCAGTGATAAGAGCATGCCCGATAGAAACTTCATCCAAAACAGGAATCTGCTCATGAAAATATCGCAAATTCTCAAGATTCAGATCATGTCCGGCATTGATACCCAAGCCCAATTTATGAGCCAATGCCGCAGCTTTGATAAAAGGAGCGACAGCTTTTTCACGATCCGAAGCATAAGCCGAAGCATACGGTTCGGTATATAATTCGATTCTGTCCGTCCCGGTTTTGGCGGCAAACTCTATCAATTCAGGATCGGTATCCACAAAGATCGATGTTCGAATACCGACTTGATTAAATCGGTCTATTATCTCGCTTAAAAAATCGAAATGCGTACGTGTATCCCAACCGGCATTGGAAGTGATCGCATCCGGAGCATCGGGAACTAACGTCACCTGATTCGGTTTGACTTGCAACACCAAATTTATAAAAGGATCGGACGGATAACCCTCAATGTTGAATTCAGTTCTTAACTGAGGTCTGAGCTCATGCACGTCAGAATAGCGGATATGTCGTTCATCCGGCCGAGGATGTACCGTGATTCCGTCAGCGCCAAAAACTTCACAGTCCAGCGCAACTTTCAAGACATTAGGCATATTACCACCTCTGGCATTACGCAACGTGGCAATCTTATTTACATTTACACTTAATTTGGTCATTTTTCCAAAATTAATTCTACTTATGATAAAAAGAACTTTTTTCGACCCGGTAAGACTGAAAAATATCTCCGAAGCCAAAAATTTTATGTACGTTTGCAAAAGAACTTTGTGCTGATGCAAAATTAATAGGTTTTACAGAAATCTAAAGAAAAACGTTAGCAAAAGATCAAAAAGCTCATAAAAAATGTAAATAACGATGAGAATAGCCATTTTCGGGAATTTATATCAAGCAGAAAAAAGCATACAGGCAAAGCATCTTTTCAACGCATTAAGCAAATATAATGCGGAAATTCTTATTTGTGAAGAGTTCTACCGCTTTCTGCATACTGTAATGAAAATAGAACCTCGATACAGCAAGCTGATTACAGACAATAATTTTTCGGCAGATATGGCTCTCAGCCTCGGCGGAGACGGAACATTCTTAAAAACTGCCGAACGGGTCGGTAACAAACACATCCCGATATTGGGAATCAATACCGGACGTCTCGGATTTCTTGCCGATGTAGCCGAAAATGAAATAGATGAAGCTGTAGCAGAACTGTTTAACGGCGATTACCGAATCGAAGAACGTTCTCTACTACAACTAAAAGCAGATGCTCTCCCCGTTAAGTTTTGGCCTTTTGCACTGAACGAAGCCGCCATTCTGAAAAGAGACAGTTCTTCAATGATCACCATCCGCACATATTTGAACGATGTATTTCTGAACACCTATCAAGCTGACGGGCTAATTGTTTCGACTCCTACCGGATCGACCGGATATTCATTGAGCGTAGGCGGCCCGATACTCGTTCCGCAAGCTCCGAACTTCGTAATAGCACCGGTTGCTCCCCACAGTTTGAATGTCCGTCCTTTGGTATTCAATGATCAAGATACGATCCGTATGCAAATCGAAAGCCGAAGTAACAACTTTTTGGTAAGTCTGGACGGACGTTCCGCCATGATGGGTACAAATCATGAATTAATTATTTGCAAAGCCCCTTTCACCATCCCTATCGTAAAACGGAACAATCACGTTTTTATCGATACCTTACGAGACAAACTCATGTGGGGAGCAGATAAACGATACAATATATAAATTGATCTATTTTTAATATTTTCACAGGAATATCGGTTTTATTTTCTTATTTTTGCAATCGAATATTAAAAATACAAGATATGCTTAGAACCGATTTACCACAATTCGACATATCTGAAAATATCATTATAGGAACAGATATCACCGAAGAAATCTTGGCATTTTACAAACAACCGTTCCGATTAAAAGCCGGAATCTTCGTGTTATGTTTAGAAGGAGAGATACATGCTTCCATAAAAATGACCGACTATTATATAAAGAAGAATGATTTCGTCTCTATTTTACCGGGAAATATCCTTCAGTTTATCGGACAACAAGGAAAAGTCCGATTGTGTTTCGTCGCTTTTTCATCGGAATTTCTGAGCCAAACCAACATGGTAAAATTTTCAGCAGATTTCCTGCCTCAAGTCATAGAAAATCCGGTAATATCCTTAAAACAAGAAAGCGCAGAACTTCTTGCAGAATATTTTTCTTTACTGGTGAAAACCCAGGAACAGATCACAGAAATATTCAATACGGAAATTACCAAGAGCATCCTACAATCGATGCTGCAAGGAATCGGATACATGTATCAGAAACATACATTGAATCCGCCTGCCCTTACCCGGAAAGAAGAAATCCGGAAACAGTTTGTCGGACTTGTCATGCAACATTATACACGAGAACGTTCCATCTCATTTTACGCCGAACAACTGAATATCACTCCGCAACACTTGTGCACGACCATAAAGCAAATCACAGGATTTACCGCCTCCGACATTATTGCCCGAATGGTAATCCTCGACGCTAAAGCCCAACTAAAATCGACAGAATTGACAATACAGGAAATTTCTTACTCCTTGAATTTCCCGAACGTATCATTTTTCGGAAAATATTTCAAACGCCATGTCGGCATGAGTCCTCAAGCTTATCGCAACAGTCAATAAAATTATACCAAAGAAGAAAGCCCTTATCCGAATCAAACGGACAAAGGCTTTTAAAATAATAATCCCTTAGAAGCAATCTAAATCAACCGAGCCACCTATATTATATTCCCCTGATACTGATTCAATACAGTGTGTATTCCGGGTAACGAAATAAACCACATTACCATACCGGCAACAAAAGCTATGCTCCACAATATAACCAACAAGACTGTCACCCAGCGGGATTGGGGAGGGAAATTAAATACACGCCCTAAAACCATTCTCAATACGGCATATACCGGAATGGCCAGCAATACCAGCAAAACGGCAGTCAACATCCACGGATAATGAACGACAGAGAACATCTGCATAAAAAACGGATCTATGCCTTGCGTAACAATTCCAACCGTGCCTCCGGCCGCCGCCAATAACACAAACAATAAAGAAGACAAAAGAACCAGCAAAATAAAACCAAGACATCCACCGAAAATTATAAATACGAATTTCAATACGATCTTAATTGCCGAAAGCACATAATCACCGAAAGTTTTTTTCTCCGGTCCTAATTCCTCTTTTGCTATCGTTTCGGAAACAAATCGTTTGATATTATCGACCGTCGCCGCCTCCCCTCTCATCTCTAATTTCTGTGCAGCAGTTTTAGCCTCCGGAATACAAATCCACAAAACCAAATAAATCAGAAGCGCATATCCGGTAAGAAAAGTAAACAATACGAACAAAATGCGGACAAGCGCTGTGCTGACACCGAGATAATATCCCAATCCTGAAGCTACACCGCCAAGAAAAGCATCGTCCTTATCCCTAAACAGACGCCGTCGGTTTCTCTCGGGAATTTTTTCCTGAGGTGTCGTTCCATCCTCCCCTTTTTCAGTATCCTGATTTTCAACTTCTTTTTCTCCGACCTCCTTATCA
>ERZ834798.3233-NODE-3233-length-10676-cov-6.787685_pt1 | contig 10676 bp, 9 predicted proteins | sample MGYA00519689_ERZ834798 | MGnify/ENA primary metagenome ERZ834798 (study PRJEB31850, sample SAMEA3708761) | human gut metagenome | biome: human gut; feature: human-associated habitat; material: faeces | place: China | collected 2014 ...
AAGTATTTCCCCATATTCATCGGTTCCAATTTTATCTGCCATAAGCACCTCTCCATTCCATTACTTCTTAGTTATAAAATGTGAACACATGTGTTCACTATTGTCCCAACTAAATCTTATCATCATTCCAACCTCTGTTCAACTAATACTTTTTCTATTATACAATGCAAAATAAAAGAGACTCCACTCGCCATGAATGAAGTCTCCTGATATATGTATACATCCTACAGCATATTATCTGCAGGATGCCGGCTGCCTACGCAGCCTTTTCGTCCAGAAGCTGTTTTACGCCACCTAAGTAATAACAGAACCGGTCAAATTGTTTCTGTCTGTTAACTTTCTCGTCATCGATTGAAGCTCATCTTTTTGGTCAATTCCTTTTACTCTTTAAAGTATACAGGATGCTTTCAAAATCTTTTTTCATCATAAACAAAATTTCTTTTTAATTAATGTGGCTAAATATTCTGCTGTACCATCTACTCCCAGCAGACTGGAGTTTATCATTAAATCCTTGTGGTTGTAATCATCTGGCTTAAACCCCGCATATTGCAAATGATAAGCTTCTCTTGCTTCGTCAACCTTTTTAATCATTCGTTTTCCTTCGTCAACCGAAAGCCCTAATTCATCAGTACAATGCTGTAACCGAATGTTATAAGGTGCATAAATATAAATATGCATCGTATTTTCCATTTCCGAAAGTATAAAATCACCACACCGTCCAACAATAATGCAACTTTCTTTTTCCGCCATGAAATTAATGATATTCTTCTGGGCCTCAAAGATTTTATCCTGTACTTCTGTGGATTTTTGACGGCCGAGTGGAAATTGCATTCTTGAATAATTGTTCTTAAGTTCCTTTGCTGTTTCTTCATTTTCATCTACAATAGATACAGGCAAATTCAATTTTTCAGCCGCTTGATCCACAATGTCTCTATCATAGAATTCAATCCCTAATATCTCCGACAATTTCATAGCAATCGGTCTTCCCATACTTCCAAATTGTCTAGCAATCGTAACAACGTATTTTTTTTTATTCATACTCATTCCTCTTTTCTACTACACACTATTTCTATCACAATTCATAGTAAATTTAATTATATAACGATACCGGCAACTATAAACGCAACTAAACTAATTGCTGCTGCTATAATGACATACGGCAACTGACTAGTCGCATGTTCCAAATTATCGATTCCCGCTATTCGCGACGACACAAGCGTTGCATCAGAATAGAAACAAGCATGAGAGCCAAATCCTGCACCTGACATAATTGCAGCCATGACAAGCAATGTATTTACACCTAAGATAGCACCTAGTGGAAATGCAATCGGTGCAACCAAGGCACACACGCCAACAAGCGAGGCTGTGCAAAAACACAATACGGCAACCAACACAAAAATCATCACCGGAAACAAGGAACCAATCATATATGGCTGAACTTTTTCGATAATATAGTCTGTCATTCCCATTTTTCCCGTTATAATTTGGAGCACAAACGTTAATAAAAGTACAATATCAACAACTAACATATCCGAAAAACCTCTCGAGAGTATCGGAAATAAATCTTCTGACGAAATAATTTTTCTAGGAATATACATAATTGCACAAACAACTATCGCTCCTATTACAGCCGTAATTAAATCTCCCGTAATAACCGTTAATGCAATCAAGACTCCTACCGGAATTATAAAGTCAATGATTTTACCATCTACTACGTTCTCTGAAATCGTCTGATTATATTTTTTGCTTTTCTCACTATACACCATTCCGGTATCTTCCACACGTTTATATGCTTTCTTCATTCCTCCAAGTTTGGGCATAATTCCCATACAGAAAAGAAATACAATAATCAATGTAGCAATGGGATAAAAACAAAAAGGTGCTGCACTTAAATAAGATTTGATATGATTACTACCAAGAGACAAGAATGCATCTTCCTGTACAAACATACTCATAAGGCAAACACCCCAGCCAGATATCGGAATCATCACACAAATAGGACCACCTGTTGCGTCTAAAAGATAGGCCAATGTCTCTCTTGGTATCTTCTTTTTATCGTAATGTGTCTTCATACAAGCTCCAATTGTCATTGCATTAAGAAGTTCTTCAATAAAAATAACAACACCCATTAAAAATGTCATAAGTAATGTTTTTCGTTCTGTATCGCAAATTTTATCAACTATTTTAGAAAATCCCAGATGCCCATTAGAGGACTGCAATAATGCTATAAACCCACCAAGTAATAACACTATCAACATAACCCATGCATTATTTTCCAGTGCCTCTACAAAAATACCACCTAACTCTGACAATGCATGTGTACCATATAGAACAATTGCTCCTATCAAGCATGCCAAAAACAAACATATTTCTACTCTCTTTGTAGCAATTGCCCCTATCACAACAAATAAGATTAACAATACACTTACTAATCCTAACGACATACTATCATCTCCTTCCCTATCATAATCAATAAGAGGACTGCTCTACCCCTTTGTAGATGCAATCCTCTTCGATTCACATAATATTTATTTCGCTATATAGTTGTAATTATTTTCTTTTAATGCCTTCATGGCTTTATCCGCAGCAGCAAGCGTCTTCTCGGCATCTTCCATTGTATGAGATGCGTTCACGTACCATCTTCCACCAAACATTAGGAACACACCATTCTCCTGCATATACCTCTGGAAATTATTAACGATGTTTTTATCAAATCCCACCAGTTCTCCATCTGTATATAATCTCCGTCTGCCACCCGGAATGCCAAATAATGTATCAAAAACTCCATTTGCTTCCGTAATTGTAAGTGGTATATCATACTTTCTAGAGATTTCCACAAGGCCATCCATAATCTTTTCCTGTACTTTGAATACCTGTTTATAAACTGCACAATCATCTTTTGTCAACTCGTCAAGGGTTGCCAGAACCGCAGCCATGCCAAGTCCATATCCAGGATACGTACCCGGAACAAGCACTTTATTTCCCCTGATACAATCCATGATCTCCTTCTTACCACCCACACACGATACCGGAATACCATTTGATATTGCCTTACCCATTGTACAAAGATCAGGTGTAACTCCGAGAACAGTCTGTGCTCCTCCAATATTTACTCTAAATCCAGTAATGACCTCATCCATGCACATTACAATATTATACTTCGTACATAATTCCCTAATTTTCTCAACAAATCCCGGTTTTGGATATAGACCTTCATGATTCCACACAATACCCTCAAAGTGAATTCCCGCAATAATATCATGATACTTATCAAATGTTTCCTCAAGAACCTCAAAATTATTCCAAGGAATCATAATAGTTTCTTTGCACGCCAAAGGTGATCGACCTTCTGTATAATAAGGATCTTCTTCCGGTCCTCCATGTGTAGAGAAGTCCGTAAATGGAATTTCCGCATTTACATCCGAATTAATCCGTCCGCCTAGAACATTATCACCCCATCCAGCATAATTACCCTGAAACCTAACGATTACATTCTTTCCAGTATAAGCTCTCATAATTCTAAATGCTGCCTGAACCGCTTCCGATCCTGTAACAGTAAACTTGAGTTCTTCAACGCACGGAATCAACTCAGAAAGTCTCTTTGCAACTTCCACATCCATTGGCGAAAACAACAGATTTGAACCAATCGCCGTACCATTATTTTCAATATACTCTACAACCTTTTTAACAAAATTTGGATTCTTATGACCTAAAATATTGGATCCCATTGAACCATTGTACTCTATATATTCATTGCCATCCACATCTGTCAAATGTGTTCCGTCTGACTTCGCAATAAATAATCTGTGCTCTGTAACATCCATCGGAATACGAAGATTGGAATGTCCGCCTGGATAATACTTGTTATACTCTTTTGTTAAAGCTTCACTTTTGTCTTTTTTTAACATAATCTCATCCTCCTGACCTGTACTAATTCCTGTTAACCTATTGAAAAGATACAATGTTTTTAACATGGCTTTATATTATCAAAGCAAACGCATATTCTCTAGGATAAAAAGGAATACAAATTAGGAAAAAACGGAACAAAAAACTTCCTAGATTCATTTCTAGGAAGTTCACTCACCTTCTTTATGAATACATATTTATTATTTTTTTGGGCAATTCACCCGTTAATTTTTTACATGATAAATTCATGTGCGATTGATCATAATATCCTGATTGCAATGCCAAATCAGACAATGTAACATCACCCTGTCTTAATTTATAATAATTACACATCCACTGAAATTTTATCACTTCACAAAACTGTTTTATGGATATACCCAACAAATCCTTTACCATTTTTCTTAAATATCTACCTGTATACCCTGTTTTATCCTCTAATTCTTTAATTGCTATGCATCCCTGACTATTTATTATTTCCCTTACAACAAAATTTACAATATTATTGGTTTTATAATTATGCGCAACTCGTTGTTCAAGATATGACGACATTATCTCCCACCGCTGCATAAACTGATCTGCTTCTGCCATTCGTTTTTCATACTCTCTACCATTCCATAACGCATCACTCATGGCAATTCTTGAATTATTAATGTCCTTCACATCACAACGAAATAGATTTCCAAGCATCCCTGTTCGCAGTCTCACTCCAAATATACTCTTTACATCTTTCATAAAATCCAATTCGTTCATTTGTTGAAGCGATATAGAACCTCCCATAAAAAAACTATATGCATTATCATCCGTATAGAAAGTCATAATATCTGCACATACATCTGGTAAAGCAACTGTTTTTCCCAAATCAAAATCATCAACCTCGTAAACCTCCCATACAATATCCCTTATAATGTTATGTTCAATTGGTACATAAGATTGATAATTATTATTCAACTCTAAATACGGTTGATATGATAAAAATTCATTTGTTTCCAGCATACAAAGCCTTTTAATACTAGACATAATAGCACCTTCTTTCCTCCAAAAAAGCAAAAAGGCAAAGAAGTAAAAAACTTCTTTGCCTTTTTTAGTATTATACTAAAATTTCTTTTCTTGTCAAGTCTCTTAAGCTGTTGTTGCTCCCCCATCCACATAAATAATCTGTCCTGTTATATGGTCTGCATACTTTGAACATAAGAATACCATCATGTATCCAATATCTTCATGGGTCTGTGCCCCTCTTGCAAGTGGAATATATGTCTTTATATATTCATTCCATACTTCTTTCCTATTTTTTCCTTCTTTCTCCGCCGTATCTAAAATATCCTCCCACATTTTTGTCAACACAATTCCCGGTCCAACTGCATTCACATTAATGTTATAATCTGCACCCGCAAACGCTGCCGACTGTGTAATATAATTCACCGCCGCTTTGGTCATACCATAATGTCCAAAACCTAATCCATGTGGCAAATCACGTCTCCCCGCAAAGGATGTCGTTGTAACAATCTTTCCATGATTATATTTTTTCATTCTCCGTAGTGCACACTGTAATCCGTTATTAACGCCAACTTGATTTGTCATAATAACACGCATCATTTCTTCCTGCGAGCAGTCTACAAATGGTGTCACACAATCAATACCTGCATTATTAATTACAATGTCCAATTTTCCCGTTTCCTTTTCTGCCTGTGCTAATACTGCATCCACTTGATTAATATCACTCACATCGCACGAAATCGCTACCGCCTTATTACCCGCATCCACTATTTCAGTCATTACTCTAACGCAATTAGCCTCTGTCCGGCTTGCAAGATACACAATTGCACCTGCTTGCGCAAGCTGCTTGGAAACAGTTTCTCCAATTCCTTTTCCTGCGCCAAAGACAACCGCCGTCTGCCCCGTTAAATCAATATCCATAATTCCCATCACTGTTTCCTCCAATCTATATATTTAACTTCTTTTCCTGCAACTCAAATAACATCCCTTCAGGATCCATAAAATAAACCCAATAACACGTCACCCCATCACCTAGCAATGCTTCCTGTGTTTCCATAAATGGTTTAACCCCATGTTTATCCAACTCCTGGACCCATTCTTGAATACTATCCACGTATAAGCACAAATGTAGTTTACCTGCACATGCTGCAGTTGGCGGAATCGGTGTCGGAACGGGATCCGTAATCTCTATGAACTCAAGCATGACTCCATCCGGTGTTTCCATGAAGGCTTCTCTATGGCAATGTGTTACATTATCTCCAACAATCCCCATTGCCTTACCTTCATTAACATCATGAAATTCCTCACTCGGACCACTTAACAGCTTCAAACCCAGTATCCCATGATAAAAATTAATTATTGTGTTTAAATCTTTTACTATAAATCCCAAATGACTCGTTGATAATACTTTCATGTTGCCACCTCCTTGTTTTTCTTAATTGTAATATTGTTTTTTGGGGACATCTAGGATAAAAAGGAACTCGTTTTATATATGTTCACTTTATACAAAAAAGACAATGATATCCATTCCGGCTTCCACACAAAGCTTTCGATTTCTCGTCATGGTGTTAGCCGTCATTTCTGCGGACGGGAAAAAGAGCTGGATTCTACATGCAGAAATGTTGTGAAGTCCAGTTCTTTTATTACAGAGAAATGATTTTACTTGACAAAAAAATGAAAGCGGAGTATATTATTAAAGTTCAAAAACGAACAGTTCAAAATGAAAGAAGGTGTATTTGTGATAAATTATTTTGCACATTGTGTTGATGTCGAAGAAGTGTATAAAAATATGATATCTCCAGTCTATGAAAAATACAAATTGACCTATATGGAGTTTACAGTTCTTATGTTTTTAGCAAATAATCCCCAGTATAATACAGCTACTCAAATTGTTAGATATCGTCATCTTGCAAAGTCCCATGTATCTATTTCCATTCGTTCCTTGCAGGAACGAGGATTGATTTTAGGGGAACATAAGGGAGGAAATCACAGAACCATTCACTTAAGTGTGTCGGATAAAGCAAGGGACATAATTGCAGTCGGGCGTGCGGCACAGAACAAATTTTGTGAAATAGTATTTGCGGGATTTTCAAAGGAAGAAATGGAAAAGCTGCAACAGTTTACAGAGCAGGTAAACAGAAATATCAAAGAATATACGAACAGTTAGGAGAGATTTACAGTGGAAAAGAACAAGGATTTTTTAGGTACGCAGCCCGTTGGAAAACTGCTTTTTAAGTTGGCAATTCCTACGGTAATAGCACAGTTGATCAATATGTTGTATAACATTGTTGATAGGATCTTTATCGGTCATATACCGGATGCAGGCAGTCTTGCTCTGACGGGTGTCGGTGTGACCATGCCTATTATTATGATTGTGTCGGCATTTGCAGGACTTGTAAGTTCAGGAGGTGCTCCTCGTGCTTCTATTTCGATGGGAAAAGGCGATATGGACAGTGCAGAGCAAACGCTTGGTGGATGTTTTCTTTTACAGGTAATTGTTTCAATCGTTCTGACAGTGGTACTTTTACTGTTTGGAGAAAATTTGCTGTTAGCTTTTGGAGCCAGTGAGAACACCATTTCGTATGCTGCTTCATATTTGAATATTTATGCTTTTGGAACGTTATTTGTGCAGTTGACCTTGGGCATGAATGCATTTGTAACTGCTGAAGGGTTTACAAAGATATCCATGGTATCCGTTGCTATCGGAGCAATTCTAAACATTGTGCTTGATCCGATTATGATTTTTGGATTAAATATGGGTGTTCGTGGTGCTGCTTTGGCAACTGTTATTTCGCAGGCAGTTTCATGTATCGTCGTTGTGGCATTTTTGTGCAGTAAGAAATCAATACTTAGACTGAAACGTAAGAATCTGAATATTAAGCCAAAAGTTGTGTTCCCATGCATAGCACTTGGAACCGCAGCATTTATTATGCAGGCGAGCGAAAGCGTTATATCTGTATGCTTTAATTCTTCCCTGCTGAAATATGGCGGAGATATTGCGGTAGGTGCAATGACGATTCTTACCAGTGTCATGCAGTTTGCAATGCTTCCTTTACAGGGAATTGCACAGGGAGCGCAGCCAATTACAAGCTATAATTATGGAGCAAACAATACGGAACGTGTAAAAAAGACTTTTCGTGTTTTATTAACAGTAAACCTGATTTATTCTGTCACACTTTGGCTGGCAGTAATGCTTATGCCACAATTCTTTGTGAGCATTTTTACTCCGGAGACAGCGATGATCGAGTTCGCATCAAAAGTTCTGCGTGTCTATATGGCAGTCATGTTTTTATTTGGTATTCAGATTGCATGCCAGATGACCTTTACAGCTCTTGGCAATGCGACAAGTTCTATCATTGTGGCAGTTACAAGAAAATTTATTCTGCTGTTACCATTAATTTATATTATGCCACATATGGTTTCAAACAAAACCATGGGTGTTTACCTTGCAGAGCCGGTAGCAGATTTCATAGCCGTAACCTTTACTGCAATTTTGTTTTATTTCCAGTTTAGGAAAGCGATGAACAAGATTGAATCGTAGTTTATATAGTCGTTAAGGGGAAATTTTCTTCTTGGCGGCTATTTTTTTATAAAAACGTAATAAAGTAAAGGCATTGTGGCATTTTTCACAAACATTTAACTTTTCTGTACTATTTTTTGTCAAAACATCTGTCTTGTCACCTGTAAACTGCGGTGCTATAATTTACGCTGATCAATACTTATGAAAAATAAAACCCACAGAAAAGTAAAGTTTGAAAAAACAGAGAGGTGCAGATATGACGATCAAAGAAGAGATAGAGCAGTTAAAGAAAGAAAAAGATGCGGTGATCCTGGCTCATTATTATGTAAGACCTGAGATCCAGGAGATAGCGGATTACATAGGAGATTCCTTTTATCTGAGCAAGGTGGCAGTAGGCCTGAAAGAAAAGACGATTGTATTTTGCGGAGTTTCCTTTATGGGTGAGAGTGCCAAGATCCTGAACCCGGAAAAGACGGTTCTGATGCCAGATATGGCAGCAGATTGCCCGATGGCACATATGGCATCCCCTGAAACGATCGAGAAAGTGCGTGCGGAGTATGATGATCTTGCGGTAGTCTGTTATATTAATTCAACTGCAGAATTGAAACGTCATTCTGATGTATGCGTTACTTCTGCAAATGCAGTAAAGATCGTAAAGAACCTTCCGAATAAAAATATTTTCTTTATCCCGGATCGCAACCTGGCACATTATATTGCAGGACTCGTACCGGAAAAGCATTTTATTTATAATGAAGGATTCTGCATCGTACATGAGTATATGGAAGTAGAAGAAATTCAGGATGCGAAGAAAGCACACCCGGATGCAGAAGTGCTGGCACACCCGGAATGTCCGCAGGCAGTTCTGGAACTGGCAGATTATATCGGAAGTACAACCGGAATCATCAATTATGCGGGAGAGACGGATGCACAGGAGATGATCATCTGTACAGAGAGTGGTGTCCTGTATGAGCTGGAGAAACGGTATCCTGAAAAGAAATTCTATTTTACAGAAACGCTTCCTGTATGCAGAAATATGAAAAAAGTGACGTTGGAAAAGATTCTTCATGTCTTAAAGACCGGGGAAAATGAAGTTTTTGTGGATGATGCACTTCGGGAAGAATCCAAAAAACCTTTGGAGAGAATGTTAGAACTGGCAAAATAAGAGCCGGAAGAATGGAGTTTGTTATGAAAATGAAAGCAGATGCAGTGATCGTAGGAACAGGTGTGGGAGGACTTTTCAGTGCGTTGAATCTTCCCAGAGATAAAAAGATCATCATGATCACAAAGTCAGATTTAGAGAGCAGTGATTCATTTCTTGCACAGGGTGGAATCTGTATGCTTCATGATGAGGATGATTACGACAGTTATTTTGAAGATACAATGAAAGCGGGACATTATGAGAACAGGAAAGAATCAGTAGATATTATGATCCGCAGTTCCAGAGAGATCATTCAGGATCTGATCGGATATGGTGTTGAATTTCAGAAAGAGTCAGATGTTCCGGAAGGTAATTCTGCTGAAGAAGGAAATCAGGAAAAAGGAAGAGAGCCGGAAACAGATAAGCCGTTGGAAGAAATCTATGCATTTACAAGAGAAGGGGCTCATTCCAGACCGAGAATCCTTTTCCATGAGGATGTTACAGGAAAAGAAATTACAAGTAAGCTGCTTGCACAGGTGAAGAAGCTTACGAATGTGGAAATTTACGAATATACTACAATGACAGACATTATTGTGGAAGATGGAGTCTGCAGGGGAATTTACGCAAAGGATCAGAACGGTCAGGAACTGGAGATTTATGCAGATAATACGATCTGGGCAAGCGGTGGAATTGGAGGAAGATATCAGCATTCTACCAATTTCCCACATCTGACAGGGGATGCACTGGATATTTCTGAAAAGCATGGAATCCGTCTGGAGCATCTGGATTATGTGCAGATCCACCCGACAACACTGTATTCCACAAAGCCGGGAAGACGTTTCCTGATTTCGGAATCCGTCCGGGGAGAGGGTGCGATCCTTTTAGATAAGAATAAAGAACGATTTGTAAATGAACTTCTTCCGCGTGATGTGGTAACAGAAGAGATCCGGAGACAGATGAAGAAAGACGGAACAAATCATGTATGGCTTTCCATGGAACGGATTGATAAAGATACAATACTGAATCATTTCCCGAATATTTACCATCATTGTCTGGAAGAAGGATATGATGTGACGAAGGAATGTATCCCGGTTGTTCCGGCACAGCATTATTTTATGG
>ERZ834798.3244-NODE-3244-length-10648-cov-4.180780_pt1 | contig 10648 bp, 7 predicted proteins | sample MGYA00519689_ERZ834798 | MGnify/ENA primary metagenome ERZ834798 (study PRJEB31850, sample SAMEA3708761) | human gut metagenome | biome: human gut; feature: human-associated habitat; material: faeces | place: China | collected 2014 ...
CATCAGTCCGTTGGCCCGTCCTGTGAATTCTTTGTGTTTTTCCTGATTCATATGCTTGATATCCATCAGATATACATCCAGATAGGGAAGTACCTGTTCGATCTTTTCCCATGGGGCACAGGCCATACTTTCTACCGCTGTGTTGATTCCTCTCTCCTTTGCCGCGCGAAGAAGATCTCTGGAAAAGTCCGCCTGACACATACATTCCCCTCCGGAAAGGGTGATCCCGCCTCCGGAACGATAATAATAGGCACGGTCTTTTTCCACCTCTTCGATCATCTCACGAACTGTCACGTCGCGGCCGATCACTTTATCTTCTCCCAGAACCTTCATGTTCTGAATCCGGTATTCCTGTGATTCCGGATTACAGCACCAGCGGCAGCGAAGAACGCAGCCCTTCAGGAACACGATGGTACGGATACCCGGTCCATCGTGTACTGAATATTTCTGAATATCAAAGATCCTGCCCTTTGTATCCAAATAGTCCATTCGTTACTCCTTTAGAAGCCCTGCTCAGTACGTCTGATGATATCGTCCTGCAGAGATCTGGAAAGTGTAGTGAACAATGCGCTGTAGCCTGCAACACGTACAACCAGATGTTTGTACTTCTCCGGATGCTTCTGTGCATCCAGAAGTGTTTCTCTGTCAACAACGTTAAACTGCATATGCATACCCTTCTGATCAAAGTATCCGCGGATCAGTGCAACGAATTTCTCCAGTCCCTCTCTTCCTGAAAGTGCGGATGGGTGAAATTTCTGATTAAAGAGTGTTCCGTTGGATACAATAAAATGATCCAGTCTGGATACGGAAGTTGCCGCTGCCGTAGGTCCCTTTACATCCTTGCCCGCAGATGGCGAAACGCCGTCTGCAACAGGTGTGTGTGCATATCTTCCATCCGGTGTTGCTCCAGTCTGTCCGCCCAGCGGTACATTTGCAGATACAGGATACAGACCTGCCTGGAACTTTCCGCCTCTTGGATTGTTATACTTCTGAAGCGGTTTGGAATATGTATAGGCAACTTCTCTTGCAAAATAATCAACTTCCGGAATATCATTTCCAAATTTCGGAACTTCATCGATCATATCGTGGATTTCTTTGAATCTCTGTGTCTTCTGTTCACCCGGTTTCATTCCCATGAAAGTTTTCAGAAGTCCTTCTGCAGTGGAAGCATCCACATTTCTGCCTGCTTTCTGCATTGCCTTCATGATCATCTCTGTCATATCACCTGCGGACTGCGCATCCAGTCCTTTATCATAGTTCCATGCAAGAGCTTCCTTAAGTTCTTTCATAGATACTTTCTTATCCTCATAGACCAGTTTGCGGATTGCAAAAAGTCCATCTGCCATATTGGCGATTCCAAATCCCTGAGGACCTGTAAAGTTGTAAACAGCTCCACCTTCCTGGACAGACTTGCCTTCTTTCAGACAGTCATCTATCATACAGGAAAGGAATGGTAACGGACAGCGTTCCGCATGAGCTACATCAATAGCATTATCTGCATTCACCAGCAGGGAAATGCAGTATTCCATCTGTTTCTTATATGCGTCAAAGAATTCATCAAAGGTCTTCATCTGAGTGACATCGCCGGTAGGGATTCCCACCATCTCACCTTTATCCATACCATTCGAAAAAACAAGTTCCAGAGGTCTGCACATATTAAAGAATGCGGCATCATGCCACCCTTCTGTCTTACCGGCTTTCTGCGGTTCCACACATCCGATGATATTGTACTCTCTGGCATCCTCCAGAGATAAGCCTCTGTTCTGCAGTGCCGGAATAATCACCTCATCATTGTAATATGCAGGAAGTCCGATTCCTGTTCTCGTAAGCTCGGCTGCCTTTATCAGGAATTCATGCGGAGAACCATTCCATACTCTCACAGAAAGTGATGGAGCCGGAAGATGCACATGCATAGATGCCTGAATACACATAACCGAAAGATCGTTAGTTACATCCTCTCCCTCTTTATTCTGACCACCTGCGATCAGATTCTGGAAAAGGCTGTATCCTGCAAATCCTTCCGCTGAAGCCGCATCACGACATTTATTCAGGTCATTTAATTTAACCCAGATGCAATCCATCAATTCCTGTGCGAACTCTCGGGTAATAGTTCCTGCTTCCATATCCTTCTTATAATATGGATACATATACTGATCAAAGCGACCCGGTGAAATAGAATGTCCACTGGATTCCATCTGAAGAAGCTGCTGTACAAACCAGAATGACTGACATGCCTCATAGAAATTCTGTGCACCCTTTGCCGGTACCCTGCTGCAGTTCTCTGCGATAACAAAAAGTTCCTGTTTTCTTACCGGATCACTTGTCTGTGCCGCCATTTCCTGCGCAAGTTTTGCATATCTGCCTGCATAATCGATCACCGCCTTACAGCTTAAAATCACTGCCTCAAGGAAGTGAGACTTTCTTGCATAATTACCGTCACCGACACTGCATCCATCCAGCTCTTTCTGAGCCTTCTCCATGATTCCCTCAAAACCGGTTTCCAGTACTTCCCAGTATTTAACTGTTACATGTCCTACACCATTGTAAAAATAGTTCCCAGGTGTAAAAATATTGTGTTCAATTGCCTTGATTGCTTCCGGTGCCATATAGGAAGTTGCAAGTTCACTGGTTGTTTTCCCTTTCCAGTACTTATCTGCCTCCTTAAGTTCGGCTTTGGTCTCCTCAGCAATCTCAAAAGGATCCGCAGTTCTGGTCGCAACTGTATCCAGTTCAGCTTCCAGCCACTCATAAGAGAACTCCGGAAATGTCTGACATCCCCTCGGCGCAATCGTACTGCTTCCGACAATCAGTTCATTGTCACGGATAATGATCGGAATGTTATGAAGAATATGCGCAAAAGCCTTTGCTCTGCGTGTGATGATCGGTTCTCCTTCTGTTTCCTTATAAGATTCTGTGATCAGCTTTGCTCTGGCTGATTCGATCACCGGCATATGTTCATACAATGCATCTACCAGTTTCTGAATTCTGGGAGACTTGGGAATATCTGATGTTTGAAATTTTTCCATGTTACTCCTTTCTCATGAATAAAAGCTGCACCCATACCAGACCCCAATACATTCCGGTATCATTCTGACAGCAATATTCTCCATGTTTTCATATAGATTCATTATACCTTATGGCTATCGCGAAGTCAACATAAATCAACATGTATATTCTGAACTTTTATGTTGTTTTTTATTTGTTTTTTCTTCCGTTCTGGTTGTTTTTGTTTTGTTTTTATGATTGACATTTCATTTTTCTTCAGACACGTTAAAAGCAGCATATCAGGTTATGATCCATAACTCTGATATGCTGCTTTTTAATATCGTATATTGTTTTTTCTGCATCGGATGACTTTAATGAGAATGCTTTTCCATCGCTGCACTCCCATATATTCATATACACTTAACTATTGTTTCCTGTTCTCTTTTTGTTCTCTGGCTTCTCTTACTTTCTCCCTCTGTTTCGTCAGATCGTAATAATCATCTGTAAGAACCCCATGTTTTCGCATCATATCAAACACAGTCTGCTGAGCAGGTGTCATCTTCATGCCAATAGAATTATTATAATCCGTAAGAACGCATCCTGTTTTCTCAATCAGCCAGAACAGCGGAGAATCATCATCCGGGATCATTTTCCAGATTTCGTTCTCTGTCCATGGAAGCAGTTCCATCATTCCATGAAGATGTCCTCTGGGTATTCTTACGTAATCGCCGTCCGGCTTGATCAGACCGTCAGAAAAGTTCTCATCCTTAATTTTCATCTCATTTAACAGTTCTTCTGTTATCTTCATCCTCTTTTCCTCACCCTCGAGTATTGCTTTTTCCTATTATACGTTTCCCGCCAGAGTTACGCAAGTAAAAAGTCTGAATAGCCTCTTTCCTCAAAAATATATGTTACTGTTCACTCCGTTCTCAGTAACATAGCCAAAATTCATTCCAGATTGCCTGCGGCAATGGAATTTTGGCTTGTATGTCTCGGGATTTTGGCATATTCATGCCAAAACACCTCGCGGGATAGTGGTGTGTGAACAGTAACAAATATATCACGTTCTATAAAATTCCATCTTGATTAAATTGCAAAAAAATTGTAGACTATATATGCACACACATTAATAGTTTTTGTTAATTAAGACTGATTTGAGGTTTCCTCATAACGTCTCAATTATACACACACATTTTCTAAAAAGAGCAGCTGCATCATCCGATGCGCTGCTCTTTTAGTTCCACTGTTTATTTTGTAACTGTTCTCTGCCGTCGACGGCATTCTTTAATGATTTTAACTCTTACTTTTTCTTCTTCAGGAAATAAACAAGTAAAATTATGATAACAATAATCCCGATACCACTAATCCAGATTACAGGATTCTTCATTCCTGAATCTGCTTTTACATTCTTTCCTGATGTTTTCTGACTCTGCTTATCATCGGATTCCTTGTCTTCTGTCGAAGCAGGCGTCTCTGTTTCTTCCGGTGTTGGCGTTGCTTCTTCTGTAGGTGTTGCCTCCGGTGTCGGTGTTGCTTTTTCTGTAGGTGTTACCTCTGGTGTTGGTGTGGCTTTCGGAGTTGGAGTTGCTTCCGGTGTTGGTGTAACAGCAGCCACCGGAACATTTCCTGATGTGCCTGTAGCCTCCGGTGCATCTGCGGATACATTTTCATTTACGTAATCTGTATCACGATCAAGATTCAGCCATCCCTGTGTCACACCATCTGTGTCTGTCTTCCCCCAGTTTGTTCCGTCTTCTCCCTGAACATACTGAAAAATATGTACAGTTGTCCCATCTGCGATTCCCTCTGTTCCTGAAACCTGATCAAATTTCTCTCCAGGTCCGTTATAAACCGATACGTTTCCATCGTTTCCATGAACCTTTACTTCGAAATCCACATCTTTGCCTCCGAAAGTACGATATTCCTCATTGGCAGCTTCTTCTCTGGAAGCCGGATCCAGATCATCCATAGGAACATATCCGTTCATTCCATGGTACTGTGTATATGCCCATTTTTTATTGTCTGCTCCATTCTTCTCACCCAGAACGTGAATGGCAGTTCCATTTGGGATCTTGCTGTCATTCAGTTTAACACTCTGAGTGTCTGCTTCATCATAAATATCTACCCCGCCCTGTGTACTCTGTACGATCATATAATAATCTGTTACATAATCCGGATTCTGATCCTTTCCATCATCCGCATAAACAGAAACCACTGTCAGAATAAAGCACAGTACCATTGCTATTACTGTTCCAAACCTTCTCTTCATAATCTCTTTCCTTCATTTCCTATTTTCTTTTTACAGCAGATGAACTTTTATATTTGCTGTATGTATTTCCATATGGCTCTTTAACATATGCTTTTACCGCATAATAGTATGATACACCTTTTTGTGCTTTTTTGTCCAGATAAGAAGAACTATTTCCATTGGAAATTTTCTTTATCAATTGATAGGAACCACCTTTTTTCTTTCTGTAAATATAATAGCCGTCACATTTTTTCTGAGGCTTCCACCGGATACGGATTCCATTTTTCTCAGATTTCACAGAAGTAACCTTCTGCACTGCAGGTGCTGCTTTAATCACATCGCCGGTTTTATATTTACCTGAATATCTTTTTCCGGATGCTTCATAATATGCTTTTACTGTATAACGGTATGATGCATTAGCCGTAACCTTACTATCTTTATATTTTAATTCCGATGTCCCGACATCTGCAATTTGGGACCACTTCCCACCTGCTGCAGGTTTTCTGTACACATAATATCCTGTAGCTCCGGAAACTTTTTTCCATGAAATAAGGTTATATCCAGAATTATATGCCTTCACCTGAAATACCGGTGTATCCGGCACCCATGACTGATTCAGGGTCCTTGTATGTGCCTTGATCCTTGCCGTCCAGTTTTTCGTCTTTCCATCTGTCCACCTGGCCGTTTCCGATGCACTCTTATAGAATGTCTGCCCTGTTTCTATCCCCGCCGTACAGGTAAACCAGTTCCCATAACTGGACTTTGCTTCCACTCCAAAGCTAATTTTGTCAATCCCACTGTTTGTGATCACAACAGAATATCTGCTTCCCTGTTTCAAAACCACCTCTGGTACACTGATAGTCTGTACACCTGCGATTGGCTGTTCAAACTCATATGGAGCAGCATATGCAGCGGTCCCGCTTTCCGGGTCATATGGATCTGTCAGATCGGTGTATATCTGAATTTTGTAACAGGCATTGTCACTGTTTGTAACAAGATTAACCTCCCCCAGGACTTCTGCTTTTCCCTTTCCTGCAGTTGTCTCATAAACTGCTGCTACTGACTGTCCCGCCTGTATCGGAATCACTGAAAGTGCTGAAGAACCATCATAAAAATAATTATTCCTGTACTTTTGATCCGAAGCAGCCACTGCCTCTGCACTTACAAGTTTATTGATATTGGGATCCTGATAAGAAAGATAGTAATATCCTCCGTCTCCTTTCTTCTCTCCCCAACTGTTTTTGATGATCCACGCACCATCAGATGTTACATTGGAAACAGGAAGGAAATTATCCTTTGAATACGTATCATCCCATCCAACCACTGTCACAATATGATTAATTACAGTCGAATTTGATTTTCCAACAGGATAACAATATGCAGCTGTGTCCGGATTTACATAACTTTCCTTCATATAAAGCATAATGGATACTGCATGGTCATTCAGCAGCATTTCTTTCATACGTTCCTCACTGTATTTGGAAACAGATGCATTTTTCAGATATGCTGCAGAATTATAAGCCTTACTTTCCGGAATCTGTACAGTCAGATCATTCTGATGCGAAGAATCCGTAGGAAATGGTACATCGGCCTCTGTGGTCATTCCCGACCATGTACTGAGATAAATCGCCGCCAGGTGATCATTACCTCCTATCACGTGATAATTTCCCAGTACATAATTCTTATCATCAGGGGTATTTCCAAGAGGATCATTCTGTCTGTTGGAGAAAAAATATGATAAATGTTCTTCTGACAGATCGTAGGTTCCTTTGTTCTGTGCCAGAAGCGAAGTCTCCATGATTGCTGCCATACCAAAAGCCCAGCAGGTTCCAAATGGATTCTGATTCTTTACGGGCGTAACTAATCCTTCCTTTCTGGCATCATAGGAAGATGGAAATGCAGCCTCCCTGTTTCCATATGCAGCATAAACTGATGTCAGATCACTCTCCACTTCAATTCCCGGATCCAAAGGTTTTAAATTTTTAAAGGGTTCCAGTTCTTCCTTTCTTTCCTCTTCCGTCAACGGACGGCCCTTAATATACCTGATTCCGTCTGTACCCTCTTCTGAGTTTTCTCCATCCTGAAACTCCTGTTTTGCATCATCGCTTCCGAACAATTCTGCATCCGATCCCGTATCTGTTCCAAATTCATCTGCCTGTGAACTTTGAAATTCTTTCAGATCTGATGTATTTTCTTCTGTCTCTCTGTTGACTCCGGATCCAAACATTTCCTGACCCGCAGCGGGTACCGATGTACAAACCATTGCATAAGCCAGAAAAACTGACAATGCGCGTATCGCTGTATTTCTTTTTTTCATGTAGTAGTTAACTCCTTTACATAAATATAATATCATTATATCAGTATATTTTTTGTTTTTCAACCATGATCAATGACAAAAACCGTCGGAAAACAGTAAATTTTCCCTGTTTTCCGACGGCTCTATGTAGAAATGCAGAGCTCTGCCGACAAGAAAATGTCGCCAGGAAAAGACGTCAAATGCCTGTGATGCATTTTCTTCTGTGCATGTGAAAAGTGTGGAAAATGTGTGTGAAATGCTTTATATACTAACTCAGAACAGACTTGAAAATCTTACAGACTCTTCTCTTTTGCTATCCTTATTCTAGCAGAACAAGCATTGTATTACAATGAAAATCGTTCTTTCTTATTTGTGCTAATCTGACACATTGTTACTGTTCACTCCGTTCTAAGCAGCGACGCATTCTCCTCTTATTTGCTGATACTTTCCTTTGCTCTTTTCATCATATCAGCCAGTTCCTGGTATTTTCCTGTGACATATCCATAGTTTTTTCGCTTATGCGGAAGCATACAGTTTGTGCAGTCTTTAATTCCCTTTTCCGTATACCGGAAATTCCCACCGCATTTCTCACCCAGGGCATATAGCGGGCAATAACAGAACAGACAGTTAAAATCATCCGGATCTGCATTCTTATGACACGGAAAAAATTCACATTTCTTATGGCTGAAATAAGAATATTCTTTCCCTTCCCAATAAGGTTTCTCCATTGCTACCTCTCCTCTCCTGTTGCAAGTTTTTATCTTTCCAGAATAATTCCGTTTTCTCAGTCTCCATCAATCCCACCCATCAGAGGACAGAGGACGAAATAAAAAAAATACTCTAATAAATTATCAATTTCTCTTCACATAACAAAGCATTGAAAATTCATTACAGTATTTTTCACAGATCATACATTTAAAATTAATAAGAGGGAGCGATGCTACCCCGGGGTAGAAAAAAATCCGTTCATGAGTGCGCGGAGGGAACGAATAAATCCGAAGTAGTATCGCCTGCCATTTAATCATGTATAATTCATAAAGAACAGGCGCATTCCATAAAAAATGTCTGCCTTCAGATAAAAGCAGACAACACTCCGAAGCTGCGGATTCAACGGAGTTGGTTGTTACACTTTACACGGAAGTTTAACCTCGCCATACCAAGCAGGTTTCCTGGCTCCAGGCTCATCGCTCCTCTCTCCTTCTCATGCTATGGCACAATGGACATTCTGAGATTTGCTCCTCTGTTACAGTGACCGGATCGCTCAGGTTTCTCACCTGATTCCCTCTTTCTGTACTGCTCTTTCTCACAGTATCAGCACTTAATATGTTCTGTATGGAATTATACTGTCATTATAATAACACCCTGCAACAAGCTTGTCAACTATTTATCAATATATTTTCCAAATTATTATTGTTCATTCGTTACTGTTCACACACCACTATTCCGCGAGGTGTTTTGGCATGAATATTCCACACCTTCCGGCAGCGGATCCCATTCATTCAGACCAAGACTCTGTCTGAATTTTGCTTCTTCCAGACTCAGCTTTGGAACATCCTCATTCAAAAACGCTCTCAGCTCATCAATCCCCTCTCCGGTCACATTGTTTACCAGAAAAATTCTTTCACATCCTGCATTCAGCATCCACTGACGCACCATTGGAACATTCGCATAAGGAGAATCTATTTTCGTAATGATTCCTATCAGTGGTCTCAGAATAAATGCATTACTGCCATAGCCAAACAAACTGAAAGGTTCATCTGCTGACTGTACCATTGCCACCACATCTGCTTCAAAAGAAAAACAGGCCAGCCCTACGCTGAAATGCTTGGACTCTGCATACTCTCCCGGAGAATCAATGGTATCATCATCCGTATTCGTATACTGCGTTTTTACATAATGAAGTTTTTCGCCTTTTAATGCCTGCGTTAATGAAGTCTTACCTGCTTCACTTCTGCCCATCAGAAATATTTTCTTCATATTTAATGTCTGTCCCTTTCACTTCTCTCAGCTATTCCGGCAGTTACATAAGCACCATCGGTACAGAATAACTGACTTTTCGTATGTTTTAACTTTTGTGAACTGCACAAGTCTTAAAGCCAAGCACCTCTCTAAAAAATTTCACCACTTCTTCCACTGCAGTCTGAACTTCCGTCAGACCTCCCGTAAGGATCAATGATCCGCTGAAGCGATCCATGAAACCAATCTCCACATTTGCACTTTTCACTGCAATATCAGCAGCTACAACCACTGCTTCCCATGGGGTAAAACGAATCATTCCGATTGCTTCTCCTGTGTGGTCTTCTCCCTCATGGACTCCAATATGCAAACCAAGATTCTGATAAATACAGCTCTGTGAAGGATTGATCACATGCGCCAGGCACACTTCCTTTCCCGGAACCCTTACCCTGGTCATACGCAGCTTTTTTCCCTTTAGTTTCTCATAATCCTGATTATAAAGCTTTTCCAGTAATTCTCTGGTTGTCATCCCTGCCATCCCAACACTTCCTATCTTTTGGTAATCTTGCAGACTACATAACCCAGAGTGTCTCTGAAATAATCCACAACCTCAGTCATCGCTGACATTACATCGGAAATCTCTCCCGTAATGATCAGTGTGCCTGTAAATCGATCTGCAAATCCCAGATAAACATTTCCGCTTTTTACCGCAATATCAGATGCGATCACTGCAGATTCAGGCGGTGTCATATTCATAATTCCGATTGCAGATGAACGGTAATCCACCTGCGGATTCAGTCCAAGCTTCTGGTATATGACCGGAGCCGGCCCTCCCATTACATGTGCAAAAGTAATCTCCTTGCCAGCAACTGTTTCCTGTACAATTCTTATGTGTTCTACATGGTCATTTGCCATTTATCATTCCTCGCTTTCACTATTCAACTATAATCCGGATAATTCATGAGAATATTCTTTCCCACTGATGTCTCCAAAAACAGATTTAAAATTTTATATGTATCTCTTCAGTTACATAAACTGTACTATCCATCCAATTTTATGTCAAGGTAAAATCCACCTGAAAGTCGGTAAAATATTATACATGGTTACGGTTCACTCCGTTCACAGCAACACGCTTCGCGATGCACAGAATTTATGCTAATCGC
>ERZ834798.3254-NODE-3254-length-10628-cov-3.508843_pt1 | contig 10628 bp, 9 predicted proteins | sample MGYA00519689_ERZ834798 | MGnify/ENA primary metagenome ERZ834798 (study PRJEB31850, sample SAMEA3708761) | human gut metagenome | biome: human gut; feature: human-associated habitat; material: faeces | place: China | collected 2014 ...
ATTTTCGGGTCCTGAAATTCAAAGCTCACGACTCTTCTCTGGAGAATATCGGGCGTTTGGTGCAAAAGAGCGTCCGCGGCTTCATTCCGGCAGTATCTATTGTAGTCCCGGAGTTCATTGCTGATGATCTTGATATGAACGGGCTTGAAGAACTTATCCACTGTGATGCAAAGTCTTGCAGGTTTGGATTTCGGCGCAGGATTCAAGTCCTTTTTAAATTCAGATTCCATTAGCGCTTTATTTTGAAGGTTTTGTTCTGCGGATTGCTCGGAAATCCCAAACTTTCCGTACAAACTACTCCCTTTTCTTTACCCCGAAGCATGGATGTGAAAAATTGATAAAGTTCTTTGAGCGTCATGTCGCCCAAGTCTTTATAGGGCGTTTTATTCGGATCGGTACGTTTGCAGAAAATGGTATAGTTCTCAAAACTCTGGGTGAGGTCGAATTCGCGTATCGAATGCCCTTGTTTGAGGATGGCAGGATCGACATAAGCCTCGTGGAATAAATCATCTTTGCTCTGCGAATTGAGGTTTGAGAGGCAATCTACTTTGTCTTTCAGGTCGAACGGACTGGCAATGATTTCCCAATACCGGAATTTGCCGCCCGGTTGTGACGGATTGAAGAAGTTTAGTTCGAGGTATTTTTCATAGGCTTTGCGTTGTCGCAGACCTTCCGAGGTATTTGTAAACAGCACGACTCCTTTTTCGGTTTCAACAGCCATATAGGAGCGGTATTCAGGTAATGCGACATTCGTTTGCGGGGTATTGTTCCCGAAGCCGTCTGTGGGCAGGGGGTAGTTTTCCTGTTGGCACAACACGCTTTTTTCCGCTTGAGGGGTTAAGGGAACAATGCCGTTTTTGAAGCAATAGATGACATCGGCGGCATTGACCGTATAGCGGCAGCGGGCATTGGAGCGTTCTGCGGCACGTGTTGTTTTCTCGAAGAAAAGTGACATGTCTTTAAGCGCCAAATTGGGAATATCCCGTTTGTCCGGGAATTCGAAATAGGTAAACCAGACATTAGGATCATGTCCTTCTTGGAGAATAAGAGAAACATCGTCGTGAATATGTCGGAGAAAGCCATCTGTTCCCTCTCCTTCCCGACTTGCATGAAGGATGTTGTGGAACCTGTCGTAGGTCAGATATAAGCTGCCGGATTCTTTATCAAAAAGGTCCATTGCGAATGTATTTACTGGTTTTCGATAAAAGGATATATCTCCTGTTCTGTTTCCATGTCCCACGGCGGAATAATGATCGAATCGATGCCGATCTCCGGGCATGGGATTTCTTCGATCGCTTCAACTTCCGCCAGTTTGCAGTGCGTCAGGCTTACCAGAGCCAGAAGCACGATTATGATGCTTATGAGTTTTTTCATGGTTCTTAGTTTTTTAAAAGTTCAGCTATTTCCGGGTCCAGATTTCCACGGAAGAGCATTCGTTCGTCCAATTCGCAGGCTTTCAGGAAATGTTCCCGGCCTTCGGTTTTGCGGCCCAGCCGGGCGCATGCAACGGCTTTGAGGTATTCGGTTGTATGCGAACGCTCCAGTCCGTTCAGCATTTCCAACGCCTGAGCGTCATATCCCAGCGAAAGGAGCGTTATCACGGTGTTGCGGTCCCGATAGTCATTGAGGATATATAGCGCCTTTGCATATTTTCTTTTTTGTAGCAGGTTTATGCCCCGCATATAGGCGGTATCGACTTCTCGGGTGTGTATGGTGTCTTTTACCATCCCGACACGCCGCAGGTCGTAGCGCATCGTCACAGCACGCAATGAGGGATAAACCGATTCTTTGAGGTATTGGTAATCCTGCGGATATAGTTCACGTATTGTCCGCTCCCGGCGGTCGGGATCGGAGTCAGTATTTCGGCGCGGTGCTGTAGGTTCTCGTCGCTGCGGATACGGGTTGTCAGCTCGTGCCAGTCTTCTGCGATCCACCGTATCTGCATAAGTGTATCGACTTGGGGGCCGATACATTTGCGCAGGTAGCCTTTGAGGGCATGGGCTCTGCCCTGCGCCAAAGTGCTGTTGCGGGCATAACGGCCTTCTGGGGAGGCCGAAGCGGTCAGCACGATGCTGTCCACGAAAAATTCCCGCTGGCCGATCAACCCGGCCATACGTGTCCTGATCTTGTCAAGTTCGGCGGCGTTCCGGCCGAGGGAGTCGAGAACGTGCGTATCGTTCAGGCGGAATTGGATGTAGTTTCTGTCTTGAACCGTGGCGTATTTTTCGATTATTTTGATTTTATAGCGGGTGGTTGTATCGGCAAAGGATAGCATTGATGACACATGGTAGGTCAGCGTATCGGAAGGGGGCAGTTTGTAGTAACTCTCGTCGAGTGCCATAACCCAGCCCTGTAAGGTGACAAGCATCGTTTTCGAGGTTTCATCCGTAGGTACTTCCTGCGAATAGTAGTATGAGATATGCCCCGGATGTTGAACGATGCTGTCCAGTCGTGAGCCTTCGCTGTAGGGATATTTTACAAAGCGGGCGAAAGCTCTTTCGGCTCCGATTTCCGAGGGGTTGAATACGTGCAGGTATTTGTTGTATTGCCAATAATCGCGGTCCTGAACACGGGAGAACAGTCCTCCGCGGATGGTAATGTCTTGCAGGGGATGTGCTTCTCCGTATTTATGCAGATAGGGAATTACCGCGATGCTGCGGCATGTACCCTGTAATTGCCGGGGCATGTCAATTACAAAGTCGATTGTAACTTTCCCCAGTCGTTCCGGGAGCGTTCGGGTTGTGGCGCGGATCGTCACCTCCTGTATCTGCATCGCCATGATGCGTTCGCCGTTCTCCTGCACCTCTGTCGGCACGAGGTAAAATCGGTTACTATCGCGCTCGATCTTCAACGCGGGTGGCTGGTAGGTCTGCTGCTCGCGTTCGTACTGTTCGCGGCTGACGTGCAGCACGTCCGCGCGGTATTGGCGACGTTCCAGATGCCCGGTTATCGAACAGCCGCAAAGCAACGCGGCCAAGCATACGGCAATAGTTTTCATTATCCTTTTCATTTTCTACTGCAATTTATATTCGACCAATCCGTTATCCGATGTGCGCTTAAATTCTGCGGTGTAGGATGCCACCGTGAACGTTGCATAACTCCCTAATCCGCTCAATGATACAGACCCTTTTCCTGTCGTGTGGTCGGCTTCGATCTTCACCGTTACGATATACTGCTTCTTTGTCACGGTCCCGCCGAAAGAATATATATCCGCATTGGCAGTCACTTTCACGGTCAGGTCGTCCACTACGGGCTGCGAAGATTCCACGGTAACATAGAGCAGACCCGATGATGTGCTGAATGTCGGTTTGAGGTCGGCGGTGGCCTTAATACCCATTACCGATGTGATGATCTCCGCGCTGTGGCCGTCGGTGTCGGTTACGGTTATTTTCAGCGGGTTCGGCCCAAGCATATTTGGCTTCACCCGTAATGTATTTGTGCCGTTCCCGTATTGGGTGAATGTCGTCAGGGGAACGTCGGAGCCATAACGACCATAGTACACGGACGGAACACCTTCCACTTTTACGGTGTAGTTCCCGGAGTAACCGGGTTGTGACACGGTATAGTCGATATATGCCCGGTCATAAACCGTCAGTTCATTTCCCTGCTGGGCATAGGTTATCGTCAGTTCCGGGTTTTTGAATACCGTTGTCAGCACACGCTCCATGCTGAATCCGTATTTGTCCGTAACCGTCAGGCGGAGCCGCACGTCGCCCGGCTCTGCCTGCGTATAGCTGATACCGGCCGTTACTGTTCCGTTGCCCGAAAAGAACGGATAAGGCGTACCGGGGTTCCGATTCACGCCGTCGATGGCGACTATCCCCGTCCCGGCGTCGATATGATAGGACAAGTAATAGACATTTTCGGTGTCGTTCGTGGATGTAAGCCGCAGTTCGGTTGTCGCAGGTTCCCCCGGTGCATGGTTTTCGGCAAATGGCGTGACGGTGAGTTCTGCCGTCGATACCCGCCAGTCCACGGTGTTCAGACCGAGGATGCGGGCGTCGATGTTGTAAACCCGGTTGCGGCCGACATTGAAATCCGTCGTGTTGTTTTCTCCGAGATAGATGCGGTACACAACCTGCGTTCCGTCGGCTTCGCCCGCTATGGCTATGTAGGTGGCATGTTCCGGAGCGCGGGTTTGGTCTTTCTGCTGCTGGTAACCGATACCTGCAACCTCTCCCTGCCTGTTCTCCAATAAATAGTAGGTTGCGGCATAGGTCGTGGCCGACGTTTCTATGGGCGGCATGTCGGCAACGGCTTCGCTGCTCTCGGCGCGGCTGGAGCCGAAAAGAGTAGCAGAACGGGGAACGCTGCGAAGCTGTATAAACTTCACGCGGAAAGACTTTGCGAAATCCGCGGCCACGGTGTAGCTGAAATTGACCTTTGCCACGGCGCGAATGAGCGATACGGCGATCTGCGTGTCACCGCGCACGGTGACGGACTGCTGCGCGGACATGGGAAAGGGAGCATCCGCGAGGACCGCAGGATCCCGTTCGACGTGCAGCGTACGAACGAAATCCTGCGTCCGCTCGCCTGCGTCGTGTCCGAGGTTGGCAATGGCATACAGCGTGTAGTCGCCTTTGGGCAGTTCCAGTACGACGGGGCGCACCGGAGCAATATAGACGTGCCGGGCCTGACCGCCGTTTACGGGGAACAAGTACAGATTGATGTCGTCGATGCGGGTGTCGTTCGTCGCGGCGCGTGTCGGGGACATGGCCCCGCAGCGGAATGTCATTGCAAGCTGCTGTTTGGCCTGCGTAGCCGGATTAAGCTCTATGTCCGCATCCGAGCAGGCGCAGCAAAAAAGCATCATGCAGACGACGGTATAAATAAGTTTTTTCATGCTGCTTTTAGAATAAGTAGTTAAAACTGATCTCTGCCCGCGAGGGGCCTACAACCCACCGCTTGTAGTGGTGTATGAAGATGGATTCGTATTCGGGCGGGATGCGGTCGCGGCGGGTGTCTTTCATGTAAAAGACCCCGATGCCGATTTCGGCCGTGACGTTCCAACGCTTCGAGAGCAGCCAAGCATAACCATAGCTGAATCCCAGCCCGGCCATTCCGCCTTTGTAGTAGCGTCGGGAACCGCCGTACAGGTAATTTCCATAGGTTAGCTGGCTGCCGATGAAATGGCCCACGAACGCTTCGTAAAGCCAGCGTTTCGTGCCGATCTGCGCGGCATACAGCCGACAACTGAACGAATCGGAGTTTACGGGATTCCAGTAGGCGGAAAGGTCTAACGTCCACTTGTCCGCGACGGCGGCATCCACTCCTACGTTCACCGTTGCGGTGAGTGCGGCCAACGCGTTTACTTTGGCGCTGAAAAACTGCGCTGCGACCCGATGGGGCTTGCCCCACAAAGCCAGTAGGCAGAGCATTAAGGTGATGATGTGTCTTTTTTTCATGGTTGTAATTCTTTGGAAGCCTACTCCCGAATACAGCGGATAGGATTTGCGGCATAGCGGTAATAATCTGTTGTGCCGATAAATGATGGTACGGAACCCGTCGAGAAAAAAATCGAGGTGCAGGAAATATCGCCATATCGACAAGCCCACGTTCCCCAGTGCATATTGTAGGGCGCATTGGTATAAAGCCGTCCGAGCTGTCCGTTATTCATAAAGCGAGTTTCAACGAAAGTCCCTCCGATCGGAATATTCGTAGTGCGATTACCGTTGTAATGAATCGTTACATAATAGGGCGACGACTGACTTACCCGCTCGATTCCGACAAAATCTTCGGGGCTGGGAACTTTCCAACCAACGGGACACGGATCATAGATAGATTTGTAGCTTATCTTGCTGATATTGCTGTTGCTTGTCGTGACGTTACCCCAAAGATTCGGATGATGATTGTAAAGCCAATCCACAACAGATGCCCATTCTTCCCAATCTTCGTACATGGCATCGCTCATAAAGGTTGTCGGGTGGGCAATCGACCACTCTACGGTCATTACGTCATAGGGGCTTTCAGTTCCGGCATTCCGGGGATAGCTGACATTAAATGCGAATCCTTCGGTATAGACCACTCTTTCACGTTCATCGCTGTTGCAGCTTGCCGGATGGATGAACGGGTCTTTGCGGCCCCATTGGTAATACAGCCCGCGGGATGCGGGCTGTGTGCAATCGGTAGTGATCGCTCCGAGGTTTCGATCCATGAACACGGCCCCGGAAACATAGGTCTGTGCTGTCGATGCCGGGTCGTAATCCACGGACCAGATATGCCACGACCAAATGCAATTATCTGTAACGTCGAACAATCCTATCACGGCGTTTCCCCGCACGGTCCCCGTCGAGAAAGAGATACGGCTGTCTGCAAACATTACATCTTCGACAACTTTGCTATCCGATTCCCAAAGCATACGAGCGGAAATCCCGTTAAGATTTAGGGCCCAAATATTCTTCGTGTTTTTGCCGTTGCCCTGCACGGTTGCATCGAAGGAATATTCTGTATTCAGTTTGGGTGCAATGTAGCAATTTGCCGTACCGTCGCTGTCCAGCGGAGATGTCGCAGGCGAGAATTTCGGATAGATAGCAGCGTTGGCCGATTTCGGCACATAGAAATAGGTTGTCGATATTGAAAGCCGCGTCTTATAACCATCCGTGGAGTACCATCCCTCGAACCGATAACCTGCCGCGGGCAGTGCTACCAGCGTGCAGCCCATTTCGTAACACATTGCAATATGGTCACGCACTCCGGTGACCTGTACGGAATACAGCGCGTCGGAAACTTTCACCTTGCCTTTGCCATTGTCAGGGGTATCGACTATAACGTCGAGTTTGTTGGCAAAGCGCCGTTCAAATTTGAAAGACTGCGCATAGCCGCCGTCGTCCTCGATTGTCACGGTGTAGGAGAATTGTGAATCGGCAGACGTATATACGGGTTTGTCGTAATGCAAATAATATTCGTTCAATCCCGGCTGGTCCGTTAGCTCCAGGTCACGCCCGGAACCGATGGGAGTATCGTTCACGAGAATATGCCCCGTGTCCCCCGAAGCCGTTATCCGCCCGCAAAGCGTCAGAGGTGCGGGGTTACCATCCACCTCGATTAACAATTCTCCATATTGATCATTGAGGCAATAGCCGCCGATCATATTGCCGGCATACGTGTCGTACACGTTAAGGGTGTAGCTGCTGATGCGGGTATCTACTTCGTTGTCCCCATTGATGGTGATATTGAATGTCTGGATTGTGTTACGCCCTATGTCGAAATTATCAGTATTATTTTCTCCAAAATAGATAGAATATGACAGTACTTTCCCACCCCGAACCGCCCGCACCAGCAAATAGGATGCGTTTTTGGGGGCGTTCCGGGCGCTTTTGTCGGCTTGCGAAGTAATGCCCGGAACGCGGCCCTGCCTATTCTCGAAGATATAGCATACGCCCGAAAATGCCGCGCCCCCGGCGGCCGGGATTTCCGAGTAGAATCCGGAAGTATAATCGGCCTTGTTTTCGGAGGGCCGGGCGGAGGTGAACAGCAGCGAGGTGCGGGGAATACTCATCAGCCGCACGGATTGAAGTTTGATGTCCCCTGCAGTATTGGCGACACGAATATTATAGGCGATCTTCGCCACGCAACGCCGGACCTCAATAGTCGGGAGCGTAACCACCTCTCCCTGCGCCGAAGCTGCAATCGTTACGGTTGTCTTCGCCGACATCGGCAGATCGTCATACGCGGGTCTGGAAGCTATGGAACAGGCTTCGAGTTCTGCCGGGGATAAGTCTGCCATATCCGCATGGAGGTTCGCGGCAATGTAAAGGTCGTATTCTCCGACGGGACATTCGAATTGCAAGAGCGGCGACTGCGTATAAATGTGAAGTTTGAATGTGTTGCTTTTCCCGAACAGATATACGTTCAGGTCTTTAATCTGCGTTTCGTCGGTGGCGCGGGTAATGCGGTCTGCGGGTCGGGCCGTAATGCCCACCTCTACGGACACGTTTTTTATCGGCGCATCCGCGGCTGTTTTATCGTGTATGCAGCCTGTAAACCAGATCGAAAGGGAAAGCAATGCGAACAGTAAATATTTCATCTGTGATTGTTTAAACCGCCCGCGCCCCGAAAGGTGCGGGCGGTGTTGGTGAATAATTCGGTTATGCTCCCAGATCGACGGACTGCGTGATCGGGCTTTCCCACTCGGCGACCGACACGGAGACTTGGCAATCCTGCCCCACGAGGCCCGTGAGGTTAGCTGCGATACGGTAGTAGCCGTTGCGTGCGATCTCGCCCCCGGTCTTGCCTGTCAGCGGTACGGTATAAACTACCTCCATGCGGTCGGCGGTCGTGGATGCGTTCCCGTCGGCGTCGTATGTCGCGGTGATCTCCAGCGCTACGCGGCTTGCTTCGGCGAGGGGGCCGTTCTCGAAGAGGTAAAAGAGGTTGTTATACTTCCCGGATGTTGCTGTCGCAGTCTGTGTGTGGGTAAAGCTCATGGCTCCGGGTGTCGGCGTGGCCGGGGCAATGATCGGCGTCTGGCTGGCGGCCCGCAGCAGCTTCGTACCCGTTACGGTCAGGGTCCCGGAATACTTGCTGGCGAACGCCGGGTCGATGGATGTCTGCACGGCGACTTTGGCGACGGTACGTTTGAGTGTCAGGGGCACGGATGTCGTGGAGCCGTCAGCAACGGCTTTGCTCACTCCGGCAGTCATTACGAAGCCCCCGCTGCGCTTGGCTTTGGTCGAAACTTCGGCGAACGTGCCGTTGTAGTCGGCGGCGGCGGTCTCCAGTTTGGCGAGCAGCGCGGATTTCGTGGCAATGCCCGACAGCGACAGATTAGCGACGGCATAAAAGTCGCAGGTCGTACCGGCCGTGGCATGCGGCAGGGCGAACGTTGCGGAGCGGGCCGTGAGTTCGGATGCTGTGAAATTGCGCAGCACGATCAGGTCGCCTTTGGCGTTGAACACGTACACGGAGAGCGAGGACAGGGATTTCTCCCACGCTTCGGCGGCCGCGGCTTCGGCAAAGAACGCACGGGTCGGGGTTTCGTCGGTGAACGTCATGGTTACGGTTGCTCCGTGGGTATCGGGCTTGGGGTCCGGTGTTCCGGTTGCGGGTTCGTCTTTGTCGCAGGAATACAGAGCGAGTGCGGTCAGCGCCGCGATAAACATTTTTTTCATTGTTAATAGTGTTTTTTCTGTTGTGACAGTTGTAATTTTTATCGTTGGTTTGCCGGGCGTCCCCGCCGTGGCGTGTAAATGTTGTTTTGTTGAAAATAGATTCGAAGTGTGTTTGTCAGCTCAACAATCAAGTGATTATATTCGCTGCGGGCTACCATGCCATCATCGAGGTTATATCTTGCGAAGACATCTTCGCAATACGTTTCCAGCGTTAAGGCGAGCGAACGTTGCCGATGGGCGGGAATCATCGGGAATTCAGTTGCCAGAATACATCGCAGCGTGTCGAAGCGGGAGAAGATCAGATCTTCATAAAGGACTGTATCGGCACGGGCTGAAGCCGCAAGAGGGCTTTCACCGGATTCAATAGCTTCCTTGTAAGTCTGGGCCGCAAGATTACTGCGTGTGCCGATGAGTTTATAAGCATGGATGAGCCGGGGGTGTCTCTCCCGGATGAACTCTTCAAGTCGGTTCCGGTAATAGAGAGGGTCTGTTAATTGGTTTCGTTTCATGCCTTGAAGAATTCGCCGGCTGTGACCGGCTTTGGTTTACATCCTTGGGCCCTGACTCCGGTCCTGTCCTTCTTCGGGGATGTGAGGCGCCATATAGGGGGCTTCCTGCGGCTCCATCGATTCGGGAGGATCACTGATCGGTCCCTGCGTCTGAGTCTGCTGTAGGCTTGCTGCCTGTTTCTGATAGTCGATGAACTCGCAGGCATTGGTCTCAGTGTTAAGTCTGAAATCTTGGGTGAATGGCCTTCCGTCCCGTCCTTTGTAACGGTAGCCTTTCATTACTTCGCCGGCGAAATATTTATCGACCTCTTCTTTCGGCATTTGGGTCCTGATATGTTCCGGGAGATAAGGACGTTCGTAATGCGGGTCGTCTACGACGTAATCCCTGCGGTGAACATCGAAATGCGCATGACCGGAGAAATGGTTGTCGTTGCCGGAGTAATTACAGTTTTCCAGCAGCACACTGCCGCCGCGTTCGAATTCTTGTTTCCGCGAAGGGCCGATGAATTGCCCGAAGATGTAATCCGGAATTCTGACATCTTTGCAGGGAACATAGATCATGCGCTGAGTATCTTTGTTGAAGCCGACAAAGCAATACTCTCCGTCATGCTGCATCAGACGGTTCAGGGTCTTCTTCGCGCGAAGATCGTTGATGTCTTGTTTCGTCAGTTCCCTTCGCAGACGTTCGTCCGTTCGGTATTCAGGTTCGGAAAGAGCAGATTGAGCCTTGAAGCCGATTTCCCCGTTTTGGTCGAAAAAACAGTGCAGAGAATAGGTACTCTCCTTGGTGATATGTCCGGTTTGCACCGCTTTGACCGGGTATAATTTGGTCTGTCTGCCGACTTCCAGCAGTTTGAAGGCTCCGTCCTTTTTCATTTGTTCGATGTCGAAGCCCTCGGCGGCCAGTTCCGCGATCGGCATACGGGCGATGTCGAAGGTGATCCGGTTGAGCTGTGCCGTGTAGGTCCGGTACTTCTTGACGGTTTCAAGAATCACGGCGTTTTGGGGA
>ERZ834798.3256-NODE-3256-length-10623-cov-10.120836_pt1 | contig 10623 bp, 8 predicted proteins | sample MGYA00519689_ERZ834798 | MGnify/ENA primary metagenome ERZ834798 (study PRJEB31850, sample SAMEA3708761) | human gut metagenome | biome: human gut; feature: human-associated habitat; material: faeces | place: China | collected 2014 ...
GATTAAATTTTTTAATCAAGAATCAGTATCAGGGCGATTGGGTCAGATCTTGCGGAAGCTCTGGCAGTCGGTGCACTGGTCCATGGAGGGGTGATTCTCGTGGGTACCCACCTGGATGCTGGACAGGCCGCAGTTGTCCATATCCTGGCAGTGATGGGCGCAGCTGGTCACGGAGCACTTGATGGACATATTGGGGGTGCAGCTGCACCCATCGTTGGTACAATTCTTGCTCATAGCGAAGGTCCTCCTTGCAAAAAATAAAGTCAGGCCGCAAAGCCTGACTTTATTCTGACCCGCCGGGGCGGGATTATACGCGTTTTTTTCAGCCGTTATCGGTGCGGTTGCGCCATTCAACCTCCTGGTCCAGCTCAAACTGCAGCTTCTTGTTTTCCTCCACCAGCTCGTCATAGTGGCGGCCCTGGATATAGTACTTCACGAAAATGAAGGTGGCCTCGTTGAACTCCTCCTCGGTGTATTCCGGCAGCAGGGAGCCGTTCTTCCGGCGCAGACCCTGAACGTTGATGACCACCAGGCGGCGGTGCTGCTCGGAGAGCTGGAAGAGCTGGAGCTTTGCGGGAATTTCAAGCCCTAAGTCATAGGTGCTGTTCACGCGCTCCATGATGTTGCGGTACTCGGGCTTGGCCGAGACGATGACGCCGTGCTGCATAAACAGTTTCTTGAGGTAGTCCACAGAAACGTCCTCGCGGGTGATCGTGCCCTTGCCGAGACCTGTGAGCATCGTGTTAGACAGATTCAGGCTGACGTAAACTTCTTCGCCGGTCTTGGGATAGCTCATAATTTGCCTCCATTAAAGTCTGCGCCGCAAGCGCGGCTGGGATTGATATGACATTTTTATGGTAGCATGGCGGAGCGGAAAATACAAGCGGCAGGTTGTATGAACTGTCGCTTGCAAATTTGTCGGAATCGCCGCCGCGGCGGGATTTTCCTTGACAAGAGCGCGCGCCGCTGATACACTTTCCTTGTCTATTACGGGTGCGCACCTACCGGCAGTCAGGCGGAAGTCTGGCTGCCGTTTTGCATCCGGCATTTGAATAGGAGGGAATATTTATGGCTTACTTCTGGCCGCTCATTCTCGTTGTGGCGTCGAACAGCGTGTATCACATCTGCGCCAAATCGCTGCCCGAGAGCGTTGATCCGCTCGCGTCGCTCACGGTCACGTATCTGATCGGCTCAATCTTTTCGGGCATCCTGTATTTTGTGACGAACCGCGGCGGGGCGAACCTTCTGCACGAATACAGCCAGATGAACTGGGCGCCGTACCTGCTCGGTCTCGCGGTCGTCGGTTTGGAAGCTGGCAGCATGCACGCCTACAAGGCGGGCTGGCCGGTCAGCGCGTTTCAGGTGTCGTCTGCGGCGGCCATCGCGACGATTTTGGTGTTCATTGGGTATCTTGTCTACCACGAGGCCATCACGGTCAACAAGCTCGTGGGCCTTGCGCTGTGCCTTGTCGGACTGTTTTTCCTCAACAAATGAGTTGTGCCGCGGCTTTTGCCGTGGTATGATGGGGAAAACTTGTTTTAAAGAAGGAATTTTGATCTATGAAAGCTGCACGCGACTATCCGATCCTGACCGTCACCGCCAAGGGCACGCGCTGGCTCGAGAGCGGACATCCCTGGGTGTACGACTCCGACGTCGCCCGCGAGCCGGACGAGAGCGAGTGTGAAAACGGTGCGCTCGTCGATGTGGTGTCGGAAAAGGGCAAATATCTCGGCACGGGCTTTTTGAGCAGACTCAGTAAGCTCCGCGTGCGCATCGTCTCGCGCAACGCGAACGACCGCTTTGATGAAAATTTCTGGCGGCGGCGCGTACGCTACGCCTGGGACTACCGCAAGGCGGTCATGGACGGGCAGACCGGCTGCTGCCGCCTGATCTTCGGCGAGGCGGACGCCTTCCCCGGCCTGACGGTCGACCGGTTTGAAAATCTTCTCGTCACGCAGACGCTCTCGCTCGGCATGGAAAAGATCAAGGACATGCTCTTCCCCCTCATTGTTGAGGTGCTGGAGCAGGACGGCGAGACGATCGACGGCCTTTTTGAGCGCAACGATGTCGTGCTTCGCGAAAAGGAGGGCTTGACGCAGAACAAGGGTTGGTTTCCCCTCCCCGGCAAAAAAACGCCCGAGAGCCCCATCACTGAAATTTGCGAGAACGGCGTTTTCTACCGTGTGGATGTCGAAAACGGGCAGAAGACGGGCTTTTTCCTCGACCAGAAGTTCAATCGCCTCGCCGTCGCGCACCTCGCGCACGGCAAGCGCGTGCTCGACTGCTTCACGCACACGGGCTCGTTCGCGCTCAACGCCGCCAAAGGCGGCGCAGAGCACGTGACGGCGGTGGACGTGTCCGAGAGCGCCATCGAAATGGCGCGCGCGAACGCGGCGCGCAACGGCCTTGAGGACAAAATGGACTTTCTCGCCGCCGACGTCTTCGACCTGCTCCCGCAGCTCGAGGCCGCGCACGAAAAGCCCTATGACTTCATCATCCTCGATCCCCCGGCGTTCACAAAGTCTCGCCGCACGGCGAACAACGCCGAAAAGGGGTACAAGGAGATCAACCTGCGCGCGATGCGCCTGCTGCCGCGCGGCGGCTACCTTGCGACCGCGTCGTGCAGCCACTTCATGCCCGCCGAACGCTTTGAGCGGATGCTGCGCTCCGCCGCCGCGGACGCGGGCGTCGAGCTGCGGCAGATCGAAGCGCGCACGCAGAGCTGTGACCACCCCATCCTCTGGAACGTGCCGGAGACGGATTACCTCAAGTTCTACTTATTCCAAGTGGTATAAATTGATATAAAAAATCCCCGCTGTTTTTACAGCGGGGATTTTTTTGGTTGTTTATTTGTTTTCGTCAGTGTTTTCCGCGGAAGTATCCGGCGTTTCGGGCTCAGTCGAGGGCTTGTCCTCAGTCTGAGCATCTTCGCCCTTGTCCTCCGGCGGCATTTCGATCTTTTCGCTCGTCATCGAAATGTGCTTGGCGGGCGCTTCGATCACGCTCGGCTGCGAGGGGCGGAAGCCGTCCTCGCTCTTGCGCGTGGAAGCGTAGGCCTCTTCGACGGTCGAGGGATCGCGGCCTTCGAGGATAGCGACCATTTCACCGCCCGTGATGGTCTCCTTTTCAAGGAGGTAGGCGACGACCTTGTCCATATCCTCGCGGTTGTCGCGGATGACCTGTACGGCGTCCTTGTAGCACTCGTCGAGGATACGCTTGACCTCGCGGTCCATGATGGCGGCGGTATCCTGCGCGCAGTCGAGGCCGTAGCCGCCGTCAAGGTACTGATTGCGCACCGACCCGAGCGCGACCATGCCGACCGCGTCGCTCATACCGTACATGGCGACCATGTTGCGCGCGATGCTCGTCGCCTCCTGAATATCCTGCGAGGCGCCGTTGGTCATCGTGTTCATCACGACCTCTTCGGCCGCGCGGCCGCCCATCGAGACGGCGATCTTCGCCATCAGCTCATCGCGCGTGCGCAGGTTCGTCTTGTCCTCTTCAGGCATCAGGAGCGTGTAGCCAAGGCTTCCCTCGGTGTGCGGGACGATCGTGATCTTCTGCACGGGCTCGGCGTTTTTCTGCTTGTAGGCGACCATCGCGTGGCCGACCTCGTGATAGGCGACGAGCTTCTTTTCAAACTCGGTGAGGACGCTGCCTTTCTTCTCGCTGCCCGCGATGACGAACTCGAACGCCGCGAGCATGTCCTCCTGCGTAACGAGCTTGCGTCCCTTGCGCACGGCGCGGAGCGCCGCCTCGTTGGCGAGGTTTGCAAGGTCCGCGCCCACGCAGCCCGCGGTCGCGAGCGCGACCTTCTTGAGATCCACGTCCTCGGCGAGCTTGATGCCGCGCGTGTGGACCTGCAGCGTTGCTAAGCGGCCGGCGAGGTTCGGGCGGTCGACGGTGATGCGGCGGTCGAAGCGGCCGGGGCGCAGCAGCGCCTTGTCGAGCACCTCCGGGCGGTTCGTCGCAGCAAGCACGATGACGCCCTTGCTCGGGTCAAAGCCGTCCATTTCGGCGAGCAGCTGGTTGAGCGTCTGCTCGCGCTCGTCGTTGCCGCCGCCGTAGCGCCCGCCGTCGCGGGATTTGCCGATGGTGTCGATCTCGTCGATGAAGATGATGCAGGGGGCGACCTTCGACGCCTCGGCGAAGAGGTCGCGCACGCGGCTCGCGCCGACGCCGACGAACATCTCGACAAAGTCAGAGCCGGAGATCGAGAAGAACGGCACCTTCGCCTCGCCCGCAACGGCCTTGGCCAGCAGCGTTTTACCCGTACCGGGAGAGCCGACGAGCAGCGCGCCCTTGGGGATCTTTGCGCCGATGGCGGTGTATTTTTCGGGGTTGTGCAGAAAGTCGATGATCTCGACGAGCGATTCCTTCGCTTCGTCCTGACCGGCGACGTCCGCGAACGTCACGCCGGTGGATTTTTCCATGTAGACCTTGGCGTTGGCCTTGCCGACATTGCCGATGCCGCCGATCCCGCCCATGCCGCCGGACTTTTTCGCGATGAAGTTCATCAGCAGCATGAACGCGCCGACCATCAGCACCGTGGGCAGAATATAGCTCACCATGAACGTGAGGATCGGCGAAACGGGCGGCTGATAGGGCTTGGTGTAGGTCACGCCGTGCTCATCGCACAGGGTGATCAGCTTTTCCGTCGCGTCGGGAATGATGGTGGTGAAGAGCGTATAGTTCTGATCATAGCTCTTGCCGTCGTCATCCGTGTAGGTAAAGCCGTCGACCGGCGTGATGGTGAAGACCGTGTCGCCGAATTCGATGGACTTGACCTTCCCCTCCTCCACGAGTTCGACAAGCTCGCTGTATGCGATCTCGCACGAAGACTCGGCGGTGCGGGCCTGATCGAGCATGACGGAGAGGTAGTTCACACCGATCGTCAGCAGCAGCGCCCATAGGACGATCGACCACATGCCCCCGCCGCGCCGGCGGTTCTTGTCGCCGCGATTGCGGTTGTTTCTGTTGTTTGGCTCCATGTTGTTCCTCCTGTCGGGAGACAGAAAAATGCGAAGATGCGCACTTTTTGAATTAGTGATTTCAACTATACCATATATAAGAAAATCGCACAAGTTTTCTACGGTGAATTTTCGATGAACTTTTGCTTTGCGCCCTCTTTATCTTGCCCTTGTTCTGTGTTATAGTTGCAATGGAGTATTCTATAAAAATTTGTCACAAGGAGAAATTTCTTTTATGGATAAGGAACGCAAGGAAAAGACCGCGCGCGTACAGGACGCGGAGGCCGACGGCATCATCGAGGGCCGCAACGCCGTGATCGAAGCGCTGCGCGCGGGCACGACCATCGACAAAATTTTCATCCAGAAGGGCGAGACCGATAAGACGCTCGGCCACATCGCCTCGACCGCCCGCGCCGCGGGCGTGGTCGTCGTGGACGCGGACAAGCGCAAGCTCGACTTCATGTCCCGCACGCACGCCCATCAGGGCGTCATCGCGCTCACGAGCGTGCGCGAATATGTCAGTGTTGAGGATATTTTGAACATCGCGCGCGAAAAAGGCGAAAACCCCTTGATCGTCGTCTGCGACGAGATCTCCGACCCGCATAACCTCGGCGCGATCATCCGCACGGCGGAGTGCGCGGGCGCGCATGGCGTCGTCATTCCCAAGCGCCGCAGCGCGGGCCTCACGAGCATTGTCGCCAAGACGAGCGCGGGTGCGGTGAGCTATGTGCCCGTCGCGCGCGTGCCGAACATCCCCGCGCTTTTGGAGCAGCTGCAAAAAGAAGGCGTCTGGGTCTTCGGCACGGCGGCCGAGGGCACGAGCGACCTCTACTCCGCGGACCTCAAGGGCCCCGCGGCCATCGTCATCGGCAGCGAGGGCGACGGCATGACGAGACTGGTGCGCGAAAAGTGCGACTTCCTCGTCAGCATCCCGATGAAGGGTAAAATTTCGTCGCTCAACGCCTCCGCGGCGGCGGCCATCCTCCTCTACGAGGCGGTGCGCCAGCGCCTGGGGCAGTGACGGTAAAGAAGGAACGATATGGACCCCAAAGACCTTGAATTTGAAGAAACGCTCGCCGACTCCGAGCTGCTGCTGAAAAACACGGCCCGCAGCATGGACGAGGACGCGGAATTCACGCTCGAGAGCATTCTGGCCGAGTACGGCAGCGGCACGCCCGCCGCGCCCGAACCGGAAGAAAAAGCAAGCGAGCCGCCCGCGGAGGAAAAGCAGTCGGCAAAGGTCGTCCCTCTGCCGAAAAAGGCGGAGGCGGCGAAAAAAACGGTGGATGAAACGGCGGATGAGACCGCCCGCATCCCCGTCATCCCCTTCCCCGGTGCGAAAAAGGCCGAAGAGCCGATAGAAGCCGAACCGGAAGAGGAAACGGACGCGGAAACCGAAGAAGAACCGCCGCAGGACGACGAGCCCAAGTCCATGAGCTTGCAGGACATCCTGGCCCAGACCGTGCAGGAGGCGCTCTCCGAGCGCGAGGACACGATCATCGAGGAGGAGCCGCCGCGCCGCGGTTTGTTCTCCCGCCGCAAGATGCGCGACACCGAGCAGCTCTACGACGACGCGGAGGAGGAAGAGGACGAGGAAGAAGAGTTCGAAGAGCCCGAACCCGAGCTCCCCGAGCCGCCGCTGACCGAAACGCTCTCCGACTACCGCGCCCAGCTTTCGGGCGCGACGAAGGCGCGCCGTGGGGCGGGTATTTTCACGCTTTTGCTGTGCGTCATGGCGGTGCTGGAGCATTTTTCCATCCTGCCGGAGGCGTACACCGCTGATCCGATGATCCGCGCGCTGCCGCTGCTGGCGGTCGAGGCCATCGTCTGCGCCATCGGCTGGCGCATTTTTGCGGGCGCGCTGCGCTCGCTCAAACAGGGAAAAGTCACATCGGGCTTTTTGACGATGCTTCTATGCCTTGTCACGCTGCTCGATACGGCACTCTATGCTTTTCTTCCCGCGCGCGCGGCGCTGTCGCTGCCGCTGCCGGTGCTGGGGGCGATGTCGGTCTACTGCGCGCTGCTGGGCGAAAGTCTGCGCCTGCACAGCATGTATGACACGTTCCGCATCGCGGCCATCGGCAATGCGCCGTATATCGTCACCGTGACGGCAGGGGGCGCGGCCAAGCGCGTGGGCCTGCCGGGCGGATTTTCGAATTCCGCGCGCGCGAACGACCCGTATTCCCGCTGGCAGAGCGTGCTGCTGCCGGTCTTCCTCGCGGCGTCGGTCGTGTTCGGCATGCTCTCGACGCTCGAGACGAAGCAGAACGCGCTGCTTGCGTGGAACCTCTCGGTGATGCTCGCGAGCGCGAACCTGCTCGCGTTTCCGATGGTGTGCGCGCTGCCGCTCAAGCGCATCGCCGCGCGGCTTGCCAAAAGCGGCAGCGCCGTGGCGGGCTTTTCCGGCGCGGACGCCATCCGCCGGAGCAACTGCGTCATCCTGACCGACGGCGACCTGTTCCCGCCCGGAACGGTCACGCTCGGCGGGCTCAAAGTGTTTGGCGAGGAGAGCGGCAAGGTCATCTCCTACGCCGCGACGATGGCCCACGCGTCCGAAAGCGGCCTGAGCCGCCTTTTTGACAATCTTCTCGCCAGCGACGGCGGCTTCCGCGAGCAGGTCGAGGACGTCGACTTTTACGAAGAGGGCGGCGTCGGCGGCCGCATCCACGGCGAAACGGTGCTCTTCGGCACGGCGGGCTTTATGAGAAAGCGCGGCGTGAACCTGCCGCGCAACTTAGGCCTCAAGACCGGCGTGTTCCTCTCGGTCGACGGCACGCTCATCGCGGTGTTCGCCGTGAAGTACATGCCCGCGGAAAATGTCGACTGGGCGCTCCACGCCCTGCACCACAGCCGCATCACCCCCGTGCTCGCCGTGCGCGACGGCAACATCACCCCCGCGCTCTTAAAGCGCAAGTTCGGCACCGACGCGCGCGCGGTCTATCCCAAGCTCTCGACGCGCCTGGCGCTCTCCGAGCGCGGCGGCGGGCGGCCGTATGCGCTGCTCATGCGCGAGGGCCTCATGCCGTATGCCGAGGTCGTGCTCGGCAGCAAGCGGCTCTGCGCGTCCGCCAAGCGGTGCACGGTGCTTGCATTTTTAGCCGCCACAGCGTCGACGCTCCTTGCATTTTATTTAACTTTTGTCGGCGCATACAGCGTGCTCACGCCGTTTTCTCTGCTCATTTACGTACTTTTGTGGTCGCTCAGCGCGCTGGTCGACGCCCTGCTCAGCGATCGTTATTGACACTTCGAACGAAGAAAACGAAAATTTGCGGAAAAATATGGTTGTAATGGAGAGAAAAACATGATATCATTTCTGCATTGAGTATTATCCCATCTTATGGCGCGAGCCGATCTGGGATTTACGATTTTCGGAAGGAGACTGACCCATTATGAGTGCAAAAGACATCCGCAATATCGTGCTGCTTGGCCACAGCGGCAGCGGCAAGACCACCCTCGCTGAGAGCATGCTGTATCTCACCGGCGGCACGGACCGTCTGGGCAGAATTGCCGACGGCAACACCGTTTGTGACTACGATCCCGAAGAGATCCGCCGCCAGATCTCCATTTCTCTGGCCGTGGCTCCCGTGGAATACGACAGCTGCAAGATCAACGTGCTCGACGTGCCCGGCGGCTTCGACTTCGCCGGTGAGGTCGCGGAGGCCGTTCAGGCTGCCGACGCTGCCGTCATCGTCTGCTCGGCCAAGGCCGGCATGAGCGTCGGCGCGGAAAAGGCGTGGAAATATTGCGAGAAGAACTCTCTCCCCCGTCTGCTCTACATCTCCAAGACCGACGAGGAGAACTCCGACTACAACGCCGCGTTCAACACGCTGCGCGAGCGCTTCGGCAAGAACATCGCCCCCGTCGTCGCCCCCATCTGGGACGAGAGCAAGAAGGTCATCGGCATCATCGACGTGCTGCATAAGCGCGCATTCGAGTTCGGCCCCGGCGGCGGCCGCGTCGAGATCGAAGTGCCTGAGAACAAAAAGCCCGTGCTCGATGAGCTCTACGACGCGCTCAAGGAGTCCGTCGCCGAGACGAGCGAGGAATTTATGGAAAAGTTCTTCGCCGGTGAAGACTTCACCTATGCCGAGATGATCCATGGCCTGCGCCAGGGCGTTAAGGACCTGTCCCTCTTCCCTGTCGTGTGCGGCTCCGCCATTCAGGGCATGGGCACGCGCATCCTGATGGATACCATCGTCGAGCTTCTTCCCCAGCCGCAGGACGCCCGCGCCCTGATGGCCGAGAATGAGGACGGCGAGTCCTCCGAATTCGTCGTCGCGCCCGGCGCACTGCCGACCGCGTTCGTCTTCAAGACCATTTCCGACCAGTACGGCAAGTATTCCTACGTCAAGGTGCTCTCCGGCTCCATCAAGCCCGATATGCCCATGGTCAACGCCCGCACCGGCGAGACCGAGAAGCTCGGCCGCCTGTACATCCCCAAGGGCAAGAAGTATACCGAGGTCAAGGAGCTCACCTGCGGCGACATCGGCGCCATCGCCAAGATGGACAAGGTCAAGACCGGCGACACGCTCTGCGAGCCGCGCAAGGTCGTCAAGATCGAGCCCATCCCGTTCGATGAGCCCTGCTACAGCGTCGCCATCGCGCCCAAGACCCGCGGCCAGGAGGATAAGATGGCCCAGGGCCTCAACCGCTTGAACGAGGAAGATCCGTCCTTCCGCGTCGTCAACAACGCCGAAACGCACCAGATGGTCGTCTCCGGCGCGGGCGACATCCAGATCGACGTGCTCGTCAACAAGCTCAAGAGCCGCTTCGGCGTCGAGGTCGTGCTCGACACGCCGCGCGTGCCCTACCGTGAAAAGATCCGCAAGACGGTCTCCAAGCAGGGCCGTCATAAGAAGCAGACCGGCGGCAGCGGCCAGTTCGGCGACGTTTGGATCCGCTTCGAGCCCAACGAGGAGAGCGAAGAGATGGTTTTCGCCGAGGAAGTCTTCGGCGGCAGCGTCCCCAAGAACTTCTTCCCCGCGGTCGAAAAGGGTCTGCGCGAGGCCTGCGTCCACGGCCCGCTCGCGGGTTATCCCGTCGTGAACCTCAAAGCCGTCCTTTACGATGGCTCCTATCACCCGGTCGACTCGTCCGAGATCGCGTTCAAGACCGCGGCGAACCTCGCCTACAAGGCAGCCATGCCCGAGGCGTCCCCGGTCCTGCTCGAGCCGGTGTGCGAGCTCAAGGTCACGGTGCCCGACCAGTACATGGGCGATATCCTCGGCGATCTCAACAAGCGCCGCGGCCGCGTCATGGGCATGACCCCGACCGGCAACGGCGAGCAGGTCATCGAGGCCGAGTGCCCCGAGGCAGAGCTGATGAGCTACGCCATTGACCTGCGCTCCATGACCCAGTCCCGCGGCTCGTTCGTGATGCACTTCGTGCGCTACGAGCAGTGTTCCGCCGACGCACAGGCGAAGGCTGTCGCTGCCGCGAAGGCGATGCAGGAAGCGGAATAATTGCTTCTGCACAGCAGAAAATAAGTAAAAAGAGAGGGCTTCTCGAAAGAGAAGTCCTCTCTTTTTCCGCGCATGGCGCGGAGGGGGAGCAGTCCGAAGAGGCTGCGGCTTTTCCCCACACCGTGTGGAGCTGCGGATAAGGGGGATATTCTCTCACGTGAGAGAATATCCCCCTTGGACCCCCAAGAGAA
>ERZ834798.3268-NODE-3268-length-10594-cov-3.071639_pt1 | contig 10594 bp, 9 predicted proteins | sample MGYA00519689_ERZ834798 | MGnify/ENA primary metagenome ERZ834798 (study PRJEB31850, sample SAMEA3708761) | human gut metagenome | biome: human gut; feature: human-associated habitat; material: faeces | place: China | collected 2014 ...
GAAGATATCATTTTCATCCTTTGCCCCTTCGATCGCACGGCTGATATCCTGTACCTTTGTGCTGACATTCTTATTATACATACGTTCTTTCTTGCCGATGGCTTTATAATTATTCACGATCGTGAAGCAGTCAATATCCAACGCTTCCTCGATCTCAGAGAAATCAAAATCAAACAGCTTCTTGAAGATCTTGAAATCATTTTTTGCAAAATAATTAACGGTTCCGTCATTGGCACCCACTTTTTCACTCGTCATAGAGAATGAATTCTCATTTGTGATAAGGATAAATGCCAAATAATTGTGCCACAGATTTGTGTCAAATCCATAATCGGTAGCAAGATCCAGCAACCGCTTGATCTGGTCGTAGATCCTTGCAACCAGCTCCGCATTCGGACAGTCTCCGCGGTCAAAATCCTCAAATATCCCGGACAACTTCATCAGAATACTGTTCTCACCCAGATTTCTATATAATACTAATTTCGCTATATCTCTGTACATCTTAAATTATCCTTCTTTCTTCATTTGTCTATATAAACAGGCATTTGCCCTGTTTTATCCAGCTCGTTTCTCTCAGGCATTTTCCTTGCTTCTTTTCTCTTTCATGCGTCTCGACTGTCGTCTCTGCTGCCGCTTCCGGGGTTTCTCCCTCCAGCCATCATCCGACGAAGCGTAAGGTTCTCCGTACTTTTCCCATGCGACTCCCTTTTCCCGCAATCTCATAAGTACGAATTCCTTCACCAGTGCATATAAGACAGAGGATAATGGTACAAATATCAGCATACCGAGAATTCCCATCAGATCTCCGCCAATGATAACGGCAACCAACACCCATATAGATGGAAGTCCGACGGACCCGCCTACCACATGCGGATAGATCAGATTTCCCTCGACCTGCTGCAATACGATAAACAGGATCAGAAATACCAATACCTTCTTCGGATCGTCAACCAGAATGAGAAATGCACCGACACCACATCCAATAAATGCACCAAAGACCGGAATCAATGCCGTTACCACAATCGTAACACTGACCGTCAGTGCATATGGAATACTAAGGACGCTCATGGATACAAAGAACATCAAGCCCAGAATACATGCCTCCAGACACTGTCCGGTTATAAAATTTGCAAATGTCTCATCTGCCATAACGCAGGTCTTGATGATCTTATCTGCTGTTTTCTCTTTAAATAATGCATATATCAGACCCTTTGTCTGACGCTTCAAGTTCTCCTTCTGTGCCAGAATATAGATTGCGAAAAATAATCCAACCACAAAATCGACTATACCGCTGACAATAGAGGTTGCAAAATTAAATGTTGATGACAACAGGCTTCCGCTTCCGTTCTTTATCAGATTGATCGCACTCTCACTCACCTTATCCCATGCAATATCAATCTCCATGATCCGGTCAACGATATCCGGATACCCCGCTGCCAGATTCACCGCCCAATTCTTAATTGCCTCCATCGTAGACGGGAACTGCTGTCCGATCGCTGTAATTGTCCGGCTGACCTCCGGTATCAGCATCGTGATCACAAAAGCAATCACCAGGACGACGCAGATAATGGAAAGCACCATACAGACCGGTCTCCGGAACCGATACCATCTACTTTTTTCATTTCGGAATAACAGATTTTCAAATCCCTTCATCGGCACATTCAGAATGAACGCAATCGCAAATCCAATCACGAACGGCATAAGCAACCCGATGATCCATGTACCGCAGGCATAGATTTTATCAAAACGAAATACGCAAAATACGACTAATACAGTTATAATGATCAATTTTATGAGCTTTTTCATATTCGAATTATTCAGTTCCAAATTCAATTTCCTCTGCTTTCTTTTTACATTTTTTTGAGCAGGCACATAGAACGTGTCTGCTCAATCATGCCAAGACCATTTATTCCGGCAGATTGATGTTCCCAAATACATCACCTATGGAATAGGTCATATTCTCTTTTGGTTTATAAGCATTCATAATCGGAGCCATGATCTTCTCAAACTTCTCCCTGTCCTTTGAAAGAATGAATACTTCTGCTGTATTTCTGGCATCCCACAATGCATCATGCTCTTTTCCCTGAAAATCTTCTCCCAGATAGAATACCGCATCTGACAGTGCCAGTCTTCTTCTGGTTCCAAGCATACGTGCAAATTCCTTCTGGAAATCCTTCCATTTGGATGCAAGCTTCTGTGCATCCGGGTTATTGTAGGATTTTAACTTGCGTTCCCGGTTGAACTGCCGCAGATCATTCTCACTCCATGCATAGATCACATCCGCGCTTAAGCCCCATGCAATGAACCGATCCATCGCAATCGCAAAATCCGGTGCATCGTCTACCATCTCATTTGTGATCCCGGTAAGATTTGTTATTCTGGATGTCACAGGCGTAATTCCCGGCTTTACATAAGTCTTGAACGAATCAATCTCCTTATATGTATCATCCAGCTTAACAGCTCCTATTTCAATTATTTCATTTTTGCAAATTTTTAATTCATCGGGATGAGAATTATCGATCTGATTCATCTCAAAATCCACAAATATATACTCCATGTGTCACAACCTTCCTGAAGCTGTCTTCCGGGTGAAAGCCACCTGCCGAACATGGCTTCCACCATCACAATCTTACCTTAAAGCATACCATTCACAGTCCAAAATGTCTATCTTTTTCTTAGTGGAGATTTCCTACCTGTTTTTTTACACATATAAATCGCCACAAGTATAAACGGCAATGAAAATACCCCTGACAGTACATCGGAGATTCCCTGCGTAAGAGCCACGCCTGTTTCCTGAAAACACATTGGAAGAAGCCAGATCAATGGCAGGAAAAAGATTCCCTGTCTGGTGGATGATATGAGAATGGCTTTTCCGATCTCCCCTATTGCCTGAAATAACATACCGCTGACCAGGCACACCGCCATAAATGGCAATGATACCGCATGCATTCGGAGGGAGAGCACGCCCAGATCAAGTACTGCATTTTCACCAAATAACGAGATGATCGGAGATGCAAATATCCACACAAGAACACCTGCAACAGCCGATGCGATGATCTGGCTTAGAAGTGTAAACGTGATTGCCTTTTTTACCCGGTCATTTTCCTTTGCCCCATAGTTGTAGCCAACCACCGGCGCAAATCCCTGACCATAGCCAACCATAACAGCAAACAATATGGCAAATACTTTATTCGATACCGATATTGCAGCAACCACATCATCCCCATATTCTCTCGCCGCCCGGTTCAACAGGATCGTTGCCACGCAGACCAGCCCCTGACGGAAGAAAGACGGAATACCTGTTCTCGTAATATCGGCTGCCGTCTGCCTGAACGGCTTCCCTTTCTGTCGCTTTAATCCAATCACGCTTTTCCCGCTCAACATTACGATCAACATAATAGCAAGGCTTACGCTCTGCCCACAAAATGTCGCAATTCCAGCTCCGCGGATTCCAAGCTCCAAACCCGACACCAGAATCGGATCTAAGACTGCATTTAAGACAGCACCACTTCCAATTCCAACTAACGCCCAGACGGGCATTCCTTCCGCCCGCAGAACATTGTTGAGTACATACGACACACACATGACCGGAGCTGTAAGCAAGATCCAGAATCCATAGTCTAATGCAAATGTCTCGATCGTATCCGTCGATCCCAGAAAATCAACCAGCGGTTTCTGCCACAGGAAACCTGCTCCCATCAATATAAGCCCGGCAATCAGAGACATTAAAACCGCAACCAGTGCATCTCTGCCTGCCTCCTGTTCCTTCTGCTCGCCTAAAAATCGGGATATTCTGCTGCCTGCACCCATGCCAAATGTATACCCTACCGCCTGTATCATGGCAAGCACCGAAAATAAAACCCCGACTGCCGCAACTGCACTGTTTCCAAGATCCGAAACAAAATACATATCTACAATATTGTACGTTGTTCCGGCAAGCATACTGACAATGGTTGAACAGGATAATCGCAAAATAAGAGAAGGCACAGGAGTCTGTGTCATTTCCACATGATTCTCCTGTGCCTTATCCTTCGTATTGTCAGTTTTACCTTGAACACTATTATTTTTCATATGCAGACATCCTGCCTTATAGCCGTAGTAAGAAACCGACAAATAAATATTTCTGTATCCATCCAAACTCTGATACCAAAATCATAACAATCTTTTATATCATCCGGATATTGATGCATTATTTCAGAAATTCAGCCACTTCCTCGATCTTATTCTGTGCATCATACACGCCCAGATCGTACATTGCCTGAATCTTCTTATCATCCTTTTCCGTTCTTGATATATCGATCTGTACACTCGGACGGATAATAAGAACCTCGCCCTTCTGTTCCAGTTCAGCCAGCTTCTCCAATGTCTTATTATAATACAAATGCCTCATGGCTATTCGTTTCACATACTCCGGATATTCCTTATACCGGATTGCTTCCAGCTTCAACATGCTGTCTTCTTCCTTGACATAGCCTTCCGGTCTGGTTAAAACTACGATATCTTTTCGATATCCCATTCTCCGGAACTGGAAGATTGGAATGCTGTCTGCCGTTCCGCCATCCAATAACTTCTTGCCATCTACTTCTACAATCTGTGACACGATCGGAAGTGATGCTGATGCACGAAGCTTGTCCATATCCTTTCGAAGATCCGTACATTCCAGATACTCCGGCTGCCCGGTTTCTACATTTGTACAGCATACATAAAATCTCGTTGGATTCTCCTCAAATGCATCATAATCGAATTTGTATAATTCATTTGGTAGCCGATCATAACAAAAATCAACTCCAAATAAATTTCCCGTTTTCAACAATGACTTCAAACTCATATATTCCTTATTGTTTCGGTATTCCAAGCTATATGCAATATTTCTTCCACGCTGCTTGGATACGAAAGAGGCTCCATGAATAGCTCCCGCCGATACGCCGATCACGCCATCCACTGTAATATTATGATCTAAAAATACATCCAGTACGCCAGCAGTATAGATGCCACGCATGCCACCGCCTTCTAAAACCAATCCTGTCTTTGTCATATATCTTCAACTTCCTTTCAAAACGAATTTGCCATCTTTTGTTTTTACTATGATAACGCAAATCTGGATTTTAGCAAGAGGAATTTTGTGGATTATAATATTACATAAAAAACAACATCAACATGCCAGCCATAAGACTACCTTCGGATAATCTTATTTTTAACACATTGATGTTGCTTTTATATGTTCTCTATTCGATTATTTATTACTTATTCTTCACCCAGATATTTGTCGATGCTGACTAACTTTACACAAAGAACAAAGATCTTTGAAGCTGCTTCCATCTCCTCAACAGATGGGAAGGATGGTGCGATACGGATATTGCTGTCTTTTGGATCTTTACCGTATGGATATGTTGCACCTGCGCCTGTCAGAACAACTCCTGCATCCTTACACATTGCTACGATCTTCTTTGCACAGCCCTCTAATGCATCAAATGAAATGAAATATCCACCAACCGGTCTAATCCATGAACCGATCTCAAGTCCTGCAAGCTCCTTATCGAATTCATTCAGAACTGCTTCAAACTTTGGTCTTAAGATATCTGCATGCTTCTCCATATGAGCCTTTATGCCATCGATATTCTTAAAGAATCTTGTATGACGAAGCTGGTTGATCTTATCATGTCCGATTGTCTGCACACGCATTGTGCTTCTGATATCCTCCAGGTTCGCATCAGATGCTGCCATTGCTGCAATTCCTGATCCCGGGAAACTGATCTTAGATGTAGAAGAAAACTTGTAAACCATATCCGGGTTACCTGCCTTCTTACACTCCATCAGAATCTCAATCAGATAATCCTGTTTATCTTCATATAAATGATGTACGCAGTAAGCATTATCCCAGAAGATACGGAAATCTTCTGCTGCCGGCTTCAGGTTCGCAAAACGGAACACTGTCTCATCAGAATATGTGATTCCCTGCGGGTTAGAGTACTTCGGTACACACCAGATTCCTTTGATTGCCGGATCACTGCTTACAAGTTTCTCAACCATATCCATATCCGGTCCTGTTGATGTCATCGGTACATTGATCATCTCAATTCCGAAATGCTCTGTAATCGCGAAATGTCTGTCATATCCCGGAACCGGACATAAGAATTTTACCTTATCAAGCTTACACCATGGAGTACTTCCCATGATACCATGTGTCATTGCACGTGCTACCGTATCATACATCACATTCAGACTTGAGTTTCCGAAAATGATCACGTTATCTTTCGGAACTTCCATCATATCTGCAAGAAGCTGTTTTGCTTCATCAATTCCATCAAGTCCGCCATAGTTACGGCAGTCAACACCATCTTCACAAGTCAGATCAACACCACTTGTCAGTGTATCCATCATCCCCATTGACAGATTCAGCTGGTCTGCTGACGGTTTTCCTCTGGACATATCCAGTTTCAGACCTTTTGCCTTCACTTCTTCAAACTGCGCCTCCAGGCCACTCTTTAATTCCAATAACTCTTCTTTGCTCAAATCTTTATATGCAGTCATTGCAGGAATCCTCCACTTTCTTTATTTTTTCACTTTTGTTATTGTATATAATTTTTGACGTTTCGTCAATGGGTTCTTGCATTCTTTTTTATTTTTTTGTTTTTTTCAGCTTTATTTTCACATGTTTTGCATTTCAAAAATGTTTTTCATTCATTTTCCACTATATTCCGTGTTATCACTCTATCCCATCAGGTTTTATCTATGCATTATTGATTTTTTCTCCCCTCCTGTGATATCCTTAGAAAGTAGATTCCAGTCAGCATTCCACTTGACTGTGAATAAAAATCTTATGATTCTATGGAGGTACTAAAATGAATTTTACATTTGCACACAATAACCTGAATGTATATGATCTTGAAAAATCACTGGATTTTTACCAGAAAGCTCTGAATTTAAAAGTAGAACGTGAAAAACTTGCCGATGACGAAAGTTTTAAGCTTGTATATCTCACAGACGGTGTGACTCCGCATCTTTTAGAGCTCACCTGGCTGCGTGATATGGATCGACCATATGAACTGGGAGATAATGAGATCCATCTTGCATTTGCTGTCGATGATTTCGATGCTGCTTACAAAAAACATAAAGAGATGGGATGTATCTGCTTCGAAAATCCATCTATGGGAATTTATTTTATTGAAGATCCTGACGGATACTGGCTGGAAATTGTACCAGGCAAATAAAAAAAGTTTAAAAAAAGGAATCAGCATCACTGATTCCTTTTTTGGTTCTAATATCTTACATAATATGTAACACGTACAGAACTTACCTTAACCGGTACTCCTGTCTGCTGTGCTTCGATCATCTGTCCGCCGCCAATGTAAATTGCTACATGTCCCGGTGTCCAACAGATATCTCCCGGCTGTGGATTATTTACGATTGTTCCATGCGCAAGAATATCTCCACTTGTTCTTGGAATTGGAATTCCAGCCTGTCTGTAGCAATACTGTACAAGTCCTGAACAATCCAGTCCAACTCCCGGTGTAGTTCCGCCCCATACATATGGAACTCCGATCTGTGAATACGCCGCATTTACAATAATGCTTCCCTTATCAGCACTATAACTTGGGCTTGATGAGGAAGAACTTGAGCTGCCTGAGCTTGAACTGCCGGAAGAACTACTGCTTGAGCTACCGGAGCTTGAACTGCTTGAGCTTGAGCTGCTTGAACTTCCTGAGTTTGAACTACTGGAAGAACTATTGTTTGAGTTATTTCTATTAGAAGTACTACTGCTTGAGTTGTTCTTCTTAGCTGCTTCCTCGGCAGCTTTCTTTGCTGCTTCTTCTGCTGCCTTTCTCTTAGCTTCTTCTTCCGCTGCTTTCTTTACAGCTTCATCAATCTTAACATCGAGATTTGCGATTTCACTACTCTTCTCTGTGATTGTTGTATTCAGTTCATCCTTCTGCGCATCATACTCCGTCTGTGTCTCCTGCAGATCAGCCATCTTTGTCTCAAGCGTTGTCTTAAGATCTTCTACTTTCTGAACTGTCGCAACATACTCTTCGAGCTTATCTCTGTCATAAGAATGTACCTGCTGGGAATATTCTGCCTGTGTCAGTACACTGGAAATATCTCCGGATGTCAGTACCTTCTCTACTGTAGCAGTTCCTGTTCCTTCTTCATACATATACTTAATACGAAGCTTCATAGCTGCATACTGCTGTTCCTGTTCCTCCTGCGCTGTCTTCAGATCTTCCTCCGTCTGAGAGATTTCCTCACCTGTTTCGATCAAATCATTCTCAAGATCAGAGATCTTGGTCATAAGTGAATTCAGCTGTGTCTGAAGATCGCTTACCTGATTCTGTGTCTCCTGCTTCTTCTGCTTCAGATCACTGACTTCGTCGGCAAGTACCGGTGTAACAGTCATTGTACATGCAAGTGTTACTGCAAGAATCATACTGCTTACTTTTTTTAACTTCATCTTTCCACCTATCCTTATTTTTATCTAGTCCCCCATGTGATGCATTATAATTTTTCGTATCATAACTCGTTGTAAATAGTTACATTATAATTCCACATACTCATATGTTATAATACAACATCTATTGTGTTTTTTCAACATATTTCTCGTAACAAGAGGGTATTTTATTTACATTCTACCTCAACATTATATCGTATTTATGTAATATTTTCAATAGTTTTCCTTACTTTTTTCATTTTTTCGTAACATTTTTGTAACAAAAAAATCTGGAAAGTTCTCTTTATTCTTAGATAAACTTTCCAGATTCCTGTTTCACTGTATGATCTTTTATTTTCTACTGAATATATAAGTTTGTATATCCCATCAGGCTTTCATCCACTTCTCTTGCCACTTCACGACCTTCACGGATAGCCCATACAACAAGAGACTGTCCTCTGTGCATATCTCCCGCAACAAATACGTTCTTTACATTTGTTGCATATGTTCCAGGCTCTGTAGCTACATTTGTTCTCTGGTTCAGCTCTACACCGAATGCCTTTGCAATGTATTCCTCTGTTCCAAGGAATCCTGCAGCGATCAGTACAAGTTCTGCCGGAATCTTCTTCTCGGAACCTGCAACTTCCACCATATTTCTGCGTCCGGTCTTCTCATCCACCTTGCTCTCAAGTCTGACGATTGTCAGACCATTCAGCTTGCCGTTCTTATCCTTATGGAATTCCTTTACGGTTGTCTGATAGATTCGTGGATCTGTACCGAAACATGCAATCGCTTCTTCCTGGCCATAGTCGGTCTTTAACACCTTCGGCCACTCCGGCCATGGGTTATTTGCTGCCCGCTCTGCCGGTGGACATGGCATCATCTCCAGCTGGGTTACAGACTTTGCACCCTGACGGATAGCCGTTCCCACACAGTCATTTCCGGTATCACCGCCACCGATGATCACAACATTTTTTCCCTTTGCGGAAATAAATTTGTTGTCCTTAAAATTGGAATCCAAAAGGCTCTTTGTGTTGCGTGACAGATAATCGACTGCAAAATAGATTCCTTCTGCATCACGACCTGCTGCCTTGATATCACGCGCATGCTTTGCTCCACAGCAGAGGATGACTCTGTCATACTCTTTTAACAGCTCTGCACTCTTGACATCCACACCGACATTACAGCCTGTGATAAACTTCACGCCCTCTTCTTTCATAACATTGATCTTACGGTCAATGATCTGCTTTTCGAGCTTCATATTCGGAATACCATACATCAGAAGTCCGCCGACACGGTCATCTCTCTCATATACCGTAACCTCATGTCCTCTCTGGTTCAGCTGATCTGCTGCTGCCAGTCCGGAAGGACCGGAACCGATGATGGCAACTTTCTTTCCGGTACGCACTCTCGGCGGTTTTGCTGCTGCATATCCCTTTTCATAAGCATTTTCAATAATGCCGTGCTCGTTTGCCTTACAGGTGACCGGATCTTCCCAGTGACCGCAGGTGCAGGCCGCCTCACAGAGTGCCGGGCACACGCGCGATGTAAATTCCGGGAAGTTGTTGGTTTTCTTTAAACGGTTATATGCCTGTTCCCAGTTTCCGGTATAGACAAGATCATTCCACTCCGGTACCAGATTGTGCAGCGGACATCCGCTTGTCATTCCCATGATGGTCATACCGGACTGGCAGAACGGCACACCGCAGTTCATGCATCTTGCGCCCTGAACCTGCTGTTTTTCCATGGAAAGTGGAATATGAAATTCCTTAAAATTTTTGATGCGCTCCTTCGGCTCGATCGCTTTCGCATCTTCTCTCTCGTAATCTATAAATCCAGTTGGTTTTCCCATTGCTCATATCCTCCATCGTGATGCCCTGCGGCACTTGCCGCAGGAACATCTTGCTTATTTAACCTCTCGTGTTTGCATAAAATGCTTCGATCTGCGCCTGTTCCGAGGATAAACCTTTCTCCTCCATCTGAACGATTGCCATCAGCATCCGGTTATAATCGTATGGAATGACCTTTTTGAATTTCGGCAGATATTCGCTGAAATTGTCAAGGATTGCTTTTCCTTTCTCGGAATTGGTCAATGCCACATGCTCTTTGATCATATCCTTTAATTCCATAACATCATATTTATTGGATATTTCTTCGGAAAATACCATTTCT
>ERZ834798.3285-NODE-3285-length-10535-cov-2.547805_pt1 | contig 10535 bp, 6 predicted proteins | sample MGYA00519689_ERZ834798 | MGnify/ENA primary metagenome ERZ834798 (study PRJEB31850, sample SAMEA3708761) | human gut metagenome | biome: human gut; feature: human-associated habitat; material: faeces | place: China | collected 2014 ...
CTCATTTGTCAGAGTCTCAAGTGTTGTTCCTGACTTGGATACAAGTACGAAGATGGAATGAGCAACATCTACAGAATTCAGAACTGCTGCCGCATCATCCGGGTCAACGTTGCTGATGAACTTTGCTTCCATCTTGAATGTATCATTCTTCTTTGCCCAGTTCTCAAGTGCAAGGTACATTGCACGAGGACCGAGGTCACTTCCGCCGATACCAATCTGAACAACTGTTGTAAACTTCTCTCCGGCACCGTTTGTGATCTCACCTGCATGTACTTTGTTCGCAAACTCAGCAATCTTCTTCTGCTGCTCTACATAGAAAGTACGCTTGTCAACACCGTCAGCCTCAACAGCATCTCCGAGCTGTCCGCGTGTCATATGATGAAGTACGAGACGCTTCTCTCCTGTGTTCACAACTTCTCCGTTGTAAAGTGCTTCGAACTTCTCTGTCAGCTGTGCTTCTTCTGCCAGTTTCTCAAGAGCTACGAGAACTGTGTCATCCACTTTCTTCGCTGCATAATTGTATGCTAATCCTTCTGCCATCGGAACGCTGTAGTTCTTCACACGCTCTGCTCCGTTCTCTCCGGCCATCACTGCTGCGAGGTCTACACTTTCTGTCTTCTTAAGTTCCTGATAAGAAGTAAGCTTATCCAAATTGTTCCAGGTAATCATCGTTGATTCCTCCTTCATAAAATAAAGTTCATATCCGGCTGTCGGGTTCAGTATCTTCTGACCGGCAGACCATCCATTTCATAAAAAAACTATTGTTAATTTCTCAACAATCAAGTTCATTATACAATCAATCCCGTGCAAATTCAACCCACAAACGATATTATCAGATTGCTGTCCGCACATCGTATAACCAGTAATAATATCAGAGCAGCTCCGCAAACAGACGTAAGATCAGCTGTCCGAGTCTTAAGCCCGCACTTCTTCCTTCTTTATACTGCTCGGTCACTTCTCTGCTTTCTCCCATCGTGCGGATCAGATCATCCCGGATCTCCAGTACTGCGTCGCAATCTGCCAGGAAGCATCCATTCTCAAAGTGATGGTACAGGCTGCGGTAATCGAGATTGATCGTTCCGCAGGTCGCCATGCGATCATCTGCCACACTCATCTTCGCATGACAGAATCCCGGTGTCCACTCATAGATACGGACTCCATGCTTAACCAGATTATGATAGAAGGAACGGGTCACACTGTAAACCATCTTCTTGTCCGGGATACCCGGTGTTATGATACGCACATCAACACCACGCTTTGCTGCCAGTGTGAGTGCATGTGTCATCTCGTCTGTAATGATCAGATACGGAGTGATAAACCAGCAGTATTTCTCCGCTTTGTTCGCCATACTGATATATACTTCCTCGCCTACCTGCTCACCATCGAGCGGACTGTCTGCATATGGCTGGACATAACCACGCTGTTGTGCTTTGTATGCATAGTGGATCACATATTTCTCCGGTACAAGTTCTTTTGACTTTACATTTCCGGCTGCATTCCACATTTCCAGAAATGCTACTGTCATAGACTTGACCGCATCTCCTTCCATACGGATCCCGGTATCTTTCCAGATTCCATACGGATGTGTGATGTTGAAATACTCATTCGCCAGATTGTATCCACCTGTGTAAGCAACCTTTCCATCAATCACAGTAATCTTCCGGTGATCGCGATTGTTCAGGAACATATTCAGTCCCGGCAGAATCGGGTTAAATACACGGCATTTGATTCCTAAAGATTTCAGTTTTGTTGCAAAATCCATGTTCACAAACCAGATTGATCCCATATCATCATAGAAGATACGGACTTCTACGCCTGCTTTCACACGGTCTTCAAGTACCGTCTGAATCCTCTGCCATGCCTCTTCGTCTTCGATGGCATGATACTCCATAAAGATGAACTTTTCTGCCTTTGAAAGATCCTCCAGCTGTGCATCCAGCCCTTTGATTGCCTCATCATAATAGGTAACATCTGTGTTCTGATAAACCGGGTAACAAGAGTAATTCGTCAGATAAGAAGCGATTGCCCCCGCCTGCGGACTCTCTTTTTTCATCCATTCGAGAATCTGTCTGTTATCCGGAAGATATGGGAGCAGTTTTTTATCAATCTCTTCATATCTTGCCCGCATCTTCTTCGTGCTTCCGTTCAGACCTACGAGAAGATACAGACTCACACCAAGAATCGGGAATGCAAGCATCAGTATGATCCATGGCATTTTCATCGATGAAGTCTTATCCATGCTGTAAAGTCCAAGCACAAGAAAGATTGCCACGATTCTTGTTGCCCAGTCAATAATAGTTGCGTATTCACTTACCTTTGTGAACAGAAAGAGAAGGAAGACAATCTCCAGCAAGATAGATACTGCTGTGAAGATCAGCCTCTTTGTTCCGTTCTCTGTCTTTTTCTTTCCTTCGAATGTACTGCCGCTCAAATCTACATGCCCCTTTTCTCTTTTCCTTTTAATAATTGCTATTTTCTCTTTGCATAGAAAGACGGAGAATCCGATCACTCAGATTCTCCTGACTCTTTTAATTAACACATACTATAACAGATATGGAAGAAAATTGAAACAAGTATTTTCTTTTTCCACTGTTTTTTTATTCATGTCTAAGTGCCTCGATTGGATTCATGTTCGCCGCTTTCACGGACGGGATTAGTCCGAAGATAATACCGATCAGTGTGGAGAACAGCACTGCGATCACAATCGAAACTCCGCTGATTGCTACCGGAACTGCTGAGACTTTGGATATAATGTACGCAAGTGCGATTCCTCCAAGAACACCTATAATTCCTCCAAGCAGTGTCAGTACCGCTGCCTCTGTCAGGAACTGTGTCAGAATTCTGCGCTTTCTCGCTCCGAGTGCCTTCTTTAATCCAATCTCGCCGGTACGTTCTGTAACCGACACGAGCATGATATTCATAACTCCGATTCCACCAACTAACAGGGAAATGCTGGCGATCCAGATCAGCTGCTGATTTGTCGAGTTGCTGATCTCCTGGATCTGTGTTGCCTGTTCTAACAGATCTTCTCCTTTGTATTTCACGGTATCATCTGAAACTGTCAGCATAGCATTTAAAATATCTGCGGCTTTCTCTCCTGCCGTTGTCATATCATCTGTACTTTTTGCACGCACGACAAGGTTCTGTGGTTCGTCATACTGGTAGATGACCGGCCATACATTATCCGGTATAATGATCTTTCCACTCTGGTCATCTGACATGTAGCGGTAGTAATCTTCCATTGAGTTGATTACCGGCTGGGACTCTGCTTTCTTTGCAACCATTCCAACGACAACAAAAGGTTCTCCTTTAATTTCGATCGTTCTTCCGATCACATCTGCATTGTCGAATAAACTTGCCGCTGTTGTCTTGTCTATCAAGGCTACTTTTCGTCCTTCGGAATAATCTTTGTCTGTTAATCCTCTTCCTTTGGTTACCTGATATCCGTAAACATCCAGATAATTTCTGTCAATTCCAAGAATCACGCTGTTACTTAATGACTTTGCGCCGCGGTAAACTGCGTCGTATTCATTTCTTGTATGATATAAAGACGCTGTCTCCACTTCCGGAAGTTCAACGACCTCCTGCAATGTCTCGTCTGAGATCTCCGGCACTCCGTCCGGGAGTGACTGATACTGCAGATCGATCGGCCAGTCACCCTGATAGAGCTGTACATTTACCGCGTCATTTCCTGCACCGACCAGATTCTTCTTAATCTGTTCATTCGTTCCTTTGATCGTGGACACAATTGCTATAATGGAACCGATTCCTATGATGATTCCGAGCATTGTGAGCGCAGATCTTAATTTATGATTCCAGATTCCCTGAAACGCCAGTCTGATGTCTTCTAACATAATGGCACCTCACTCTCTTTCATTTTGATACTGTTCAGTCTTCTTAATAATAGTCGTACAGGGTATCTGCTTCCTGTGTCTTTGCGCCTTCTTTGACATCTCTGCCGTAAGGGAACGCGATCAGGTCGTCCATTGTGAGGCCGGAGGTGATCTCCAGTGAATTGTACATATTTTTGCCAACCTCTACATACTGTTTTGTTAATCTGCCGTTATCGCCCCGCTTGTAGACATAATAGCGGTTTCCTTCCTCGCGGACAAACATTTTTTCAAGATAGATCGATCCATCACTACCTGCTGCAATTCCATTCATCGACAGATTCACAGACTCACCATTCGAGAGATTTGCGTCTCCGTGGATCACGAGCGTGAACGGATAGAAGGACTGATTCTGGTTCTCTCCTGTGGAATAATCGCTTACCGGTGAGTTGCCAACACCTGTAACTGTCGCTTCGTAGGATTCTCCCGACTGCCAGGACATTACAGTCGCAGTCATTCCTTCTTTGATCTGATCAAGCATTGTCTCTCCGACTCTTCCGGTCACATAGAAACCTTCTTCTCCGACAACGCTGACAACCGGTTTGTTCTCATTCTTTGCAGACGCTTCGTCAGTCGCTTCTTTGACTACACCTTCTACCGTACTTTTGATCACGCCGTCCCCGACCTTTTTCTTCAGCTTTTTCAGTTCCAGTTCAGCGGATCTCTTGGAAAGATCCAGATCTTTGATCTTCTGCTCTTTCTCCTTGATTTGCTTCGTCACTTCTTCCTTTGACGGGAGGTCCGGGGTGTCTGGGATAACCGGATCTTCTGAAATATCCGGTTCCGGAGTTGGCTCTGGTTCCGGAATTGGCTCCGGGTCTGGAGTTGGTTGTGAATCCGGTATGACTACCTGTCCTGTTTTTCCATCGAGGATCCAACAGGATAAGAATTTTGTCGGCGCTTCTGCGTTATCTACTACATCAAAGGCACACACTTGACCCTCTTTTAATACTTTGAGCATAAACGGTGCATTTACTGCTGCCCCCGGTGCACAAAGATAACGATACGGTTTTTCCATTGTTCCGTCTGCGTCTTCTTTATTATAAGGAACAGAATCTAATGTAATCTCACTGTAAACCTCTTTTCCCTTTAATGCTTCAGGGAATGGACGCTCAATTGCGGAAGACGGTACATCGTCTTTTTTATTATCATCTTTGGATGTGTCATCCTTCGCATTATCATCTTTCGAAGCATCATCTTTTGTGTTGTCATCTTTTGTGTTGTCATCTTTTGTCGTATCATCTTTTGTCGTATCATCCTTCGAGGTATCACCATCCGGTTTTTTATTTTCATCCTCTTTTGATGTATTAAGAACAGTTGTCTTTACAGCACTCATCTTCTGTACAGTTGGCTGCTGTTCTCCATCTGCGCTTGTCTGCACGACGGATGCCCCTGTATCTGCCTTCGCGGTCTTCGTCCCCTTGAGCTGGGTGATCTCTTTCTGCAGGTTCTGAATGTTCAGGTCAATCCCCTGAATCTGCATTTCTTTCATCTCAAGTTCCAGGGAAGAAAGTGTCGTGTCATATGCCACAAGACGGTCTCCAACTTTCACCGTATCCCCGGCTTTCACGTAAACCTGTGTGATCGGCATAGTATCATCCACGTAAATGTCCTGCTTCTGGTTCGTTGTGACGGTTCCGTAACTTGCAATCCCGCTATCATCGTACCAGCCGCCGGAATTCAAACTGCTGACAGGAGCTACTTTAACAGCCTTTCCGCTGTTCTTCACTGCGAAACTGATTCCAAGTGCAAGAACGATGCAGCCTGCTGCCACAGGAATGCCGATCTTGATTATTTTCTTTTTATTCATCCGCACTCTCCTCCGTTCCCGGAACTCCTTCCTGCATTGCATTTTCTTCTACAGGTTCTTCGTAACCGCCCTCGGCTCCTGACATATCTGAAGTACTGCCTGATGTACCTGAATCGTTCTTCACAACAGCTGCACCTTTTTTGCACTCCTCGCTTGGCCATACAATGTAATCAGAAGCTTTCAGTCCGTCTACGATCTCACAGGTTCCCATATCTTCGTTCGTCTCTCCGAGTGTAACAGAACGCTTCTCCAGCTTGTCATTATCTCCTGCCACCCATACATATGGATGATCTGAATCTGCGTCTACAATGTAATCACGCATCAGCCACATCTTGTCTGCTTCCAGTGAAGTACTTGTCTCGATATAGACATGCTGTCCGAGCATCAATCCATCTATTGTATCCAATGTGACATAGAATGGATACTTTGTTGCCTGATTATCGCTGTTCTCAGAACCATAACTCATAGAATCCTGGGAACTGTTCTCCGGCTTCTCTGTGTCTACGTTATCTACTGTACCTGTCCAGATCTCATCTTCATTCACTCTGGAGCGGATCGTCACCTGTGTGCCCGGTGTCAGATCTCCGATGTTCTGCTCGCTGATCTTTCCTTTGATTCTGTATTTTCCTGTAGAAAGGATACTCATAAACGGTTTGGACTCTCCTGTAGAAGGATCTGTTCCCTGCTGTTCGTTGATCTCCTGTACAATTCCGGCAACTGTAGAAGTTACTGTAGACTGTTCCAGGCTCTTCTGTGTACGGTTTACTTCCAGCTCTTTTACTTTATAATTGTACTCTTCCTGCTTGATCTCCATCTGAAGTTCCTGGATCTGTGTCGTATAGGACAGCTGTTCGCTGGCCGGCGCACTCTTCTTCTCCGTTGTAAGTGTCGCGATCTGTGAATTCAGGCTGCTGATGTTGTTCGTGATCTTCTCAAGCTCCAGTTTTCCCTGATCTAATGTCATGGCAAGCTCTTCTGTATCGTATTCAAACAACTTTGTTCCAGGCTCTACTTCCTGCCCTTTTTCAACAAAGATCTGTTTTACCTTCTGGTTGTCTGCCAGTGTCAGTTTCAACGTATCCTGTGCTTCAACCACTCCTGTAAAACGGTTCTGTGTCCCAAGTCCTGTCCCTGTGATCATTCCGACGGAATCCGCATAAAGAACATTCTCTCCATCTGCTCCACCTCCACCTGTCAGATTCTTCACAAGAATCAGGGCGATCACTGCCACAAGGAAGATACCTCCGCCGATCAACATTCCTTTTTTCTGTTTTGTATCCAATCTTCTTTTTTCTTTCGGCTGACTGGAGCTCTGTGTGTCGGATGACTGCTTTCTGATTCCCCGCATCTTTTGCCCTCCTGCTTTGTTTTATTTTTACTTCTTTTTGTGCAAAAGATAAAATCTCCGGGACATCCGGTACAATCTGCACAAAATATTCTCTCATACCATCAGTATACAAGAAATGTGCCTAAAAAGACATTGATATTTTCTTAAGATTTTTTATCTTTTTTCTATAGCCGGCTCACAGACTCCTTCTGCTCCGGCAAGCAGAATCATCAGAAGCAAATCTCTCTGTGGTCCAAGCCATGCTTCTTTTGGCTCGTACCATTCCTGAAGGGTATGGATTCCGTCTTCTTCTCCACCTCTTCCAACAGTGATTGCCGGGATTCCCATACTGATCGGGATATTCGCATCTGTACTGCTCTCATACCGATACTCCGGTTCAAGCCCCAGCAGTTCTGCCGCCCGGAATGCCGCTTTCACGATCGCACAGTCCTTTGGCTGTGCCCCTGCCGGTCTCACACCGCGTTCTTCGATCTGTACTTTGATCTGCGGCTTTGAAGCATCCCATCTTGCATTTTCTTCTTGCGCTGCCTGTTCGATCACTTTATGAAGTTCTTTGTCCAGTCGGTTCAGCTCTTCTTCGCTGTCCGAACGGAGGTCTACCAGCATGGATGCAGAACCTGAAATTGTATTTACAGAAGTACCTCCCTGGATCACGCCTACGTTAAATGTTGTCTTCGGCTCATCCAGAACCTGGAATTCTGCAATCTGTGCGATTGCTCGTCCCATTGCATGGATTGGATTAGGAATGCCAAAGTTCTGGAAACTGTGACCACCTCTTCCGGTAAATGTCACCTCATAACGGTGACTTCCTGTCGCCGTATAGATTACCCCGCCCGTGTACTGGTTATCAATCGAGACAAATGCATCTACCTGTGGACATTCTTCTGAAGCTTTGTTGTCGTATCCGAACAGATACTTCACGCCCCTTAGATCTCCAAGTCCCTCTTCGCACACATTTGCACAGAAGATCAAGTCCCCTTTTGTGTGAAGATCTGCATGGATCATTGCTTTCGCTACTGCGATCATCTCCGCCACTGCATGTGTGTCATCGTTAATACCGGGGCAATAATAACGATTCCCTTCTTTCCTTATCGTCAGATCTGTCCCTTCCGGGAATACTGTGTCTGTGTGCGCTGCAAGCATTACACTTGGTCCTTCACCGGTTCCCGGCCAGATCCCAAGCACATTTCCAACAGCGTCAATCCTGACATCCCTAAGCCCGATCTCCCGGAACCGCTCCCGGATATACTCCGCTTTTTTCTCTTCCTTATAAGAAGGTGCCGGGATCTGACACATATTGAGCGTGTCCTGAGTCGTTGCCGGATCTTCTTCCTTTATATATTCCAATGCCTGTTTTATTTTTTCATTTTCAAGAATCATTTCCCTGTTTCCCTTCGTTCTGTGTACTTTGTATTTTGCTGTAATAAACACTTTTAGTATATCATATTTTCTTAATGATACCGTGATTTTGCGGATTTTCTATAACAGTAATTTTTTTATTGAACTTTTTCATTTATCGTGGTATACTCTGACTAAAGTTTTGAACTTTTAAATTGAACTTTTTAGAGATTTTCGTATTGAAGCAGATTTTAAATTGAACTTTGTATTTTGTTAATACTTTATTAATGGGGTCTGACCCCTGGAAGGATGACCCCAGAAAGGAGCTTTATGGAAACCTTTGCAGACAGATTAAAAGCCGCTATGAACGAGCAAGGCCTGAAGCAGGTTGATCTTGTTCGTCTTGCCCAGCAGAAAGGGATCAAGCTTGGGAAAAGTCATGTCAGCCAGTATGTCAGTGGGAAGACAATCCCGCGTACCGACATCTTACATTTTCTGGCAGATGCCCTGCAGGTTGATCCTGACTGGTTAAACAATAATAATGATAATGATTCCACACTGTCAGATGTTGATAAGATACAGACATCCGCAGATAATTCAGGAGGTATGAAAGTGAGAGAATTCAAGAAATCATCCAAGTTAAATAATGTATTATATGATGTGAGAGGTCCGGTTGTCGATGAGGCTGCCAGAATGGAAGAGATGGGAACTCATGTACTGAAGCTTAATATCGGAAATCCGGCTCCGTTTGGCTTCCGTACACCGGATGAGGTGATCTATGATATGAGCCGTCAGCTTTCTGACTGCGAAGGCTACTCTGCTTCTGCCGGTCTGTTCTCTGCGCGAAAAGCGATCATGCAGTATGCCCAATTAAAGCACCTGCCGAATGTAACGATGAGCGATATTTACACAGGAAATGGTGTCAGTGAACTGATCAATCTTACCATGTCTGCTCTTTTGGATACAGGGGATGAGATTCTTATCCCGTCTCCGGATTATCCGCTCTGGACAGCTTGTGCTACACTTGCCGGTGGAAAGCCTGTGCACTATATCTGTGATGAGCAGTCTGACTGGTATCCGGATATCGAGGATATGCGTAAGAAGATCAATGACCGTACAAAAGCGATTGTTATCATCAATCCAAACAATCCGACCGGTGCTCTTTATCCGAAGGAAGTACTGCAGCAGATTGTAGATCTCGCAAGAGAGCACCAGCTGATCATTTTCTCTGATGAGATTTATGACCGTCTTGTTATGGATGGAAAAGAGCATGTTTCTATCGCTTCTCTCGCACCGGATCTGTTCTGCGTGACATTCAGCGGACTGTCCAAGTCCCATATGATCGCCGGATTCCGTATCGGATGGATGATCTTAAGTGGAAATAAAAATATTGCAAGAGACTATATCGAAGGAATCAAGATGCTTTCCAACATGCGTCTTTGCTCTAACGTTCCGGCACAGTCCATTGTACAGACAGCTCTCGGCGGACACCAGAGTGTAAATGATTATATTGTTCCGGGTGGACGTATTTACGAGCAGCGTGAATATGTTTACAAGGCTCTGACGGATATTCCGGGAATCAGCGCAGTAAAACCGCAGGCTGCATTTTATATGTTCCCGAAGATTGATACGAAGAAATTCAATATTGTAAATGATGAGAAATTTGCTCTTGATCTGCTTCGTGACAAGAAGATCCTGATCGTTCAGGGAAGTGGATTCAACTGGCATCAGCCGGATCATTTCCGTGTGGTTTATCTGCCGCGTATTGAAGTGCTGAAAGAGGCGGTTGGTAAGATTGGGGAGTTCCTGCAGTATTATAGACAGTAGGAATTCAAAAAATGAGCTTTGGAAAGCCAAAACTTTCCAGAGCTCATTTTTTTCAGATTGAGGGCAAAGCCCAACTCTATCCAAGCAGTTCTCTTACCATCTCTGCATCAAATTCAACTTTCTCCACATGGTTCACCTCAATCTGATACAGTGCATTCGCTGCGATGTGTTCTGCTGCCTGTTCCAGATCTCGGATTCCTGATGTATTGGAGTACAGTTCAATCACTTCATTGAGTGCCTCATCTGTCATAATGCACTCTTCTGCCTTCAGGCTCATGCGTTTCAGCACCTTCGGAAGTGCGAATTTGGAGAAGATTACTTT
>ERZ834798.3294-NODE-3294-length-10509-cov-6.438779_pt1 | contig 10509 bp, 16 predicted proteins | sample MGYA00519689_ERZ834798 | MGnify/ENA primary metagenome ERZ834798 (study PRJEB31850, sample SAMEA3708761) | human gut metagenome | biome: human gut; feature: human-associated habitat; material: faeces | place: China | collected 2014 ...
CCACGCCTCGTCCCCGGGCGCGTCGCCGCTGCATTCGTTGCAGATGAGAAGCGTGCCGCCGGGGCGCAGCACGCGGCGGATCTCGCGGAAGCTTTTTGGCAGGTCCGGCCAGAAATAGACCGTCTCAAACGCCGTGACGGCGTCGAACCAGTCCGCGGCAAAGATCAGCTCGTCCACGCTCCCCTGCCATACAGCGCAGCGGCCGTCCGCGATGGCGCTGCGGTTGACGCGCCGCGCCGTCGTGACGCTCACGTCAGAAATATCAACGCCCTTGACGATGCCCTGCGGGCATTTTTTCAGGAGCGTCCGGATGTTCGCCCCGCCGCCGCAGCCGCAGTCGAGGACCTTTGCGTCCGCAGAAAGCAGCAGGAACCGCAGGCCCCAGCGCGCCAGCGCGCGGTGGCCGACGTTCATCATGCGGACCATGAGCTTGCCGCCCAGCCCGGCCGGGCTGCGGGTATTTTCCAAAAATGACATAGGTATGCCTCCTTCCGGTAAAAAAGAACTGGAACCCCTGCACCTACCGGAGCTTCAGGCAGAAGTCGCAGCAGTCGTCGCCGCGGCTGAGGGTTTTGGTGCGGTGCCAGAGAAGGTCGGGGTGCAGGTCGTCGTAGGTGATATCGTCGCTGTCGCAGAAGCAGGGACAAAGCTCCGGGCAGCCGTAGTGCACGCAGGCGTCGTGATAGGGGCATTTTATCATGTCGATGCGCCAGACGCCGCCGGCGGTCTCGATCTCCCGGGCCTCGAAGCCCGCCGCCTCACCGAACATCCGCCGGGTCTGCTTCGTGAAGATCCCCGGCGTTTTCCGGGGCAGGCCGGGGATGCGCATCAGGGAGAGGAAGAGCTTCCGGAGCTTCCAGGCGCGCTGCTCCACGTAGCCGTGGACCGTCTGCAGGGCTTCTTCCTTCGGCATGACGGTCTGCAGCGTCTCATAGGCTGCGATGCCGGGCAGGATCTGGTTTTCCAGATGGAACTGCTTTTCCTTGCCCGCCGCGGCGTTATCTGCCCGCAGGGCCTGCAGACGCGCGTCGAGGGCGGCATTCAGTGCGGCCGCCTGCGCGGGAAAGCGCCGGGCGACTGTCGCCCGGAAGTCCTTGGCCAGATAGGTATCCTTCATCGTTCTTCCTTCCCTTCCGCAATGCGCATGACCAGCTCGGTCCACTGCGCCGGACACGTCGATAGCATCCGGCGCGCCGAAGGGATAGATCTTCATGCTTTGGCACCTCCGCATTCGGGCTGTTCCTCTTCGCCGGTCCCCTGCAGGATAGCGATGCGGTTGGAGATGTTCCGGATCAGCGGGAGCTTATCGAGCAGCCGGTAGACGGGCACGAAGGCCGCCATGCCTTCGGTCAGGCAGTGCTCGCCCGCGAGCCGGAAGCCCGGCAGCAGGGCGGCGAGCGCCCGGCCGTCCTTGACGCCCCAGGTGAATTTTGCCTTGCTGCCCTCGATCGATTTTTCCTTGAAGCGTTTGACGACCAGGGGTTCATCGTCTCGGCGAACACCGTGGCCGCGGGGAATCGCCCGGCGATCACGGCGAAGATGCGCTGCACGTCCGCCTGCGTCAGGTACATGGTCAGGCCCTCGATGATGACGAGCGCCGGGCCGGACGGCCCCTCGACCGCCGCGCCCCAATCGTCCATGGCAGACATGGCGAGCTGCGAGATGCTGCCGCTCTCCGGCAGGAGCGCTTCGCGCACCGCGATGGTCTCGGGCAGGTCGAGGTTATACCAGTGGGCGTAGCCCTGCATCCGGTAGCAGCGGGTATCGAGCCCACAGGCGAGATTCATGACAGTCGCGCCGGGATGCGCCGCCAGGTATTCCCCCACCAGCCGGTCGAGCACGATGGTGCGGGCGATGACGCCGCTGTGCATGGCGGCGTCCTTGTCGGCGAGGGAAAAATCGTAGTCCAGACGGCCGATGATCTCCTCGGCCTTCAGATCGCGGATCGCGCCGCGCCCGCGGCTCTCCTTGGCCCGGGCGTAGACGGTCTGCAGCATGGTCTCCGGCACGCCGGAGAGGGTGATGGTTTCTGCCATATCAGTTCTCCTCCCGTTTGATCTGCCGGCCCGCCCAGATCGCGTTGGCCAGCATCAGCATGCCGCCAAGCATCCCGAGCAGGCAGTCGCGGCGGTAGCGCCGCAGGCTCAGCTGTTCGTTCATACGCTCTGCTCCTCTCCCTTCCGGCAGACGAACCACGCGATGCTCCGGACATTGCCGAGCTGCACCGTGCTGTACATCCGGGTCAGCCTTTCCCGCAGGCTGTCCACCGTCTCATAGGGCGGGGTAAAGAATTTCATCGGTTCATATGCGCGCCGGATGAGCCGGTCCGTCTGCCGGCACGCACCCGACACGTAAAAGCAGCCGCCCGGAAAAATCCTCCGGGATGCCGGACAGGGCTTTTTCCTGATACTCGCTGCACATCTGCTTGTCCATATCCCAGACCAGACGGCACACCAGCCTGCCCGGCAGCGTGGAGCAGGTCATCATGCCGTCGTAAAAGCTGCTGCTGCCCGTCAGGCGGTACGCGCTGCGGATCGCTTCTTTTCGTTCCATGCGGCCCTCCTTTTCAGCGCACGAGCAGCGCCATGACGCCCGCGAGGATCGCGGAGATCACGGCCATCCCGGCGGTGCCGAAGAGCCATTTGCGCGCCTTGTCCTTGCCGGTGATATAGGGCTTGAGGTTCTCTGTGCCGGGGATGGTCCAGGCTTTGGTATGGCCGACCCACCAGTCGTCGATGAGGAACCGGTCGATCACGTTCATGACCGACAAAATGACGAGCAGCTGCCAGAAGCCGGGCAGAAAGCCCCGCGCGCCGTTGACCGCGTACACGCAGATCAGCACGTAGGCGATATACCCCGGCATGCAGATGCACTTGAAGCGCAGACTGTTTTTCCGGATGGTTTCGTGGGTCGTAAGGCCCATTTCCACGCAGCGGTCCTGCACGTCGGCGTGATAGAGGTGGACCATCCCCACCGCGCCCTTGCGGATGCCGACTACGCACACAAGGACCAGCAGCACGCCAAGGCCCAGCCCCTCCAGAAGTACCTGACCGATCATTTCCGTTTCCTCCTGTGTCTTCATTTTCCCGCTGTTTTGGCCCCTGCGGCAGCCGCTGTTTCTCAGTTAGATGTTTCTAACCAGCGTGGCACAAAAAAGCCGCCGCAGGCCTGCCCCGCTCCGGACCGTTTTTTCAAGGGTATTCTAGCACCGCCGCAGATCCTTTTCAAGACGGAAAACGCCCGATCTGCGCCAAAATTTGAAGAAAAACGACGCGGATCGAGTGGCAGCGCCCGCCCGGGGAGCCGGGCGGGCGCTGCGTCTGTTATGCCAAATAGATTGTATCGAGCAGGCGGATCGCGGAAGGGGTTCGGAAGACGCGTTCGCGCGCAGCTTCGATGGCGGGACGGGCGCAGGCGCCCTCGTCCGCGTTGACGAGGAAATCCGCCTCGAGCAGGATCCGGTGGTCCGGGCCGTCCACGTTCGTATCGGTATGGTGGTGCGCAGCCAGCCAGCTGATGCGGTCCACGTCCGCGCGGCTGACGGGCAGATCGGCAAAGAACGCCTCCACCAGCGGCGGGCTCTCCAGCTCCTGATGCTTGCCGTTGGTATCGCCGTATTTCTCCCGGCACAGCGGGCAGGCGATGTCATGTACCACGGCGGCCAGCTCCAGCACCTCCTGCGTGTGCCCGTCCAGCCCTTCCAGCTCGCCGATGGTCTTCGCCAGAGCCCAGACCTTGAGGAAATGGGCGATATCATGCTTGTTTCCGTGGTAAAATCCGATCATTTTCCGGGTCGCGGCCGCAACATTTTTCATGATCCTGTTCCCTCCTGTCAAAATGCCGTGCCGGTCTTCGGCACGAAAAAGCGGTGCATGTCCGCATGCTCCAGCTCCAGCAGCTTCACCTTCCGCGCGATCCCGCCGCCGTAGCCGGTCAGGCTGCCGTTTGCGCCCACCACGCGGTGGCAGGGGATGATGAGCGAAATATCGTTGTGCCCCACCGCGCCGCCGACGGCCTGCGCAGACATGTGCGTTAGGCCCTGCTTTTCCGCCAGCTTTCGCGCAAGCGCGCCGTAGGTCGTCGTTTTGCCATAGGGAATTTCCAGCAGCAGCGCCCATACTGCCTGCTGGAATGCCGAACCCACGGGGTGGAGCGGCGGCGTGAAGTCCGGCTCGCGGCCCGAAAAGTAGATATCGAGCCAGCGCTTGGCCTCGCACAAAACAGGCGTCTCGCTCTCGGCATACTCTTTTGGCAGCGTGCGGGCAAAATATTTCTGCCCGTCGAACCACAGGCCCGTCAAGCCCTCTTCGTCCGCCGCAAGCAGGATGCCGCCAAGCGGCGAATCATAATGCTGGGTGTAAGTCATCGTCCTCGCCTCATTTCTTCTCTTTCGGCGCGTAATCGTGCAGCTCGGGGATCGCACCGCCGGACACCGCCCAGAGGTACAGGCTCGCCACGCTGCCATAGGGCGAAAAGCGGCGGCGGTACTTTTCAAAGAGCCCTCGGTCGATCTTTCGGTGGTGGTACACCATGCGCAGCCCCCGCTGGATGGCAAGGTCGTCGCAGCTCAACACGTCCTGCCGCTGCATGCAGAAGAGCAAAATCATCTCCGCCGTCCACACGCCGATGCCATTGAGGGACGAAAGCTCCCGGATAGCCTCCTCGTCGCTTTTTTGCCAGATACCTTCTAAATCGAATGCGCCGGTGTGGACCTTTTCGGCAAAATCCGTGATGTACTCCGCCTTTCTGAACGTCATGCCGAGTGATTGGAGCTTGGAAACACCCGCGGCGAGGACCGTCTCGGCGTTGACCTCGCCGAGTGCCGACAGCATCCGCTGCCAGATCGTCTCCTGTGCCTTGGTCGAGATCTGCTGGCCGACGATGTGGTGCACGACGGCGGAAAAGAGGTCAGTATCCACTTTTCTCTCGACATGGCCGATGCGGTCGATGACCTCGGCCATGCGCTTATCCTTCTTTTTAAGATAGTCGGTCTCCTCTTCCCCGTAGGCAAAATACATTGAGCTTCCTCCCCGCCGCGTCATCTAAAACGTATGTTCTATATATTATATGGTGCCATTTTCTTTCTGTCAAGCGTGCAAGCTTTTGTAACGGACTATCGAAAAAATTTTCGAAGCCCTCTTGACTGAAAGTGCACTTTAAGTTGTAGAGTATCAGTGAACTTTAAGAACAACAAGTTTTTTCAGGAGGAATGTCTCATGAACAAGCCTTATATCGTATGCCACATGATGACCTCGGTCGACGGACGTATCGACTGCGCCATGACCGAGCACCTACCCGGCGTGCAGGAATATTACGACACGCTCGACGCGCTGGACGCGCCCACACGTATCAGCGGCCGCGTGACCGCGGAGCTCGAAATGGCGCTGCCCGGAAAGTTTGAGGCCAAGACCGCCGAAGCACTTGGCAAGGAGGCCTTTTCCAAGGCCGCCGACGTCGAGGGCTACGAGATCGTCGTTGACACCCACGGCACGCTCCTCTGGGGTGAGAGCGCCGAAGACGAGCGTCCGCTGCTCATCCTGACGAGCGAGCAGGTCAGCAAGGAGTACCTTGCGTATCTCAACGGCAAGCACATCTCGTGGATCGCCTGCGGCAAGGAACACGTCGACTTGAAGCGCGCGTGCGAAATTCTCGCCGCGGAGTTTGACGTCAAGAGAGCCGCCGCGGTCGGCGGCGGACACATCAACGCAGGCTTCCTCGCCGCGGGGCTACTCGACGAGGTCAGCATTCTGATCGGCGCCGGCATCGACGGCCGCGGCGGCATGCAGAGCGTGTTCGACGGCCTGCCGATGGAGCGCGGCGTCACGCCGCTCAAGCTCACGAGCGTGCAGCAGTACGGCAGCGGCGCGGTCTGGCTGCGCTACAATGTGGAAAACTAAAGCAGAGGAGGCTTTTTAACATGAAGTACGAAAATAAAGAAGCATTTGAACAGGTCAACATGTTCGGCACCGGCACGCCGAACACCGCTTACGCCAAGTTTTTCATCGGCGATTCGTTCTTAAATCCTCTGACTGACCCGAAAGGCAGCCTCTTCGCCGCGAACGTGACCTTCGAGCCCGCCTGCCGCAACAACTGGCACATCCATCACGCGACTTCCGGCGGCGGACAGCTCCTTCTCTGCACCGCGGGCGAGGGCTGGTATCAGGAAGAGGGCAAGGACGCCGTCAGCCTGCACGAGGGCAGCGTCATCATGATCCCCGCGAACGTGAAGCACTGGCATGGCGCGAAAAAGGACAGCTGGTTCAGCCACATCGCCGTTGAAGTCCCCGGCAAAAACTGCCGGAACGAGTGGTGCGAGCCGGTCTCGGACGAAGAGTACAATAAGCTGTAATCGGAGGCAATTTCCATGATCTTAAACGAAACTTATACGCTCGAAAACGGCCTGAGCATCCCCAAGCTCGGCCTTGGCACCTGGTTCATCGACGACGATCAGGCCGCCGAGGCCGTCCGCACCGCCGTGAAGCTCGGCTACCGCCTCATCGATACCGCGCAGGCCTACGGCAACGAGCGCGGCGTGGGCGAGGGCGTGCGCACCTGCGGCGTTCCGCGCGAGGAGCTTTTTGTCGCCAGCAAGGTGGCCGCGGAGCTCAAGACCTATGACGAGGCCAAAAAGTCCATCGACGAAACGCTCGAGAAGATGGGCCTTGACTACCTTGACCAGATGATCATCCACTCTCCCCAGCCGTGGAACCAGTTTCGCGTGGAAAAGCGCTATTCTGAAGAAAATAAAGCCGTCTGGCGCGCGCTCGAGGATGCGCAAAGCGAGGGCAAGGTCAGAGTCATCGGCGTGTCGAACTTTCTGCGCGACGACCTTGAAAATCTGCTCTCCGACTGCCGCGTAAAGCCGATGGTCAACCAGATCCTGCTGCACATCAGCAACACCGACCTCGCGCTGCTCGACTACTGCCGCGAGCAGGGCATCCAGGTGGAGGCCTACTCCCCCATCGCCCATGGCGAGGCGCTCAAGAACCCCGCCATCGCGGAGATGGCGAAAAAGTACGGCGTCAACGCCGCGCAGCTGTGCATCCGCTATGTCATCGAGCTCGGCGCGGTCGCGCTGCCGAAGACGGCCAACCCCGACCACATGGCGAGCAACGCCGCCGTGGACTTCACCATCTTGAGTGAGGACATGGAGACGCTCAAGCACACGGACCGCATCGCCGACTACGGCGAGTTCAACATCTTCCCCGTCTTCAGCGGCAAGCCGCTCGCGTAACGAACGCAAAAGGAAAAGGAGAGAACGCAGCAGCGTCCTCTCCTTTTTTTACAAAAGCATGCAGAAACCGATCTGCATACAGAGCCATCTTTCAAAAAGCCTCTTATTTCTTCTCTTCCTCGCGCACAAACATCATCAAAAAGCTGACTGCGAGCAGCAGGCAGGACACCCAGATGCCCTTTTCGGCAAAGCGCGCCGTCAGGACGCTGCCAAGCCCCGCGCCGACGGCAAAAATACCGATGACGCCAAAATACGTCAGTGCCTTTTTCAGCACCTCGCGGTCGTGCGTGTGGAAGTAGACGCACAGCGCCTCGGTGCCGCTGCGCATGTTGCCGATGCACATGGTGCTCGCGTAGGCGTGGCCGCGCACCTTGCGGAAGGTCTGCACCTGCATCGCGCAGACGAACGAGACGAGCGCGTTTGCAAAGGTGTTGACCTCCTGCGGCAGGAAGCCGACAAAAAACAGCAGCACGATCTCGGCCAGAATGATGAGCTGGCGCCAGTGCACCTTTTCCATGCACTTATAGCGGCGGTGGACGCATTCCGCCACAAAAATGCCCGCCATAAACGAGATCAGCGGCACAAAATAGCGAAAAACACCTGCCCAGTCGCCTGCAAAAAGGTGTGTGCTCATCAGCACGATGTTGCCCGTCTGCGCGTTGGCAAACACCTTGTCGCGGCAGCAATAGGTATAGGCGTCCTGCAATCCGCCGGATAAAATGATAAACGCGGACATCAGGAACGAATCGGACATCTGCCCGTGCGGTCGATCAAGCTGCATGGTTACATTTTGGCTCCTGTTCGTTAAAATTCCGCCATGATTATACGGCGGTGGCCGCGCTTCGTCAAGTGGCTTTTGCATCGAGCCGCGCGGTGTATCTGCGGATGCACGCCGCAGCGTAAACGGCGGTGACAAGCTCCGTGATGGGCATGGCGAACCAGAGCGAATCCGCGCCCGCAAGAAGCGGCAGCATCAGGATCAGTGCACCGCTGATGACGAGTCCGCGCGCGACCGACACGATAAACGCCGCCTTCGGCTGTAAGATGGCCTGGAAATAATAATACGTCGAGAAGATGTTGAACGGCAGCAGCAGGAATGAGATCGCATACGCGCGGATGATGGCCGGGGCCATCGCCAAGATCGTCTCCGTCGGGCTCATAAAAATGCGGATGCAGAGATTCGGGCACGCCACGCTCGGCGCCGTCCAGAAAACGTCGAAAAATACGACCGTCCACAGCGCATATCGCAGCGTCTCGCGGATGCGAGCCTCTTTCCCCGCGCCGAAATTCGTCGAAATGATGGGCTGGGATGCCTGTCCGACGCTGTACGCGCAGCACTGGACGAATGTGCTGACGTTGATGATGGGGCCGTAGATCGCGAGCGCGTCCGAGCCGAGGTATTGCATGATCTGGCGGTTGAAGAGCACAGTCAGAATACCCATCGCCATGTCGATAAAGAAGCTCGAAAAGCCCGTGACGGTGATCTTCCACAGCTTGCGCGCAAGCCTCTTTGGTTTCACGAGGCGCAGCGTGTTCTTCCTGCTCGCAAAGTGTGTCAGCATCACGAGGAACGACACCGCCGAGCCCAGCGCCGTGGCAAGACCCGCGCCGTAAACGCCCATATCGCATGGGAAGACGAAGAACCAGTCGCCGAACACATTGAAGATGCCGCCCGACAGCACACCAAGCGTCACAAGTGCGGGCGCGCCGTCGTTGCGCAGAAATGCCGCGAGCATCTGATTGAAGAGGAACAGTGGGAATACAACTTTAACGGGGATCATGTACCGCTGCGCGAGGGCGAGCAGCGTCTCATCCGTGCCGAAAAACATCAGAAGCGGACGCTCGAAGAGGATGAGCCCGACCCACGCGAGCGCCGCCAGAATGACCGAGCCGATGACCGCTGCGGTGAAATACTGCTCGTCCTCACCGTCGGCGCTCATGCCGCTGCCGCGCTTCGTGCTGAAGATCACACTGCCGCCGATGCCCATGAGAAGGCCAATGCTGTAAATGACGTTCCACACCGGCGCGACCACAGCCAGCGCCGCCGTGCCATCAGGCCCCTGATACTGCCCCACCATCGCCATGTCGACGATGCCGTAGATGCTGGAGATCAGCGCACTGCCGAATGCTACCGACAACAATAGTATGACAACGGCGGCGATACGTAGAAGTTGTGCACGGTAGTGGCGGCGGAAGTCGTATTTGGTACGCTGTATATTGTCGGTCGATAATAAAATGGCATTGTATATGTTGCGTTCACGACAGAACTCTTTGAGGTTTTCGGGCGAGGCTTTTGTCCACTCCAAAACTTGAATGCGCTCCTCTTCGGTTGCGCAATTTCCGAAATATCTATATAATGTTTTCTTTTCCATACATTATATAAACCGAAAAACAGGGTATATCCCTAGTAATAAAATAAAATTTTTTTGAGAAAAATGAAGTGTGGATTTGTGTTTTTATAGTTTGTTGGTTGGTTTTCGTGGTATTTTAGTCGGATTTCGTTACAGCGTGGCTCGGAATTTTTATAAATAGTCTTTTAATTTTTTTCTTAGGACATTCAGGCTTTTTGTGACATGGAATTCTACGCCTTTTACCGAAATCCCGAAGTTTTCGGCAATGGTTTTGTAGGATTTTTGTTCGAGGTATCTTTCGTAAAAAATTTCACGGGTGCGATTAGGGAGTGTTTTGATAGTATCGTTTACTATATTTTCTATTTCGCTGGTGAATAGTTCGGAGGGATCGCATCCTTTCAATGAGGATATATTGAGTTCTATTTCACCTATTATGTGTTTATAGAGCTCGTCGTTTTTTTGTAATAAATATTTTCTCTCTTCCAGAATATCGATACATCGGTTTCTTATAATTGTAAAGATGTATCCTTTTATATTGGAAGTTTGGAACGTCGCTTTGTCCTTGTTCTCCCAATATTGGATATAGGACTCCATGACTACGTCTTCTGCGTCTTGCATGTTCCCAAGATAGGAATATGCAAACTGGATAAATCCATTTTTAGAACTTCTAAAAATGTTTGTGAAATCACTATCTTCTTGAGTAACTAATGTCATTCAACTTTAAATTAAAATAAAATGTATAGCTTGTCTGAAAAATAGTATGGAGACAATAATCGTGTTAAATATGGTTTTTGTTACATGATATTCAGTTGTTTAGGGCTTTATGAGTAATGAGAAATAAAGAAAATCGCAGTGCTAATATACTAATATTATAAGATAAAAAAGAAAACTTACATTCTTTTTTTATAAAAAATTATAGTATTA
>ERZ834798.3296-NODE-3296-length-10505-cov-2.581244_pt1 | contig 10505 bp, 14 predicted proteins | sample MGYA00519689_ERZ834798 | MGnify/ENA primary metagenome ERZ834798 (study PRJEB31850, sample SAMEA3708761) | human gut metagenome | biome: human gut; feature: human-associated habitat; material: faeces | place: China | collected 2014 ...
TGGGCGGCAAACAGTCAAGCGCATACAGCAACCGTGGATTGCGCCAAAAGGTTTACAACAATCTGTATGCCAATCTGAAATACAACTTTGGTGTTCGGTCTTACAAGAGCATCAAGCGTAACCAGTGCGACAAGGCAGTGGAAGTGATAAATGCCTATCAGACGCCGTATTTTTTGCAGGAACAGATTGACGATGCCAATATGCAGCAGAGGTTGGAATTTGATTGACAGATTTTGGCATATGGTATAGAATACAAAATAATTAAAAATCACGCAGGCAAGACCTAAAGAAATTTAGAACGTCCTGCAAGCCTATGAGGAATAGGTGCGGATTCGTGACCGCCAGAGATTGAAGAAATTCAGTCTTTGGTGGTCTTTTTATTTGAAAATTCATTCTGAATGGATTGAATATATAGCGTGCGACTCCTGTTAGGGTTTGTTCCTAACGCACGTGAATTTTAAGATTGAGCCTTGCGAAATGTAAGGCTCGGAAATTTAGGAGATAGAAAGTATGGCATATACAGCTCTTGTAAGTAAAGAAAAAATCCAATACGGGAATGATGCGCAAACAATAACAACGCTTGAAATCGCTGAAATGATGGAGACGGAACATAAAGAAATTCTTAAAAAATTAGAAGGAACTAAAAAACCAGATGGAAGTGTAAAACAAGTAGGAATTATCCCGGTATTAGCTCGGGGGAATTTTCCTCTCAGTGATTATTTCATCCCGTCCACCTACAAAGACGCAAGCGGCAAGGAAAATAAATGCTATAAGGTAACGAAGTTAGGCTGCGATTTTCTGGCAAATAAATTTAATGGCGAAAAAGGAATAATATTTACTGCAAGGTACGTAAAACGATTCGACGACATGGAAAAAGGACAAGTACCAAAAGATTTGCCATCCGCTTTAAGGGCATATGCGGATGAAGTAGAGCGCAGGCAGATTGCAGAACAGGAGAATGAAAAGCTGCAGCAGGAACTTGACTATAGCAAAGACTGGTATTCTATTAAGCGTGTTGCAGCAATGAACGGTGTGGACTGGAAAACATTTAATTGGCGAAAACTCAAAGAAAAGAGCATTGAACTTGGATATGGCGTGAAAAAGATTTTTGATGCAAATTATGGAGAGGTAAATACCTACCATAGGGATGTTTGGGAAGCAGCATACCCGGAGTATGAAATTTAGGAGGGATTTTATGAACAAATTAGAAATCAGGATTACATATGGGAACACGGAAGTAATTCACACACCGGAGAAAATTGTGATTAAATCACCCAATATCGAAGTAATTACAAAATAGATCAAGAAAAAGAAGTGGCATCTATCAAATTGGTGGTAGGTGCTATTTTTGTACAAATTTTACCGACTGTCATTTGAGACAGCCGCAAACCCAAACAGTTAGGTGGTGGAAATATGGCGTACAGCGGTTGGTTGCTAAAGATTGGAAATTATACAGTTCCAATGTCTTTTATGAAACCGGAGACATATAGCCCATATGTCAATATGCAGGATTTAGATGATTATACGGATGCCAATGGTTATCTGCATAGAAATGCCGTGGAATTAAAGGCTTTAAAAGTGGAGTTTGAGACACCGGCAATGCTGACAAATAAGACTTTCAACGAGGTTTTAAATAATATCAGAAGCCAGTTCACAAATGCAACAGGGAGAGCATGTTATATCACGGCATACATACCGGAATATGACGATTATGTAACACAATATGGCTATATGGCTGATATTCAACCAACAATATATGGAACATATGGTGGAATAGTTCGTTACAATTCTATCCGGTTTGCGTTCATAGGGGGTGTGTACGGTGGTTAATTATAAATATGGCGACTTGTTCAAAAAAGATACGGTCGATAAGCAGTTATCCATCGTATCTGATGACGAAAAAATCAATATCACAAATACAGAGCTACACCAAGAAAAATTCGAATTGACTGAAAGTTTGTGTTCAGAACAGGAAATGACGTTTGGTTCGTGTGAAGCTGCCATGATTAAATTTACCGTCTCAAACACATTTCTACAAATGAAAGGCAAATGGCTGACAGTAAGAATGTCACTTGATGGTCACACGGATGCGGCGTTTCAGTTCGGGAGATACAAGGTTGATTCTGACACACCTACGGCAGATAGAACATGCCGTGAAGTTATCGCCTATGACGCGTTGTATGATGTTTTAACAGCCGATGTGGCAGCATGGTACAACACTGTATTTCCATCCCATAAAGAGCAGCAGAAAGATAAAGATGGAAAAACTACGACTGTTACAGTTTATGATCCGGTCACAATGAAGCAATTCCGGGACAGCTTTTTTAAGCACTTCGGGATTGAGCAGGCTGACATTATACTTGTTAATGACGGCATGTCTATTGAAAAAACAGTTGCAGTCACGGCATCCAGCGAGACAAGTTCTGATACAGAGGAATCGAGCACCATAGGCGAATCTATGAGCGGCAAGGAAGTGTTGTCCTGTATTTGTGAGATCAATGGCTGTATGGGGCACATGGGGCGTGACGGGAAGTTTCATTATATTTATCTGGAACAGGAAATACAGGGATTATATCCGAGAAATGACCTTTATCCGGCAGATGATCTGTTTCCGCGCAATCCAAAGAGTACGCAGATAGGAAAAGGATTCTATGTTACCGCCACCTATGAAGATTATCTTGTCAAAACCATTGATAAGCTACAGATCAGAGAACAGAAGAATGATATTGGCGTGATCGTAGGCACCGGAGACAATGCCTATGTGATCGAGGATAATTTTCTTGTCTATGGTAAAGGAACGAAAGAATTAAAAGGCATTGCAAACAATGTTCTTTCAAAGATCAGGGGGATTGTTTATCGCCCGTTTACGGCAGACTGCAAAGGAAATCCGTGCCTTGAGGTCGGGGATGCAGTGCGGCTGCCGACCAGATATGAACTGATCGAGTCCTATATTCTGAAAAGAACTCTGAAAGGCATACAGGCTTTGCGTGATGATTTGGAAGCGGATGGGGAAGAGTACCGGGCGAGTAAAGCGAATGGTATACAGCGAAGTATTTTACAGCTTAAAGGAAAAAGCAATGTATTAGAGCGGACGATTGAAAAGACACAGAGCACGATCGAGGATAAAGAGAGGAAATTAATATCACAGATAACGCAGACTGCGACTGAAATCCGGACGGAAGTGAAAAACACAGCCGATGGTCTATCATCACGGATTACTCAAAACGCAAATAATATTACAGCAGAAGTAAAAAGAGCACAGGGGCAGGAAGTTGAACTTGCAGCAGCTATTAAAATTAATGAGGACAAGATTACAGCGGAAGTTACGAGAGCAAGCAAAGCAGAGGGCGATTTGTCCGGAAAGATAGAGGTGACCTCAACTAAGATACGGTCAGAAGTCAGTGCTTCTTTAACAGTATGGGATACCGAAGATTATGACGTTACACATTGTGGTTTAGGGAATCCACAAGATACATCCCCTGCATCTTCGTATTATTCTGGACACAGTTTTTTGGATCAGAATACTGGAAAGTTTTATGGTTGCGAACCAGATGGTGGAATAAGCAGTGGAAAATACAAATGGACTCTGATAAAGAAATTTAAGCAGCTTTCATCGAGTGCGTCCAGTACGATTACGCAGTCATCAAAGCAGATCAGCTTGAAAGTATCAAAAGACAGCGTCATTTCAGAAATCAACCAGTCAGCCGAGGGTATCAAAATTAAAGCAAAACTGCTTGAATTAAAAGGTTCTATGGAAATGACCGGGGGATATATGCATATTCAAACGGAAGAGTCTGTAGAAAACCTTATTGAATTTAAACGCAGTGGAACACTTGTACAGATGGGAACGGATGGATTTCGAACAGTGGAAGGGACGCTTGAAAGTCCTGTTCATAAATGTACGGTTCAATATAATCAGGTTTCATTGCATAAAGGCGCAAACGATAATGACCACATGATGATCCATTTAGACGGAGATACCGGAGTAGGTGGATTCAGAGGTGGAGTAATTAATGGATCTGACAAAAGAATAACAAACACAATTTTAGATTTAAGCAAAAAGCAATCATCTGAGTTTATTTATTCTTTAAGAGCAAAATCGTATCGTTATAATTTCGAAAAGGATGGATTTCATCATGGCTTTATAGCACAGGATGTTTTGGAAAGTGTGGAAGAAGGATGGAATATTTGCCCTCAAATTTTCTCAAACGGTAACGGAGAAAAGTATTACGGACTGAATTATACAGAGCTGATCGCTGATCTGGTTGCAACAGTGCAATTACAGCATGAAGAAATAAAAGAATTGAAGGAAACGGTAGGTATTCTATGATAAATGCAAAAATTCGTGAATTTGAAAACGACATTATAAATTATGTAAATTTGTGCGGGGATGTCCCAATCGAAGCTAAGTACCTGGTGTTTAAGGATATTCTGCAGCAGATCAAGGAAGAGGCAAACAGGCAGGTTACAGTAGAGCGGGAACAAATGAAGCTTGCAAAGGAAAGGGAGAGTGAGGATCATGAATAAAGCGCATAGTGCTATTAATTGGGAGAATTATCCGAGTGATGAAACACCGCTTAATGAAAGCAATCTTAACAAAATGGACGCAGCTATTGGCGTTATTGATGATCGTGTAATCACTCTCGATACCACAAAAGCCACGAAAACAGAAGTGGCTACCCTTGTTGCAGACGTGACCTTTGAGGAATCGACAGGAATCATCACGATCACAAAAAAGAATGGTTCAAAGGTTACGATCGATACGCAGATGGAGAAGATCGCTGTCAACTTCACTTACAATCCAACTACACAGCAGATTATCCTGACTCTGATTGATGGCACAAAACAGTACATAGATCTGTCAGCACTGATTACACAGTATGAATTTCTTGATTCTGATACAGTGGCATTTTATATCGATTCATCCGGCAAGGTGTCGGCAATCGTGAAAGAGGGAAGCATAGAGGAAAAGCATTTGGAACCGAATTATCTTGCCAAGATTAAGGTTGAGGCGGCAAAAGCCGAATTGAGCCAGAAAGCGGCAGCAACGTCTGAAGCCAATGCCAAAGCAAGTGAGAATGCCGCAAAAGCCAGTGAGACGGCTGCAAAAAAATCAGAGGACAATGCCAAGGCGTCCGAGACAGCGGCAGCGAAGTCAGCTACGGCGGCAGCGGCATCCGAAAGCAACGCAAAAGTCAGTGAGACATCCGCCAGTGAATCATCTGCCACAGCCACGGAGAAAGCATCATCTGCCAGTCAGTCAGCTGATACAGCAGCCGAAAAAGCAGATATTGCAACTCAAAAGGCTGCGGAGATCATCGGTAAAGCGGAATCTGCAGAAGAAAGTGCAACCAAGGCACAGAGTTATGCTGTTGGTGGTACAGGAAGCAGAGAGGGTGAAGATTCTGACAATGCAAAGTATTACTATCAGCAGGCAAAAGATGTATCAGAAGGACTTAAAGGTGGATTGCAGCCACACGGAACAGTTGCATTTGCAGATCTTCCGGCACTTGCGGATGTTAGCACAGGGTGGATGTTCAATATTTCAGACGAATTTACAACCACGGATGATTTTAAAGAGGGAGCTGGGAATGTAATTCCTGCCGGAGCAAACATCTATAAAACATCAGATGAAAAATGGGACGTGCTTGCCGGAACTCCGGTAACTGGAATTAAAGGTGCAAACGAAGATACTTTCCGCAGGGGCAATGTAGAACTCACAGCAGAAAACGTCGGTGCAGTGGCAACTGGTGGAGATACAGCAGAGAATACAGCAACTTTTACAAGCAGTGATGTGGCAGATGGGTCCGCGTCAGCATGGACAAGCGTATCAAAATTATCAAGTGGCGAAAAACATTCTTCTATTTTAAAAAAGGTGTCACAGATGTTCAAAAATGTGCGGTATCTCTATAAAATGCTTGGAACGACGGATATTTCTAAGATTGGGAATGGGACATGCACGGGAGCGATATCATCGTTAAACGACGGTTTAGCAAATAAGTCGTATATAAAAATTATAAAAGATGACTGGTCTGGACTTATGGGGTCTCTTACACCAATGTTCGATACTGGCGACAAAGTAATTAATCTGATCGCACATAATGAACTTGACGACACCTATCCTGCTGTACGTGTTGGTCGGGCTGATGCAGATCACGATGGTAATAACATTTCAGACACATATTTAAAAAAGGCGGATGCCAAAAATAATGTATCTAGCTTATCCAATACTATGACAAATTATAATGACCAGACTCCTGTCGTGCAGTATTTCACTGTCCCGGATGATGGGTATTATCTTATTACAGGTCTTGTCACTTTCAGTTCAAACGCAAATGGGTTTCGTGAAGTTTTTATAACAAATACAACATCTAACTATGTCATGGGACGAGTCAGAGTTCCTGCGGTATCCGGCGGTGCAGTAACTTTACAGGTAACGAGTGGTGGCACTTTCGGACCGGGACAGACTGGTACACTCAGTACTTATCAGAACTCAGGTTCAAATCTTAATGTGCAGGAATGGTTAAGTATGGTAAAGATCGCGCCTAAACTGTAAAATTTAAGGATTTTTAACTTCTGTTTTACGAATAAAGCGGACAACTTGGCACAAAAGAAAACTTGTGCAGAAATATAATAAAATCAAGAGCCTAAGAGCCGATTACATGACCATGTGTTGTGTAGCCGGCTCTTTTGCATAAAGCCTGCGGGCAGAAAGGGAAATTATGCACTTAAAATTTATCACAGATAACTGGCAGATGCATAATTTTCAACCAGTAATTAATTTTTTAACAAAATTTAAACTAATCAATCGACATTATGTGACAATAAGAAATTTACCTGTCGAAACTTGCGACCGAAAGAAATTGAATGTTTGCGGGAAAATTTGTAAAATAAAATTGTCCGATAAGGGCACTTCAAGTTCTGGCTGAGGGGCGGGATAAGGCGTTTTCTTGTCCCTCAACTACAAACGAGTTTGTAATTTGTAGCAATTTGTCAAATGGGGTTGACGGTATCGAACATAAGTTCTATAATTTGTTTATCGCTATCAGAAGTGCGGAATGATTGGAGGAAATCAATATGGGGGAAAACGAGTGCAATGAGGAAACAGCGTTTTACAAGGAAAAAATAACTGAAATGGTCGTTAAGTGCGACAACGAGCGATTTTTGAAATTTTTATATAACACAATACTTTCATTCAAAAAAAAGTGGGGCATTTAGTGCCCCTCTTTTTCATGCCAATAGGTTATATTGTCAAATATAGTCTGTCGATGTTCTTTGCTAAGTTCCATTAGCATTTTCAAATTATCTAGCAATTCATTATCCGACATAAGGTCTGGAAGAATATCTGGTGCGTTTTCTAAATTATCTTCCCAACCCATTAAATAAGATGGAGAAACTTCAAGAACTTTCCCAATAATTTCTATTTTATCACTTGGAATATTAGTAATAATGTTGTTTTCATATTTATATAGTGTTTGCTTTGAAACTTTTATTTTCTCTGCAAGCTCTACTTGTGAAATACCTAAAAGCTCTCTCTGCTTTTTTATCCTATCTCCGATTGTCATTTGAGTTTCCCTCCTTTCCTATTGGTAACTTTATTATAGCACAAAAAAGTTACTCGTCAAGAAAAAAATAACTTGACAAGTTACCAAAATGGAATATAATGAAAGTAACTTCAAAAGTTACGAAGTTAGAAAGGAGTAGTAAGATGGTTGATACAAACAAACTTCGCGGCGTTATTGCTGAAAATGGCAAAACACAGGCTGATGTTGCGGAAATGATTGGAGTTACGCCAAAAACATTTTATATGAGAATGAGTAAGGGCGTTTTTGGAAGTGACGAAATTCAGGTTATGATTGATAATCTTCACATCCAAAATCCAATGGATATTTTTTTTGCAAAGAAAGTAACTTAAAGAGTTACTGGAAAGGAGAAATGCAGTGAATATTTTAAAAGAAATGCTCAATACGTTAAAGAGTATTGACGGTACACTAAAACGCATTGAGCAGTCTGTTTCAGAGGAGAAACAGCATGAAGTGATAAAAGAAGCTGTTTCTCATGCAATGGTTGGAGAAAGGTACGAACCTACTCCGAAAGATTTTTGACAGCAAAATCGTATGCCGCTTTTAAATACAGAACTTCTTCGGATGACATTTCTGTATTTCCGCAAAGTGGAGCTTCGCGTTTGTCAATTTCATATTCTGAAAGTTTTGAACTGGCATATGTGACAGCTAAGTCATGAATTGTCTTTTCAATCATTTTAGCACCTCCCTTATTTGATGATAAGGGAATTATAACATAGAAAGGAGAAGAATGTCGCATAGCATTGAAGGATTAATAGATATCCTCCACCAGCAAATTGAAACACTGGTAGAGGAAAGCAAGAAAACATCTGATACGGAAACAAAAATTCGCATTGCAGGCGAAATTGACCGTATTGCTGAAACGATTATTAGGATTGCTGCCGATTGAGTATTGATTCGATGCTAGATATGTTTCTTTCGATAGATTTTAGTTCTGAAAGATTTTTAATGCTTTTTAAATTACTTAATTTATGAACAGCACAACAATCAGAACTGGAAACATACCGAGCACAATCGCGGATGCAATCTCTAAAATCGTTAAGTGGACATTTGTTAATGGTTACCACCTCCTTGTGGAGGATTATAACACGGAAAGGAGTTGGAGAAAACGGAAGAGTTAAAACAAGCAAAAATGCAGACACCAATCGAAATTGCACTTGGCATTGACGAAAACGGAATGACAACAGCTAAAAAGCTGTATGAGTTCTTGGAGTTGGACAGCCGCAATTATTCAAGATGGTGCAAAAATAATATCACTGAAAACGAATTTGCCGAGGAAAACGTTGATTATTGGTCGTTCGTCATTGATGAAGAACGGAATTTTAATCCAAATCCGACAACGGATTACAAACTCACAGCCCATTTTGCAAAGAAACTTTCTATGAAAGGAAATGGAGCGAAAGCAGAAGAGGCACGAGATTATTTCACGACCTTGGAAGAGCGTGTGAAACAAAAGGTGATTGACCTTAACCAGTTATCGCCGGAATTACAGATGTTCCAAAAGATTTTTAATTCCGTAGCAGAACAGCAGTTGGAGCAGAAGCGGCAGGCAGAGCAGTTAAATCATGTTGAACAGAGAATTGAGAGTATCCGGGAAGTGGTTGCACTTGATACAACATCATGGCGTGATGATACTGGAAATATTCTTCGGAAGATCAGCATGGAACTTGGCGGTGGACAGGCATACAGCCAAGTAAGAGCCGAAAGCTACGAACTGTTGTCAAGGCGAATGGGTGTAAATCTGAAACAGCGCTTAACCAATAAGCGCAGAAGAATGGCTGACGAGGGCATCTGTAAATCAGCAAGAGACAAATTATCCTATGTGGATATTATTGCAGAGGATAAGAAGTTGATCGAGGGATATACAGCCATCGTAAAAGAAATGGCAATCAGATACGGAGTTGGAAAGGATTAACAGGAGGTATTCATGGATAGACAGAACATTGCTTTAAGAAAGACATTAGATCAGATCGGCGTAAAACATAGCCTTAAGGGTTACGGTTACATAATAAGTGCGGTTGAGAAATGTCTTGAAAACAGAAGTAAACTTGTCGGCATTATTAAAGGACTCTATACTGAAATCGCAGAAGAAAACAGCGATACAGTCTGGAGAGTAGAAAGATCAATCCGGCACGCGATAGAAGTTACTTGGACAAATGGCAATACAAATGCAATCAACAAAATTTTTGGTTACACGGTTTCAGTGGGAAAAGGAAAGCCGACAAATTCAGAGTTTATCGCATTAATAACAGATTTTGTTTCCCTGTATGGTGATGAGATTGCCAATGGTTCCTATAAGTGGTAGGAGTATACAGAAGAGATCGTATATCATAATTATAACAGTGAGTCTGAAGACGATGACGGTATTACCTATATCGCATTTGACACAGATTACAGCAAAGAAAAAGAAAAGGAATCATCCGAACCGACCAAAGCAGAATGATTCCAGTTCAAGCAATAGCATAAGCTATTTGCGCCTATTTTAGCACGAGAAAAGAGGAAAATCAAATATGGATGAAAAAATGAAAAACAATAATGTTTTACTTACCGGGAAAATTGTTTCAGAACCGGAATATAGCCATGAGGTATATGGAGAACAGTTTTACAACCTGTTTCTTGATGTGAACAGAAAAAGCGATATTGCAGATGTGATTCCACTGACAATTTCAGAAAGATTATTTGACGTGAGTAAGGAATGCATTGGAACTGTGATAAGCGTTTCCGGTCAATTACGTTCTTTTAATCGGCACGAAAAGAGCAAAAATCGTTTAATATTGTCTGTTTTTGTTCGTGATATTGAAATAATCACTGATGAGTATGAGGACGAAAATAAAATCATGCTTGATGGGTTCATCTGCAAAGATGTTGTTTACCGGAAAACACCGCTTGGACGTGAGGTTGCAGATGTTTTGATCGCAGTCA
>ERZ834798.3300-NODE-3300-length-10474-cov-5.260678_pt1 | contig 10474 bp, 8 predicted proteins | sample MGYA00519689_ERZ834798 | MGnify/ENA primary metagenome ERZ834798 (study PRJEB31850, sample SAMEA3708761) | human gut metagenome | biome: human gut; feature: human-associated habitat; material: faeces | place: China | collected 2014 ...
TGGTGATGGCCTGACGCTTTGCGACCTGGCCGACCAGACGGTCGCCGGTCTTGGTAAAGCCGACCACAGACGGGGTGGTGCGTGCACCCTCAGAGTTTGCGATGACAACGGGCTCGCCGCCCTCCATGACAGCCACGCAGCTGTTGGTAGTACCAAGGTCGATACCAATGATCTTACTCATAATGAAAGCTCCTCTCAAATTCAGAACGTTTTTTGTTTATGTGATGCTCAAATGTTACCAAGCGGATGTTATATTTGAAAACCCTTGCGGGGTCTTGCAAAATCACTCTGCCACAACAACAGTGGCATGGCGGACGATCTTATCGCCCAGCTTGTAGCCCTTCTGGTAAACCGTGATCACGGTGCCGCTCTCCTGCCCATCGGGGGCGGGGATCTGCTGCACGGCATTCATAAAGTTGGGGTCAAAGGGCTTGCCCAGCGCCTCGATCTCCTCTACATGGAGGGTGCTCAGCGCCTTGGCGGCTTTGTCCAGCGTCATGGTCACGCCCTTCTTGTAGTTCTCGTCGGTGGTGGGGGCGTTGGCCGCCATATCCAGCGTATCCAGAATGGGGATGATCTGGTTCACGGCAAAGGACACGCCGTCGTTGAACTTCTGGTCAGCCTCACGGGTGGAGCGCTTGCGGTAGTTCTCATACTCAGCGGCCATCCGCAGCAGCTGGTCCTTGGCCTGATTGGCATTCTTCTCAGCCGCGTCCAGCTTTGCCTTCACGGCCTCCAGCTCCCGGGCCTTCTTGTTGAAGAAGCCATCCTTTTTCTTGGGGTCTGCCGCTTCAGCGTTCGTCTCGGGAGCCGCTGCCTGCTCAGGTGCAGTTTCCGGGGCGGCCTGCTCGGCGGTGTTGGGCTCCACGGCAGGTTCTTCTGCCTGCGGGGTCTTTTTTGTTTCTTCGCTCATTCCAGGTCCTCCTTATAGATCACAGTCCGCCGGGGTGCGGCTGCCTGCGGGGTATCTTTTCGTTTGCCGCTCATTCCTTCGCCAAGCTGATCGGCAAAGGTGTGGAGCAGCGGCATCAGCTTCTGGAAGGGCATCCGGGTGGGGCCGATGAGGGCCACGGAGCCCCAGAGGCCTCCGCCCACCAGATACCGGTCACTCACGATGCACAGGCCGGGGATCTGAGGTTCCAGATCCTCGCCCAGCAGGATGCTTTCGCTCTGCTCTGCCGGGGGTGCAATGAGGGCGGCGGCCTGCTCTTCGTCGTTCAGCAGGCTCAGGATGCTGCCCACCTTGCCGTCCAACTGGGGCCAGTCCAGCAGGTACTGCTCACCACCCAGATACACATGGGGCTGGGTGGAATCCTGCAGGATGGCGGCTGCGGCGCTGATCACCGGCACCAGCTCCGGGCTGATCTGGCTGCACAGCTCTGCAAGGAGCCGGGGCGACAGATCAACAGGAGCCACAAAGGTCAGGTTCCGGTTGAGCAGGGCGGCAAGTGCCGCTGCATTTTCCCGGGAAAGGCCGGTGCGAACCCGCGCCACACGGGTGCGGACATAACCGGCAGTGGTCACAGCCAGCACCGCTGCGGCGCTGCGGCCCACCTGCACCACCTCGTAATGGGCGATGCAGAGATCCTCAGCACAGGGAGTGCTGACAGCGGCGGTGCAGCCGCTGATGGCGGCCAGCGCCTTGGCGGCACCCTGTGCCAGCTTTTCCGGCTCGTGGTCAAGGCTTGCGAACACCGCGTCCACACGGGCGCGGGTCACACGGTCCAGCGGCTGGTCATCGGTGAGAAGATGATCCAGATAATAACGGTAGCCCTTGGCACTGGGGACACGGCCTGCGCTGGTGTGGGGCTGCTCCAGCAGACCCAGCTTGGTCAGCGCGGCCATCTCGTTGCGCAGCGTGGCACTGGAAACTGCCATATCAAAGTAGTTTGCCAGCACACTGCTGCCCACGGGCTCGCCCTCGAGGCCATACAGCGCAACGATCGCCTGCAAGACACGCTGTTTGCGTGCATCCATCGTCATAGCGCCTGCCTCCTTCGTTCGCTTTTTGTTCTTTAGCACTCCTTCTTCCTGAGTGCTAAGACCATTATATCCAATTTTGCGGCGCTGTCAATAGCTTCTCAGAAAAGTTTTGAAAGATTCATAATTCTGTCATAAAGGCCGCACAAAAAAGAGCCGCCCTGCGGCGGCTCTCCTATATAATAGATCATTCCTCCATCTGCTTTGCCAGAAATGCCGCCGCCACGTTCACCGCCTTGAGCTGGGCGGCATCGGGCTGGGCAGTGCGGTCCTCCGTAAGCAGGCCCACACTGCCGGTGACATCCCCCGCCGCAATGATGGGCACAGCGCACAGCAGCGCCCGGGGTGAGCCCTCACAGGGCAGCAGTGCCTTTTCAGGGCTGCCATCGCTCTGGTAGGGCTTGCGGCTGTCCATCAGCTTTTCCAGCGGCTGGCTCACACTGCGGTCGGCCAGATCCCGCCTGCCCGCACCGGATGCCGCCAGAATGCGGTCCCGGTCTGAGACAAAGGCCGTCAGGGCAAAGCACTTGCTCAGCACATCCACATACTGGGCCGTCACCCCGCTCAGTTCCCCCATGGGCGAATACTTTTTGAAGATGACCTCGCCGTCCCCTGTTGTGAAGATCTCCAGCGGGTCTCCCCTGCGGATGCGCTGGGTGCGGCGGATCTCCTTGGGGATGACCACCCGCCCCAGCTCATCGATGCGGCGCACGATGCCGGTTGCTTTCATAAGGTTCCCTTCCTTTCCATGTTCCGGTTTTGCTTCCAGATTTCTGCGAAGTATGGTTATTCTGTGGAAACAGGAAGGGAATTATTCATTCAGCTCCTGCCGGAGCGCTGCTTATCCTCATACATCCGGTGGTCGGCCAGGATGCGGATGGCACGCACATCGTCGCTGTCGCAGGGGTAGACCGCACAGCCGCAGCTGGTGCTAACCTGCACCTCTGCATCCTTCAGGCGGTAAGGCTCCCGGATGGCTGCCTTGATCTTTTCCACCCGGCTCTTGCAGAACCCCTCCGTTACGGTTCCGTTGACGATGAGGGCGAACTCATCCCCGCCGATGCGGAACACCGCATCGCTCTCCCGCACGCAGCCCCGCAGGCGGCTGGCCACCTCCTTGAGCAGCTGGTCGCCCACATCGTGGCCGTAACGGTCGTTCACAGGCTTGAAACGGTCAAGGTCGAGGTAGAACAGGACAAACGGTGTCCTGTTCAGCTCGTTTTCTTTCAACAATGCGTCAAAATAGCGTTCATTATACAGTCCGGTCAGGCCGTCGGTGTTGGCCAGGTCCTCCATCTGCTGGCGGGCCTCCCCTTCCTGCCGGAGGGCGCGCTCCTTTTCCTCCACGCGCAGGCGGGCATCGGTGCGGACACCGTGCACCAGCACGATGCCTGCGCAGAAGAACAGCCCAGCCAGCAGCAGGATGGTGGCGTTCTGGATCTTCCGCATTCCACTGTCCACCACGCCACGGCCGACGATGCCCACAATGGACAGATGCTGAAAGCCCACAGGCTGGTAGATCAGATAATAGCTCTTGTCCTCAAGCCAGTAGGAAAGGCTGCCGCTGCGGCCCTCTGCCACGTCCTGCCGGGCCCGGGTCAGTGTGCCCGCATCCACCTGCGCATACTTCTGCAGGTAGTCGAACAGGTTGTCCATCCAGTCCTCGATCTCGCTCTTGGGCTCCTCCGAGAGCATCACATCGCCATCGGGATGGATGATGTAGCAGTCGCTCTGGCCGCCGTAAGCACTGCCGCCAATCAATTCCTCTATGGTCTTATTCCGATAGCTCACGGCAAGGCTGGTGTAGGTGGTGCCGTCGATCTCCACCGGCGCAATGGGCGCAGAGTATACCACCCGGCGCTCCCCGCTCCGCATGATGTAGCTGGACACCGTAGGCTTGCCGGTGCGGTACATCTCCTCAAAGGCCGTCCAGAGGTGATCCACTTTTTCATGCTTGCCCCGGATGCTCCAATATTCGCAGTTTTCATTGAACAGATACACGCTGCTGTACCGCCAGATCTCCCGCTCGGCCTCATAGCTGCGCAGGCGTTCCTCCGCCAGGCCCTCCTCATTGGCAGCCTGCAGGCTCTTGCCCCACTCGTTCAGCATGTTCCAGTTGCTCCGGCTGAAGATGGTAAACGCCTTATCCACCTGCTCATAGGTCTCCAGCAGGTTGCGGGTGCCTTCGTCATAGAACTGCTGCCGGATGTACAGGACGTACCAGCACAGACCTGTCACCACGACCATCGCCAGCAGCAGCGCAGCTGCCGTCCATCTTTCTTTTTCCTTCCACATATTCAGCTTCTCCTCAGCAGAGTCCCAACTCTCTGCCCTTTTCCGGCCGCATTTCCACAGCCTGCGAAACCACGCAATTCCGTCAAATCAACACTACCAAATTCTGCTTTTTCTGTCAAGGCTTTCGTCAAAGATTATTCGCTGCAAATTTGGGGCATTCTTCTATCCTTTTGCTGCTGTGTATGTTATAATAAAATGTATAGATTTCTGAGGGGGTGCTCTTATGCAGCAGATCGTGATATTGGGCGGCGGTGCAGCGGGCCTTGCCGCCGCATTGGCCGCCGCCCAGTCTGCCCCGGCAGGGGCAGTGCGGGTGACGGTGCTGGACCGCAACCCCAGGTGCGGCAAAAAGCTGTTGGCCACCGGCAACGGCCGCTGCAATCTGGGCAACACCGGCATTGCACCGGAGCAGTATTTCACCGCTGACCCCGCCGCCCTGCGGCCCCTGCTGGCCGCGGTGGATGCCGCCGCACCGCTGGAATGGTTCGCGGCGCTGGGCCTGTACACCCGCACCGATGAGGCCGGGCGGGTGTACCCCTACTCCAACCAGGCCGCAGACGTGCTGGCCCTGCTGGAAGGCCACCTTGCCCGGCTGGGCGTGGAGGTGCGTACCGGCTGCACTGTGCAGACCCTGAGCCAGAACCGCAGCGGCTACACCATCCTGTGCGAGGATGCCGAGGGTCAGGACCAGACCCTGCGGGCCGATGCCGTCATCTGCGCCATGGGCGGCAATGCCGGGCCGCAGTTCGGCACCGACGGCTTCGGCACCCGATTCGCCGCCCAGTGCGGCGGAAAGCTGGAGCCGCTGTACCCCTGCCTGACCGCCCTGCAGACAGCAAAGCCCAACCGGTCTCTGGCCGGCATCCGGGCCAAGGCCGCTGCCACCCTGCTGGACCTCGACCGCCACTGCACCGTGGCTGTGGAAAACGGCGAGGTGCAGTTCACGGACTACGGGCTTTCGGGCATCTGCATCATGCAGCTGTCCGGCCATCTGGCCCCGGGGCGGGGGCCAAAGCGCCCGGCCGTTGAGCTGGACCTCTTCCCCATGCTGGACGAGACTGCCCTGACCGCCCTGTTTGCGGCCCGGGTGCCCCTGCTGCCGGGCAAGGCACCTGCGGATTTCTGGACAGGTCTGCTCAATCCCAAGCTGGGCCGCGCCCTGTGGGCAGCGGCAAAGCTGCCTGAAAAACCGGTGGACACCCTGCCGGATGCCGCCTGGCAGGTGCTGGCCAACGCGGCCAAGCACTGGCTGTTCGAGGGCCTGACCCCCTGCGGCTGGAAGCAGGCCCAGACCACCGGCGGCGGCCTGAGCCTGACCGAAGTGACCCCCAGCTTCCAGTTCAAGGGCTGCCCCGGCCTTTACTTTGTGGGTGAAACGCTGGACTGCGCCGGCAGCTGCGGCGGCTTCAACCTGCACTGGGCCTTTGGCAGCGGCATCGCCGCCGGGCGTGACGCGGTGCGGAGCCTGAAGCGGCCTGCCCCGAAGCCGAATAAAAAGAAGCGATAAAGAATGACCCTCTCCATCCCGCATCTGACAGACAGACTGCAGGGACGGAGAAGGTCATTTTCGTTTCAGATACGCTTGTGTCTCCCGGACCACCACCCCCGAAAGCCCCACCACGCCCACAAGATTGGGCAGCATCATCAGGCCGTTGAAGGTATCGGAGAGCGCCCAGGCCAGATCCAGCTTCATCACAGCACCCACCAGCACCATGGCCGCAAACACCAGTTTATATCCTGCGGCGGCACGCTCCCCCAGCAGATACACCACTGCCCGGGTGCCGTAATGGCTCCACCCCAGCGTAGTGGAATAGGCAAACAGCAGGACCGACACCGCGATGAACTGCGGCCCGAACGCCCCAAACACCGTGGAAAAGGCCTGCCCCACCAGTGCGGAGCCCTCCACACCGGTCAGCGCCGCACCGGTGTCCAGATCCACAAGGCCGCTGGTGAGTACCACAAGGGCCGTGATGGTGCAGACCACCATGGTATCTGCAAACACCTCGAACATGCCCCACATTCCCTGCTGAACAGGCTCCTCCACATTGGCCGCGCAGTGCACCAGCACCGATGCGCCCAGTCCTGCTTCGTTGGAAAAGGCTCCCCGCTTGAATCCCCAGCTGATGGCCCGGGCCATGCCGTAACCCAGCACCCCGCCCCCGGCGGCCTGCAAGCCAAACGCCCCCCGGAAGATGGCCGCAAATGCCGCCGGGACAGCCGCCCAATGGACACAGACCACGGTCAGCGCCCCGAACAGGTAGAACAGGGCCATGAGCGGGACGATGGCCTCCGTGACTGCGGCCACCCGCTTCAGCCCGCCCAGTATGACCCGCCCGGTGAGCAGGGCCAGTACGATGCCCGTTGCCACCGGCGGCACTCGGAACACCGCCTGCAGATTGCCCGCGATGGAGTTGATCTGGCTCATGTTCCCCATGCCGAAGCTGGCCAGCACGCAAAAGCAGGCAAACAGCACCGCCAGTACCCGGCCAAAGCCGCCGCCCAGCCCCTCGGCCAGATAGTACATGGGCCCGCCGCACCATCTTCCGGCGGCATCCCGGCGGCGGTAGCAGATGCCCAGCACGTTCTCGGCATAACTGGTCATCATCCCCAGCAGGGCCATGACCCACATCCAAAACACAGCCCCCGGCCCGCCTGCCAGAATGGCTGCCGCCACGCCCACGATGTTGCCGGTGCCGATGGTCGCCGCCAGCGCTGTGCAAAGGCTCTGGAACTGGCTGATGGCTTCATCGTCCGTGTGGGCGGTCACATTCCGGTCCAGGAAGATGGCCCCGATGGTGTGCCGCATCCAGTACCCGAAATACCGCAGCTGGAAAAAACCGGTGCGCACTGTCAGCAGGCAGCCGGTGCCAAACAGCAGTGCCAGCCCCACCGGCCCCCATACCACACCGCTGACCACCGCATTCACCCGCGCCAGGTTCTCCCACATACACAAACGCCCCCCTGTGCTCTACTGTATGGCACAGGGGGCGTTTTCATGCCCGGGCAGCGGTTTCTGCATAAAAAAGAACATCCCGGCCCATCCTGTTCCAAAACGGAACGGAGGAACACGGGATGCACAAGAACGGTTGGAGGCCTTTCTGGGCGGCTTTGGGGGCGGCACTTCTGGTGCTGCTGCCGCTGGTGGGCGGCACAGTCCTGCTCACCCGGCAGATGGTGCGCACCCGCATCCAGACCGCCCAGCCCCAGAGCGGAGTGCCCATCCAGCTGCCTCGGGCCGAGCACCGGATGACCCTGCTTCTCTGCACCGCCGGGGAGCAGCCGGGCTTTTTGCTGGTCTACCTGAACGCCGCCCAGAACAGCCTGAACCTGCTGGCTGTGCCGGGGGAGCTGACAGTTCCCTTCAACGGAGAGACTGCCAGCCTTGCCCACTGCTACGGAGCGGCGGGGCCCGCCCGGTGCCGTCAGGCGCTTCTGGAGGTGCTGGGCCTGCCGGAGGATATGCTTTATCTGGCGCTGTCCCCCGCCGTGCTGGAAAAGACCGCTTCCCGTTACGGGCCGGTGCGGGTGGGGTTTTCGGGGGCACTGACTGCCGATGAGCTGACCAGAACCGGGCTTTCCGCCGCCGTGCAGAGCATTTCGGCCAAGGAGGCCCACACTCTGCTCTCCGGCTGGGATGCGGACGGCACCCTGCCGCCTGCCCGCCGGGCCGCTGCCCGGGCGGCAGTGTGGGAAGCCTTTTTCCGGCAGGACCTCACCCTGCTGCCCGCCACCCTGCCGGATGCCCTGCGGGCCAGCAGTGCGGCCCTGCTCACCGACTTTGCCGCACAGGATTACACCCTGCTGGGCACAGTCCTGGAGTTTCTGGCCAACAACAGCGCCCTCCCCCACGCCGAGGCCCTGCCCGGGGCGTGGGATGCAAAAGCGGGCACTTACACGGTCACAGACGCTTCCCGGGCGGCGGTGCAGACCTTCCTCAGCGTTTCGCCCGCCTCGGGGAATGATGCCTCGCTCAGGGAGCCATAGCCCAGCACAAACGTACCGGAAAAATCCTGTTCCCCGCCGGTCAGGTCATAATCGCTCAACAGACTCAGGGCCACGCCCTGCGCCTTTGCGGCGGCGCGAAGGGCGGCATCCGGCGGGGCATTTTTCAGCCTTGCCAACAGATGCAGGCCGGTGTGCAGGCCGGTCAGGGTCAGCTCGTCCGGCGCAAAAGCAGCGTGCAGAGAGGCAGCCAGCGCATCCCGCCGGGCTTTGTAGGCCACGCGCTCCCGGGCAAGATGCCGGGTGAAGTAGCCCTCGCGGATAAAGCGGGCCAGGGTCTGCTGCTCAAACCGGCTGACGGTACAGGAATAGATCCGGTACTTTGCCCGCCAGGCGGGCAGCAGCTGCCGGGGCAGCACCATGTAAGCGATGCGGATGCCGGGGGCCAGGCTGCGGGAGCAGGTGGAGAGGTAGACCACCGGGCCGTCGGCCCCGGCCATGCCCTGCAGGCTGGGCAGGGGGCGGGTATCAAAGCGGAACTCCGAATCGTAATCGTCCTCTATGATATACCGCTGACCCGGGCAGCGGGAGGCCCAGTGGAGCAGCTCCGTGCGGCGGCCCGCCGGCATGGTCACGCCCGTGGGGAACTGGTGGCTGGGCGTGACATAGCACACCGCCGCGCCCGAGCCGGACAATGCCTCAACAGAAAGGCCGTCCGCATCCACAGGCAGGCAGCAGCACGCCACGCCGTTGTTTTCCAGCACCTGCTTCGCGCGCTGGTAGCCGGGATTCTCCACCGCCGTTTTGCCGGGCAGGAGCGGGGCCAGCAGGCTCAGCAGATACTCCATACCGGCACCCACCACCACCTGCTCGGCGGTGCACCGCACGCCCCGGTATTCCTCCAGATAGTCTGCCAGCGCCTGCCGCAGCTCCACATCCCCCTGCGCATCGCCATGGGTCAGCAGCTGGGGCGAGGAATAGAGCAGCTCTTTCTGCAGTCGGGCCCAGGTGCGGAACGGGAACAGCCCCGGGTCCACGCCCCGGGTGGACAGATCGAACCGGACGGGCGGCTCGGCTGCTTCCGGCGGAGCGGCAGACACCGGGGGCGGCACTTCCTCAGGCCGGGTGGGCAGGGCAAGATATTCCTGTACATAAAAGCCGCTGCGCTCCCGCGGCTCCATGTAGCCCTCGGTCGCCAGGATCTGATATGCCGCGTCCACCGTGTTGACAGACACCGACAGCTCTGCCGCCAGCCGCCGCTTGCCGGGCATCCGGGTGCCCGCCGGAATGGCCCCGCTGCGCATCTCGGCGGCAAGGCTCTCATAGAGCTGCTCGTACAGCGGCACCCCGCTGGCGGCATCCAGTGCAGTTGTCAGATGAAACATAAGACCTCTCCCCTTTTTGGATGCTTTGCCAAACTGACCCCATAAAAAAACTTTATTCTGGGTATTTTCATGGTGCCAGTTTCGCGTATAATAGGAGCATACCAACCACACGCCCAAATGTCAAGTAGTTTTATGGGTAAGTTGCTTTGAAACGGGCGAACGATCCTGCGAAACAGGATGGAGGGGGTTCGCCCCGAAAAATCTGGAGGGAAAAATCATGTCTACAACTGCAATGTGGCTGCTGCTGGCTGTGGTGATCGTTGTCATCCTGTTCGGCAGTGTGCTGTACAAGCGCACCTTTACCACCAAGGAGCTGGCCCTGACCGGCGTTATGGCCGCGCTGAGCCTGGTGGCATACCTGTTCTTCCGCGTGCCGTTCTACGGCGGCTCCTCGTTCCATCTGGGCAACACCTTCACCGCCCTGACCGCCCTGCTGCTGGACGGCGTTTCCGGCGGCCTGGCCGGTGCGATCGGTCTGGCTCTGGCCGATATCCTGGCCGGTGACCCGGGCTATGCCGTGACCACCTTTGTGCTGAAGTTCATCATCGGCATCACCTGCGGTGCCGTGGCCCACAAGGTGTTCAAGCTGCGCGATCTTGACCGCCACAGCAAGGGCTACCTGCTCAAGGTCATCGCGGCAGGCGGCTCCGGCCTGCTGCTGAACGTCATCACCGACCCGTTCCTGGGCTATTTCCGCAACATTTACATCTTTGGCCAAGAGTATACCGTGGCACAGGCCCTGTCCAAGATCGCCGGTGGTGTCACCTTTGTCAACAGCGTAGCCTCCACCATCTGCGTGGTCATCCTGTATCTGGCCCTGCGCCCGGCTCTGGAGCGCGCCGGTCTGCTGCCCAAGGGCGAAAAAAGTAAGC
>ERZ834798.3305-NODE-3305-length-10464-cov-3.060621_pt1 | contig 10464 bp, 8 predicted proteins | sample MGYA00519689_ERZ834798 | MGnify/ENA primary metagenome ERZ834798 (study PRJEB31850, sample SAMEA3708761) | human gut metagenome | biome: human gut; feature: human-associated habitat; material: faeces | place: China | collected 2014 ...
GGATTCCTCATCTTTCCCCGGCCGCTGCGCCTCACCCGCCTGCCGCAATTCCTCGCGAATGCTGTCCAGCTCACGCTGCATCCGGCGGTTCAGTTCATTGGCCGCAGCACTGGCACACAGAGCAACCGCGGCGCTATGTCTCATCTTCAATCAAAATCTACATTGATGAAAATCGGGGTTTTCTCTATTTTCCGGTAGCATTCCATGTGATGCGTCTCCTCGTTGTATGCATACAATTCCCTGCCCTGCACGATAATGTCACGGGAATTGGCATCTGCCGTAATTGTGATATAGTTTCCATTCTGACGATACGTTCCCTTCGCAAGGGGTTCCCATTCCCGCCAGCAGTAAAATTCCTGCTGACTCGTAAACGCCAAGTAGGTCGCATCACAAATAGAATTACTGGTGCTGTACGTACCCACGACATTGGCTGTCTGGATCATATCTATATTTTTTATGACAAGGCCCCAACCGACAAGGTTGCCCAATGCCAATACCGCTATCAGAGGTCTCACCAATATCGCAATCGGTATCGGCGTTTTTACGGGCAACCTCAAGGTGGCGGCATGGGGACTGGCTATTCAAGGCTTTACCTCCATCATCACGGAGATTGGCGCAAATTGGGACGCAATCAAACAGGGCGATTGGAGCGGCGTGGATAAGGTGACGCTGATTATCGGCGCACTGGAAGTTCTCGGCGGTCTCGCTATGGCGTTAGATGTGTTCTCCAAGCTCAAGGAGGTCGCTACCATCGGTAAGGCTTCCGAAGCAGTCACGACCGTTGCAACAGCAACAGAAACCCTCGATACCACGGTCAGTACAAAGCTGTCCCCGAACCTCACTTCTCTTGCAAAAAACCTCGGTATGGGTATCGTTATTGTCGCGGAAGTCGCGGCGGCGGCACTTCTCATCACAGGTGCAATCATTTTGCTCGGTGAGGGATTAGCACAGGTCGGTGAATCGTGGCAACCTGTTATCAATAACGGTGGCACGGTCTTAGCGGCTATGGGTATTGGTATCGGTATCTTAGCGGTTGTCGGTATTGTGACCGCTCTGCTCGGTTCTGTCGGTACACCTCTCATCGTGAACATTGCTCTCGGTACTGCAATTCTCGCAGAGTTGGGTATCGCAACGGGGCTGTTCCTCGTAGAGATTTGGGCTATCGGTAAGGGCTTGGACGAAATCGGGCAAGCATGGCAACCCGTTCTCGATAACGGGGAAACCATTGCAACGGCTATCGGTCTCGGTACGGCTCTGCTTGTCGGTATCGGCGTGGTGACTGCCGCTCTTGGTGTGGCTACGGTCGCAAGTGCAGGTCTGCTCCCGTTGGCTATCGGACTCGGTACGGCTCTGCTTGTCGAACTGGCGGCGGCGTTCGTGCTGTTCTGTGAGAGCTTGGTCGCTACCGCAGATGAGCTTGGAAACAACCTCGCACCTGCCCTCAACGACCTTAACGGCAAACTGCCTACGCTGTCCGACAACATGAGCGATTTCGTTGACTTTATGACGGATTTCGCAGGTGAGGTCGTTCGGTACACAAAGGTTTCAGCTATTGCCGGACTGAGCGCGACCATTGACACAATCATCGGTTGGTTTACGCAAGACCCTGTTGAGAAACTGGCAGACGATGTAGAGAACATTTACAACCAAACCACTACCCTTAACGAAAAGCTGAACTTGGCTGTACCCGAATTGAAAACGGCAATCGACCTGCTCAAACAGTATAAGGGTTTCCTTACCGAAATGGAAACGCTCTGCAACAGTAATGTTGAACTGTCCACGGGTATGTTCGTGAACATGAAAGAGGTCGGTCAGAAGCTCGTGACGGGCTTTGTGGACGGCATTAAGTCGAAGTCCTCTGACTTCTCTAATGCGGCGAAAACACTGGTGGACGGGTTCAAGAACTCGCTGAACACCAACGCCGCAACCTGTAAGTCGAGCTTCATTTCTTGGGCTTCCAACCTCAAGAACTGGTTTACCTCCGCGTCCTTTGGTGCAATCAACCGAACGACATTCGGCAACTACGCCAAGGATATTGTGAGCGGCTTCAACAACGGTATCACCAATAACTACGCTACGGCTAAGAGTGGTATGGTGTCGTTTGCGAACACTGTGAAGAACGCTTTTACGGGAATTGTCTCTTACAAGGTGTTCTATGACATTGCAAAAGATGTTATCAGCGGCTTCAACAACGGTATCAACGATTTCTACGATACAACAAGACCGTATATGCGGCGTTGGGCGAATGACGCGGCGGCGGCATACAAAGCGGCGTTGGACTCCAACTCTCCGTCTAAGCGGTTTATGCGTATCGGTGAGGACACCGTTCTCGGCTACAACCTCGGTATCGCCAACCTTGGTGGTACGACAAAGGGCGTTGTGACGGATTGGGCGAACTCGTTTACAAGCGTAAGCCCGACCATGAGCTTTGCCGTAGACACCTCCGCTCTGAAATACTACAGCAGTGATTCGTTCGCGCAGTCTGTTTCCGCTGATGTGGCGGCACACAGCACGGTTACTGCAACGGGCTTCAAGGAGGGCATGGAGGAGTTCTACAGAGAGTATATCGAACCTACCCTGTCGCAGATGGCAGACGATATGCGTAGACAAGCCGACAAGCAGGAACAGACCGTGGTTCAGATTGGCAATCGTGTTGTCAATGACGCGGTCACTACTCAGAAAAAAGCCAACGGCTATGTATTCGCACGATAAGGAGGGGTGAGAATGGCTTATTTGGCAATCAACGGTTATGAGCTACCTCCTCCGAAGCGAGGAGTACGCCCCACGGTGACTACTGTAGTAGACGCGGGTAGAAACGCCAACGGCTCAGTAGTCGGTCAGCGCGTGGGTCGAGACCAGTACAAGATTGATGGTCTTGAATGGTCTTGGCTCACCGCCGACCAATGGGCGCAAATATTGAGTGTGCTAAGTCATTTTTTCGTATATGTGACTTTCACCGACCCTGTGTCGAACTCCCTCAAGACCGTCAAAATGTACTGCGGCGATAGAACCGCAGAACCCTATTGGGTCGATGAAAACGGGAAACCGACACACTACAGAAATTGCAAGGTAAATCTGATTGATTGCGGAGAGTAAGGAGGGGATTTTGTGCAAAAGGTTTCAAAAGCATATAAAGAGAGCATGAAATCCTCTCTCCGCGAGAGAGCATATATTATGATTTCGTTCGGTCTGCTCAATCAAGAAGCACAAGCGAAAGCAAAGGTCGAGCAAGGTGATTTCACCTACTACTCCAACTCGACAAATATCCTGTCCGAAAAGACCGATGATACCATTTATGCTACCCTTGAGGAGAATTTCACCAAGGTTGACGGAACGATGTTCTTTCTTCCTCGACAAAACGCTTCCAATGCTTACCTTGACACAGGTATCATTAGCGACAAGCTCCTTACACAAGCGCAGTTCGAGCTTACAATCAATCTCAATGTTCCCGCTACGGATTTCAAGGGTATTACCATCAATTTCGGTGAGAATTACCCTGTGAATTTCGATTTGGTGAGCAGTAGCGGACAGGTTGTAGAGTTTCGCAATAATACGGAGGGGCTGTTCAGTACCGAAGAAGTGTTGACAAATACGACCTCGGTGAAACTGGTCGTTTACAGTATGAAGAACCCACATAGTCGGGTGCGTATCTACTCTATCCGATTCGGTTACGGTCTTGTGTACTACAACGACTCAGTAATGGCTTCTTCCCTTGAGAGCTATGTCTCGCCCATCGGGGCAGATGTGCCGCAGATTGATTTCTCGGTACAGCTCAAGAACTACGACCACTACTTTAATGTAGATAACCCGAAATCTGCTATCAACTTCCTTGAAACAGGACAGGAAATGGAAATCTATTACGGCTATCAGCTTCCTACAGGAGAGGTCGAATGGATTCGCGGAAACCGCCTGTTGTGTTCGGAGTGGGAGTCGGACGATTACACCGCCACTATTCGCTGTCAAGATGTGTTCCGTAGTATGGACGCAGAGTTTTACAGGGGGCTGTATCGCAGTGCGGGTAAGAGCTACTACGATTTGGCTCTTGAGGTATTGGCAGACGCGGGACTGACCGATTACTATATCGACCCGCAGTTGAAAAATCTGAAAAGCAAAAACCCCATTCCTCGTGTTCAGCATAAGGAAGCGTTACAGATTATCGCAAACGCTTGTCGCTGTGTACTGTCGCAGACCCGTATGGGTGGTATTCAGATTAAGTCCAACTTCATTCCCGAAGCGGCGGCAAGTGCAAATGCAGAAGCAACCTATTCTAATGTCAAAAAGATTATGGACGGTACTGCAAAAGACGAGTACGCCACCTTTGCTCAGAACTATACCACGGCAGACGGTAAGATGTTCTTTTTACCCCGCAATTTTGGAAACGCCACGCTGAATACAGGTTTTGTGTCAGCGGTGCAGTCTAAAGCAGACGGAACATTTACCACCAACCCTGTTGTCACGCTTACACAGGAAGTTGCCTGTATGTACTATGGTGTAAAACTGGTATTCGGACACTCGATTCCGGCAGCTTTTACAATCCGAACCTACAATGATGGGACGCTCGTGACGGAGTACGAGGTCGGGGCTGACGAAATCAGCAAGAACACGGTCATTCACACGGACTTTGACGATTTCGATGTTATGAAAATCGAGTTCACAAAGACCGCCGAACCGTATAGCCGTATCGTGCTGAATAATTTCAGCTTTGGCGATATTACGGATTTCACTATGACCCGCACAGATATGACCTCCTCCCCGAAAGCTATCAAGCAGGAGCTTGTCAAGGAGGTAATCGTTCCTTGCTACAGCTATCAGACGGGCAATCAGCAAGAGAATCTTGTAAGTGAGGAAGTTACCGTCACGGCGGGTGATGTAGAGACCTTTTTCGTTGGCGAACCCTCCTATGGATTTTCTGCCGCACTGGAAAACCAGTCGGGTGGCGTTTCCATCTTGGAGTCGGGTAACTATTACATCACTGTAAAATTCACTCGGACAGGTACTTTCCGCTTGGAAATTTCGGGGTATCGCTACAAAATCGTGGAACGGTACGCCACCAAAACATTAAACAATCGAGGGAAAACAATCAAGTGGGAAAATCCTCTCATTTCCGATATGGGAATGGCGCAAGACCTCGCGGACTGGCTCGGTGACTATTATCAGTCCGGCATTGAGTACGAGTACGACACTCGCGGTAATCCCGAAATTGATGTGAACGATATTGTTTACCAAGAGAACGAGTTCCAGTCTGATATGAAAGTAAACATCTACCGCCACACCATCATTTTCAATCAGAGCTTTGCGGGTAAGGTCACGGCTCGTAGAACAGGAGGTTAGTTATGGCATGGACAACGCCTAAAACAGACTGGTACGGTGTCACAAACCCCTCCGATGGGGTATATACGGGAGATAGGTTCAATGCGGTCGATTTCAACCGTATCAAAAACAATCTCACCTATCTGCGTGAGTTGGCTCTCAAGATGTACGATGAGTTCTCTATCGTCTCCCTCGGTGCTGACCGTACCTATTCAGATTACTTCTATGCTGACGAAATCAATCAGCTTGAGGAAAATCTGAAAACCATCAACAACAAAACTCTCAAGAGGTCGTATGGCAATCCTCCAACCTATGTAGCAAACGGTAACACAATGGATTTCGCAGAGCTGAATCGGTTGGAACGCGCCATACTTGACCTCTATGACAGACTCACCAATGAGTCTGAGGGGAGAAGAATGTTCACTTGGAATTTTGGAATGAGAGGAGGAGACCTGTAAATGGCATGGGAACTTTTACCCGTAAATTATACGGACGCTGTGTGGAGTGGTCTAAAACGGTACAACACCATCACCAATGAGGACGGTACAGTATCGTTCCAAGATGTGACCGCTTACAGCAACAAAGAAAAGTCCTTTTTTGGTGCGAGAGACGCGAACCGCATGAACGAAGCTCTCAATACCCTTATGTCGATGGTAGAAAACGGTTCTGACCTGTATGAAGCATTTCAGAATTACTTTACCGCTCAGAAAGGACTTTTCGAGGACGAAGCGAACACCAAGCAGGACGGTTTTACCGCGTATATTACTGCTTTGGAAGCGGAGGGAGACAATGTAATCAACTCCCTTAAAACCGATTACCGCACGGAAATGGACACCTTTGAGAGTCAGCAACAGGCACTATTTACGACTTGGTTCGAGTTCGTCAAGAGTCAGCTCGGAGAAGATGTTGCCGGAAATCTGCAAAATCAGATTACTGCTCTCGACACCAAAACGGACGGTTTTGACCCCCGCGCAACTACTTTCTCTGCCGATGGAAAGACCATCACGGAAATCGACTCGGCGGGGAACAAGAAAATCGAAACTGTGTTCACTTCCGATACAGTTATCACGCAAAAGCTCTTTAAGAAAGAGTCAAACGGAAGTTATTCCCTCGTAAACACTAAGACCATCACTTTCAGTGCAGACGGTCTAAACATCACAGAGGAGGTAGTGTAAATGTCTTGGGCAGAAGCAAAATGGACTGTTGACAGTCTGTTGCAGAAAATCGGGCAAGCCCCGAACAACATGAGGAGCTTTATCGCATACTCGCTTTCCGCGACCAGTATCGGCTTGAAATTTCAAGAACCCGCCGACAGCTATGACGCAAACAACAATCTGATTTGTTCTGTGGGCGGTGTAATGATTCGCATGAGCGATACTGGTTATCCGACCAAACCCTCTGATGGAACGCTCGTGGTGGACAACACCAATCTCGGTGCGTATATTAACACGCCCTTTACGGTGAACGGACTCACCAAGGGAAAGAAGTATTACTTCTCGGCGTTCCCGTATTCCGTACAGGGTGTTTATAACCTGTCGAGCAATGCGGCAAACAGAGCGGACGCTACCCCCGCCGCAGGTGAAATCGCCAATGTCACCATTTCTATTGATGATGATTCCGCATTTTCCAGTGTGGTAGTCACCTGTGTCGATGAAACGGAGTCCGCTTCTACGCAGTCGGCAACGCTCACCAAAACGAAGAAAACGACTTCCTTTGTCGTTCCTATCGGTCACACCTACCATATCGAGTACGGCGCGGAGGACGGGTACAGCAAGCCGGATAACACTACACCAAAGGTTTCTGTGGCAGGTACGACCTCGAACTACACGGCAACCTATTACTACTTTACGGCTACTATCGCTGTCACCTACCCCGCAGGTGCAACTTGTACCTGTGAGTGTGGGAGTACAAAGTACACCGCTCCTAATACCTCCGGCAATCATACTTTCCAAGTGCATAATGTCGGCACATGGACAGTAAAGGCAGTTTCCGGCTCTGATACAGACTCTAAGTCAGTATCTATCACTTCCTCCGGGCAGTCTCGTAGCGTGGAACTGTCTTTCGTGAAAATCTATGGTATCAGTCGTGACATTACGGCTACCTCTCCCGCTTGGGCGAGAACGGATTCCGCTGTCGGTAAGACTGCCAAAGCCACCGTAGGCACAACGGCGGGTTCGAGTGACTTCAACAACTGCTATCCTTGGAGCGGCATTGTCCGTGAAACCCTGTCCACGGGTGATGTAATGGTGAAAATCCCTAAGTTTTGGTATCGCCGTTATCGTAGTGGAAATGTGGAATATCTCAAGATTGCGGATAAAGCCACAAGCGGCTTCACGCTTCACCCCGCGTTCAATCACGGCGGTGTGACAAAGGATTATCTCTATGTGGGTGCTTATAAGACCACGAGCGGTAACAAGTCCGCTTCCGGCGTAAGCCCGTTGGTAAATCAGACGAGAGCGACCATGCGTTCCAATGCGAAAGCAAAGGGTACGGGTTGGGGCATTATCGACATTGCCGCACTCTCCGCAATTCAGATGTTGATTCTCGTGGAATTTGCCAACAACAATGTGCAGTCCGTCATTGGGCGCGGCTACTGCGACAGCAACAGCTCTGCCCTCAGTACAGGCACTTGTAATAATGTCAGTGGTCTCACGGGTAGACCTGCCGGGACAGACGGTAAGGTTGATGTAGTTTGGCGCGGTATCGAGGGTCTGTGGGGTAATGTTTGGGAATGGGTTGATGGTGTCAACTGGAACAACGGCGCTTACTATGTGTGCAATGACCCGTCCAAGTACGCAGACGATACCACTACGAACTATACCGCCCTGTCGTTCAAGGGCGCAACCAACTGGTCGAGTAGCTATATCACGCAGGAGGGTCTTGATACGGGTAGTAATCCTCATGTCATGCTCCCGTCTGCCGCAGGTAGCGGAAGCGAAACAACCTACGATTGTGACGCTTGTTGGTCTTCTACTGGTTGGCGCGTCTTCGTACACGGCGGTTATTGGCTCAATGGCTCGGCATGTGGTCTCTTTACGGCTTTTTTGTACTATGCCTCGTCCGGCTCGAGCTCGAGCGTTGGGTCGCGCCTGCTTTATATCCCCTCCTAAGGGGGTGCGGGGGATTTTCTCCCCCGCATAAGTGGGTGATACAAAACAGATAGAACTTCATAAGGCGAACAGTAAAAGCGCGTCTTCAAACACGGCGGTAATTGGAACAATGGCTCGAAATGTGGTCTCTTTACGGCTAATTTGAACAATGACTCGTCCAACTCGAACTCGAACATTGGGTCGCGCCTACTTTTGTTAAACAGCAGAAACCTATACAAAATACTGTCTCGCCGTACCCATTGGTAAAAAATAGTTTGGAGGGATAGGGTTAGTAAGTCTCTTGAAAGCCCTATAAGAAACAAAAGCATGAAAAGAATTGGTTTCCTATACGAACAGATAGTTTCGGAAGAAAATTGCAGACTGGCTATCATCAATGCCGCAAAACATAAGAAGAAACGCAAGAATGTTATGAAAGTAATAAACAATCTTGACTTTTATGTGAAAGACTTGTCTGAGCGGTTGGTTCGTTTAGATTTCACCTCTCCGTATCGGACTCGTATCATAAAGGACGGTCTGTCGGGCAAGGAGCGGGAGTTGCAGATTCCGGCGTTCTATCCCGACCAGTGCGCTCACCATGCAATCGTGCAGGTGCTACAACCGCTTATTATGAAATCCTCTTACCATTGGAGCTGTGCGAATATCCCCAACAGGGGTATCGACCGCGCCGCCAAGGGAGTGGAACGAGCGACCGTAAGGGACATCAAGCACGCGAAATACTGCGTGAAGATGGACATTCACAAGTTCTATCCGTCAATCCCGCATGACAAGCTAAAATCCTTTTTAAGTCAGAAAATCAAGGACAAAAAGGCACTTGGTATTATCCATTTGGTAATCGACTCATACCATAGTTCTCCCGGACACGGTATACCCATCGGAAATTACACCTCGCCGTGGCTTGCAGAGTTTTATCTACAATCGTTGGATTACTTCATCAAGCAAACCCTCGGTATACGCTATTATATCCGCTATGCCGATGATTTAGTCTTGATTGATAATAACAAGCGAAAGCTCCGAAAAGCCATGTACGCGGTTATGGATTTTGTGGGAAAGCTCGGCTTGGAGATAAAGCACGATTACCAGTTATTTCGTATTCAACGAAACTGCAAGAGCAAACAGCACCGTAGAGGGCGAAAGATTGACTTTGTAGGTCGCTGTTTCGGTATCAGAACCACGACCATACGAAAAAGACGCGCTCTCGCTCTTATGCGACAAAGCCGCCACATTCGGAAAATTCAAAAACGAAACGGAGTCGTATCGTTCCGTATGGCGGCAGGCTTCCTGTCACGGTGTTCCTGTTTCAAGCATACTGACTCGCTCGGTATGAAAAAGAAATATTACGATACAGTCAAAATTAGAAAATTAAAGGAGGTAGTCAGAAATGAGAGTAAAAGGAAATGTCTCTCCCGTAACCCTGTCGATGGAGTCTTACCTGCCGTTGGAGGGGTATGTAGAGGTCAGACTGCGTGAAAACATCAAAGAAGTCACTGACATTGACCCGCAGACGGAAACCTCTATCACCATGTTCGAGTATGATGAGTACACTTTCCTCTTGAAAGACCGTGAGGGCTTGCGAGAGGACATCGAAAGCAATCTTAATGATTGGCTTATCACTGGCAGAACGCTTGAGGTCAACGAAAGCGCAAGCATTGTGCAGGACATGAAAGCCGCACTGGAAATTTTGGGGGTGAAAGACAATGCGTAAATGGGAAATCGCCGCTATCAAGCGCAAAATGGAAATTGACGCCGCCGATGAGAAAGCCAATGACCTTGACATTATTGTGTCTGAGATTATGAAGTTGCCATACGGTCAGCTCAAAAAGGTTCTAACCCCGGAGGTCATGGAGGTTCTCAAGAAATATGGTTACGCGGAGTGATAATTATAAGAACAGGAGAGTAAGCCGATGGTTTCTGAAAGCACACTGATTATCAGTATTGTGGGAGCGGTCTTCGCAAGCACAGGTTTTTGGGCGTTCCTCACAAGTCTTATCCAAAGCAAAAAGTCCAAAGACAGCGCAGAGGGGCAAATGCTGAAAGGTCTTGGACA
>ERZ834798.3306-NODE-3306-length-10463-cov-19.598866_pt1 | contig 10463 bp, 9 predicted proteins | sample MGYA00519689_ERZ834798 | MGnify/ENA primary metagenome ERZ834798 (study PRJEB31850, sample SAMEA3708761) | human gut metagenome | biome: human gut; feature: human-associated habitat; material: faeces | place: China | collected 2014 ...
TGGCGGAAGAGATCGTGCTGAAGGAATTGGTATACAACTAACCTCCGACACAACCGAACAGGATTTGAGCGAAGCAGAGGAAGAAATTGCCTCTGCTTTTTCTCTGCCCAGTTTGCCGACCGTGGAACAGCAGATTCGGGCAATCGGAGCCCCGATGCAGGCACGGTATGCCGATGAGATTACCATTCCGGCAGAAGTTGTGGATGAAATCCTGCGGACAGGAAGCAATCGAAACAAAAGCCAGCTTCGCCTTATCTATAACTTTATGACCGAACAGACCCCGGAAGAGTATACCGCTTTTGTCAAAAAGGAATATGGCGAGGGCGGCAAGGGCTTTGAGATCGGTGGCACAAAATATGCGGTCTGGTTCGATGAGCTGGGAATGCAGATTGCCGTTGGCGATACGGTTCGGAACGACCCCAAAAACAAAGCATTTCTGTCATGGAAAGATGCCAGCGGCAGAATCCATCAGCTTTTGCAGCAGGGGGAGTACGCACCAAAATCTGTCTTGGATGCAGCCCGTGGCAATGCCCTGCATGAACACGCAGAAGCCCTGAGCTATATGGAACGCGATATGGCAGAGGGTGTGGCAGAGATGGTCTTTGCCGATACGTCCATCTTCTCCGGCGGATACCCGGAACTTACAGAACGCCTTGCAAAGCTGCTTGACCAGCCGGAATTTCTGGCTGACCTGAACGAACGTCTTTTGGGGTTGGCAGAAGCCTATGCCGAAGATAAAAGCGTGATGCGGATGCAGTTCTATCGCCCGGACAAAGTATCTGAACAGTTTCAGAAGTTTGCTCTCCCGTTCCAGCCGTATCAGGCAAGAGAGGGCTTTCAGTGGAATGAGCAGAAAGTTTTTATCACGGAAGATGAGATCAATGCTTTCCTTGCAGGCGGCGGGCCGTATTCGGATGGCAGGCTGGCAACGTACAGTTTCTTCCTTACCCATACAGAGAAAGCAGAACGCGCGGCATTTCTGAAAGACCGATACGGTGTGGGCGGCAGCAGTCATGCACTTTCCCGTGCAGATAATTCCCATGCCAACTATGACGGCAGAGGTCTGGAACTGGCACGGGGCAGCTATGGAAAGCCGGATGCACTGGTGAAGCTGAACTGGAATCAGGCGGCTGAACGAGTTGCAAAGCTCATTGACCAGAGTTTGTATCTGAAGCCTGCGGATTACAGCCGGATGCCGAGTTACGAGCGTGAGCAGATGGCAAATCGGGTGATTGGTTTCTACCATCGTCTGCCCGATGAAGTGGAACGTCCGTTTGAACGGGAACTGCTGAACGAAGACGCCAGAAAGAAACTGCCCGTCATGCTGGCTGATTCGGAACAGGCGGCAGAACTTCAGCACCCAGGCGGCGTGGCCGGGCTTGAGGTAGGCGCGCACCAGGGTGCGGGCCTGGTGGCCCAGGCTCTGTGCCCCCAGCGAGAGGTAGACGGAGATGATCAGCGCAAAGGAGGCCGTCACCACAAGATTCACCGTGGCGGAAACGGCCCCCGCCGCGTTCACCAGCACCGTGTCGAGGCCGGAGGTCACCTTGTGCAGCAGCTGCTCCCAGTCAATGCCCTCCAACCGGCTCATCAGCCAGCCCATGTCGGGGTCCTGGGCGTGGAGGTAGGCCGTCCAGCGGGGGATGTTGGCTTCAATTTGCAGATACAGGCTGTGGAAGGACTGCACCAGCTCCGGGATCAGCAGCGTCAGGGCCAGCACCAGCACCAGCACCACCCCCAGCAGGGTGAGCAGAAAGCTCAGCAGGTGGAGCGCCTTGCCCGAGGGCTGCTTTCTCGCTTTGGCAAACAGCCGCCCCAGCCGCTTTTCCAGCCCGGCCATGGGCACGCTGAGGAACAACGCCAGAATGCCGCCCGCCAAAATGGGCAGCACCAGATCCACCAGCTGCGCGGCAAAGGCCAAAACGTCCGAAAGCCGCAGCAGCGCCACAAAAAGCGTCACGCCCACCACCGTCACCAGCAGGGCCTGTTTCGTGTTCGATCTCATCCAAATGTTCCTTTCCCGGAGCGTCTCCGAGGTTTTTTCTTTGTATTGTATCCAGAAAAAATCAGCTTGTCAAGCAGCCGGGGCGCGGCGCAGCACGCGCTTTACAGCCGCCCCCGGAGCTTCCGGCTTAAATCGGCCAGACACCATGCGATGGCCATGCCGCCCGCAATGCCCAGCGCCGCCAGAAAGGTCTGCTCCCCAAAATGCTCGGCGGCGGGCAGGTCGTTGGAGACGACGGCGTTCATGCAGTAATACAGGGTGCTGCCGGGGATGAGGGGGATGGCCGCGGTGATGAAAAACGGGGTAGAGGGGGCGTTGCGGCAACGGGCAAGCACCTCGGCGTAGAGGGCCGCGCAAAACCCGGCCAGCAGGTTGGCCAGAACCGAGAGAAGATTTCAAGACACGGTCTTGAAATGCGAGACCCGTTGCTTAGAAGAATTGTATCACTTCTGTGATTTGATCGCACGAGTGGCCGTACACAAAAAATACAGGAAAAGAGGGATGTCTATCTGAAATTAACACGACACAACGGACGAGCCGGAACCCACGGCACTTATAACCCCAAGCACAACGACCGGAATTTCGACCTCACCAACAGTGAGCACATCGACCCGGAACGAGCCAAGGGCAACATCTATTGGGACTGCTTCCACGGTTTCCGTTCGGCTCTCGACCCACAAGACCCGGACGATCTGGGGGCGACCTTCTCAGATGTGGAACGGCAGTTCTACGAGAGCCGGTACACGACCTTTATCGAAGGTCAGAACGAGCGCAACGCCAAGATTCGGCACACAGAGCGCAACCGCTCCATTCCAGACCTGCTGTCCAGCCGCAAGACCTGCCCGGAGGAGACCATCTACCAACTTGGAACGCTGGATGAACACGCTTCGGCAGAGGACTTGCTGAGCGTCGTCACAGAGTTCATCGAGGAGTTCAAGGCCAAGTATGGCGACCACGTTCATGTGCTGGACTGGGCACTGCATCTGGATGAGAGCACACCCCATATCCATGAGCGTCATGTGTTCGACTGCGAAAACAAGTACGGCGAGGTGGCACCCCAGCAGGAAAAGGCATTGGAAGCACTGGGATTCGACCTGCCCGACCCAGACAAGCCCCTCAGCCGCCGCAACAACCGCAAGATCATCTTTGATGCCGCCTGCCGAAAGATGCTGTTTGAGATTGCCAAGCGGCATGGACTGGAACTGGAGGAAGAAGCAGAATACGGCAACCGCAAATATCTGGAAAAGCAGGATTTCATCCTTGCCAAGCAGAAGGCGCAGCTCGCCGCCCAGCAGAGCAAACTGGACGAGTTGACCCTGAAAGTTTCGGAGATGGAGACCCTGCTGGAGGATGTTTCGGCAGCAGCCTATGACAAGGCGGTGGAGGTCGTGACCGATGTAGTACGCACCGAGACCCGCAAGGAAGATATGCGGATGATCGAGGACACAAAAAAGTGGGTGCTGTCCCCGGAACGCAAGGCTCCGCAGGCCACGAGAGAGTACGCCGCCCATCGGTTGGACACCGTGCTGGACAAGTTCCTCAAGACCATGCAGACCACCGCTGCCCACCTGCAGGAGAAGCTCCTGAAGCCGGAAGTCCGGCAGAAAGGCAAGGAGCAGATCAAGGAGAAAGCACGGGATTCCGTTCTGCAGTTGCTGAACCGCTTGCAGGCAGAACAGGGGCAAAACAAACCAACGGCGCAACCCCGCAAACAGGAGGGGCACTCGGAAATCTGAACTCATCGGGAACGTTTGGGGCAGAAAGCTGGCACTTTCTGCCCCGGCACCCGGTTACAAGGAAACGGAGGTCTGCCTATGAATATGAATCGGCCTGACATGACCGAAGATGTGAAATCTAAAGATTATACGAATAAGTCCTTGCAAAAGGACTCGAACCCGGTTACAACGAAAGCGTCCAAATCCCCTGCCACAGAATCTTCTGACCAGACCAAAGCAGCCAAGCACGAACCTCTTGTTTACCGGGTGGAGGAGATTGCCCAACTTTTGGCGATTTCTCCCCGTGCGGCGTACAACCTGTGCAACACCACGAAGGATTTCCGGGTGCTGCGCATCGGCACCAGCATCCGGGTGAACAAGCAGAGTTTCGACAACTGGTTTGCGGCGGTCTGAGGGAGGTAATCTATGGCATCTATTATGAAGCGCGGAGATTCCTACTCCGTCCGTTATAAGTACAAAGACCATTCCGGCAAGCCCTGCGAGGGCTGGGAGAGTTTCAAGACCAGGAAGGAGGCGCAGGAGCGAAAAATCACGGTCGAGAAAGAACTGCTGGACGACACGTTCCTTGTTCCCGACACCATAACGGTGGAGGAAATGTTGTACAAGTGGATTCCGATCCAGTCCACCAAACACAAGTGGTCACCCAAGACCTACACCCAGTCCGTGGCGATGGTGCAGAACCTTATCGTGCCCTATATCGGCAATCGCAAGGTGCAGGAACTGCGAACCTACGACATTGAAAAGTTCTATGCTACCCTTGCCAAGACCCCCTGCGGGCAGTATGTGCACGGTGTGAAACAGAAGCTTTCCGACAAGCAAAAGAAGCGGCTGCTGTCCAGCACCTCCATCCACGAAGTCCACACGCTGCTCAAGACCGCATTTTCCTATGCGGTGGAATGGGACTTGATCCACAAGATTCCCCTGCCCCGTGATGCCCCCAAGGTCAACATCGAGGAGCGCACCATCTGGGACGAGAAAACCATGCTGGCGGCCTTGCAGACCATCGAGAACCCTGCCCTGCATCTGGCGGTGCACATGAGCATGATCCTTTCGCTCCGTGAGGGCGAAATTCTCGGCTTGCAGCCGAGTGATCTGAATTTCGATGCCGCCGATGGGCGTGGCACCATCTCAGTCAGCAAGACCATGCAGCGAGCCAACAAGGACGCTTTGGAAAAGCTCGACCCCAATCAGGTCTACCACACCTTCCCGGACAGGCGTGAGGGCAGCAAGTCCTCTCTCATCCTGAAAAAGCCTAAGACCAAGAAGTCCAACCGTGTCCTGTATATGACCAAACCTCTGAAAGAGGAACTTCAAGCATGGCTTGAAAAGCTCAAGCAGGACGAGCAGAGCGCCCCGGAGAAGTACAGCAACTGCGGACAGCTGTTCCGGCTCCCGGATGGTCTGCCCATTGCGCCGGAGCTGCTGACAAAGTGGTATCGTCTGTGGAGAGCCGAGCACCCGGAGTTTGAGCAGATCGTGTTCCACGGTCTGCGGCATTCCAGTGCCACCTACCAGCTCTTGCAGTCGGACGGTGACTTCAAATCGGTGCAGGGAAACACCGGTCATGCAACCGCCGCCGTCCTGATGGACACTTACGCCCACACGCAGGACAAACCCCGTCTGGAACTGACCGAGAAGATCGAAGCGAACTTCTATTCCCAAGACCTGACCCCGGCAGCACCCCAGCCCCGGCAAAATGAAAAGCCGGCGGCAACAAAAATCTCCGGTAAGGAGATCCTTGAAGCCATCCGGCTGATGGACGCAGACGAACGCAGAGAATTGACGAGAGCCTTGTTCGCCTAAAATTTCTTCTTTTTATGCAAAGGAAAGCAGGCTGTGCAAACCTTGCGCAGAAAAGCCCCTGATTCGGGCAAATGTGCAAACGGTGTGCAGAAAGTGTGCAGCCGCTTTCCTACATAAAAAAGAACGTCAAATCTTACGATTTGACGTTCAATATCTGGTGCACCTCCAGGGACTCGAACCCTGGGCCCACTGATTAAGAGAGCAAGCCGCCGGTTCGTCTCAATTTATGGAAGTTTCGAGTCATCGTTATTTTTAATCAAGACAACGTGATTTTTCACCCGGCAATTTCTGCACCCTTTGTCGGATTTTGCAGCGAAAAGCACCCTTTGCACGTTTTGAAACCGTGCAAAATCCGTGCAGAAACCGTGCACTTACTCTCTGACAAACAAAAATCACACTATCCACCACCGACTTGACGGCAATGGTTTGAGTGACCGACCCAGATATCCTAAATTATCTCTCTATGTTTACAAAACATCTGTGATTCTCTCTTTCTATTACGTAAGGACGCAAATGAAGGGCCCCATAAACGTCCTACTAAAAAAAGGAGATTATTACTATGTTACTCAAAAATGGAAGTACTGGCAACTATGTTATGTACCTGCAGTATGGACTGCATATCATGTGCTGCCCTCCGGGTAGTTTTGACAGCAAATTTGGCTCTGGTACTGAAAATGCTGTTAAGAAGTATCAGGGCAAAAAAGGTCTTACCCAAGATGGCATTGTTGGCGATGGTACATGGAACGCACTGGTAAGCGACATTAAAACCATCCAGCAGCTCCTGAAGAACAAAGGTTATTACGCCAGTACAGTGGATGGCCTTGCAGGTTCAGGCACTTATAACGCTGTTATCAGTTTTCAGAAAGCATCCGGCTTGACTGCCGATGGTATGGTCGGCAGTGCCACCCTAAACGCATTGAACGCTTCTTCGGGCGGTACAAGTGGTCAATCTCATTCAATCACTCTGCCTACTGATAGAAACTATCTTTGGGCACAGAAGAATCCGGACATTGTTAAGCTTGTTGGAAATAGTGGTTGCTCTCTTGTTGCCGTGTTGAATACCGCTAATATCTATGGGCCTCGTGAATTCACCCCTAACGAAGTCCTGACTGCCTGTGGAAATTGGGGTGCAAACGGTCTGAATACTTGGGCTCTTCCCAGCAAGTGCAATGGTAAAATCGACACGAGCAACTACACTCATGGCGGTAAGGAGCAGGCGACTGTATTCAGTGCAGTCAAAGCAAGTATTGACAATAACCTTCCCATCATTATTCGGCTCAACAGTAGCGATGGCAAAAAGACGCATTTTGTCACAGCGATTGCTTATACTGGCAGTTGCTCCTCTGCAAGCAGCATTTCCGTCATTGATCCTGCTGGTGGTGTCATTCGAACTCTTGAGGAAGCGGGAACTGCACGCAATGAAACCGTATACGGTGATTATATCGCAACCGCTCGTCGCTCCTAAATATCTCTACTCTCTTCATCAACAATAAGTTGTAAAGCATCATTTTTAACATATATCCCCCCCAAAGTCTTTTCTCAACTCTCGAAAAGGCTTCGGGGGGGATTTTTCAATGCCTATTATATGCAACACTTTTCACTATCTGCTTATCCAAGCTCAGGCGAGTGATATTTATTTACTCTCCACACATCCCCAACTTTTACCAACTGCATTTCATATTCGACTTTATTCATGTCATCATATGAATACTCATCATGTTCCTCATACGTTTCATTGGGATTATAGTATGCAATCATTACAAAATTTACTTGTGCTTCCGTTTTATTTTTCAAATAGTATCGCACTGAGCAGAAATCATCCGGATAATATTCTCCCACATATCCAGTAAAATATGGAATTTGTGCCAAATCATAGTCATCACAAACGGCAAGTTTTCCATTATAATTCACAAACTTTTTCTCAATTGAATCTTGTGACAAGAAATCATTTGTAAAAATAGATTTCATATATTCTTCAAACTCTTTATAAGAATTTTGATAGACCTCATAATCATGTCCGTTCAGTTTTACATATGTCGGCGCATTTTGCGTCATAGGCACAAAAGTCGGAGCATCTTCAATTTTAAAATTCAGTCCTTTTAAGTTACTTGATTGTCCCCAAAGTGCATAGTCTATTTTCTGCGCTTTTTCAAAAACAGTATATTGATCTTGATCTAAAAATACCGAGGTCGAATCAACTAACGTCTGGGAAAAATCTTGCAAATCATTTTTTTCTTCAGAATTGCATGAACTTGACGATGTATCCTGTGACGAAACTACTGTGGACATTGATGATGCTGTTGTATCATTCATTCCACATCCCACCAAATTCACCACAATACAACCTAGAATCACTATCATTTTTACACTTTTTGCACAATTCATATATGTTCTCCTTTTTTATAAGTTTATCAACATATTGTTTAGTCTCTATTACCTTCTTGTAAACTTTTTATATTAGCTCACAAAAATCTATTTTTCCGTTTACAAATCTTAACATTTTTTCTCTTTCCTCTTAAAAGGAGGAAAGAAAATTGAATTATACGCTTTTTGACCTTTTTCTAAATGCATATAACGGCAACTCCTTTGCACAGCTACAAATCGTCCAACGTTTTCAGCCATTACTGAAAAAATATGCAGCTCTTCTTAAGTATGAGGATGCCTATTCAGATTTACAATTATATCTTCTCGAATTACTGCATTCCGGAAAATTGACCAAACTTCAAAGAAAAGATGACGGCACATTAGTGAAATATATTGAATCCTCTATCCGGCATCAATACATTTCGCTTAACAGCCGAAAAAACGCCGTAGATAACTCTGTCATCGCAAGCGTTGATGAAATTGATTTCGATCAGATGTCTTTGTCCTCAAACGATGAATATCCTGAACTATTGATTTTCGATTTACATTCTGTTCTTCAACCTTCTGAACTGACCTTATTATCTCAATTTGTTTTTAAAGGAATGAGCATCGCAGATATAGCAGAAAAATCTGGTGTCAGTAGACAAGCTATCAACCGTAAAAAGCTTTCCATATTAAAAAAATTAGAATGTGCATTCTTCCCTAAAACTTCCAAATAAATTCTCATTCATTTTGATTTCATTCTTTAGTGTATAAAAGCTATTTTCTTCGCTCCCTTTAATCAAACCACCACGGCAGTTCCAGCCACAGGTTATCCATGGCCTGTTCCTCGGTCTTTTTGGCGCGGCCTTTTGTCAGGTGAAAGTATATCGCCGTGCCGATCAGCAGATGTTCCTCGCCATCGGTGAAGCCATAGCGGTACAGCAGATAGGTCTGCTCCCGTTGGGTCAGCCGTTTCAGGCCATAATACAGTTCCCGGCGCGATTCCTGCTCCTCCATAATGCTCTGCGGCTGCATGGCGTAGGGGTCGGCTATGGCCTCAATGCGCCGTAGTTGTTCCTCTCCCGGCAGAACATCATCCAGCGAAACACGTTGGTAACAGACGCCGTCCTTGTCTTCCGTCACCATCCGCTGCTCAAAAGCGGCAAAGGCATCCCGCACCATGTCCATCATGGCGTTGCGGATGGCAGGAGCCGCATAGGTCAGGAACTTCATGCCGCGCGCTGCATCGAACTTCGGCACAGCTTTCCATAAGCCCAGATTGCCTGCCTGTTTCAAATCGTCCGTGTCAAGGTTCAGGCCGGACTGTGCCAGATTCATGCTGCGGAAAAGGTCATTTGCCACCTTGCCAATAAAGGACTTGTTGTTGTCGATCAGGCTGTCCAGTGCGGCGGCATCGCCTTTCTGCGCCAGCGCACAAAGCCGTTCATTCGTCTGCTTCATGGGCGTTTTCCTGCTCTGCGGCAGACTGCAAGATTCCCAGCAGACCGTTCCGCAGCTGTTCCAGTGCTTCCGGCGTGGCTCCTTCCATGCCCGAAACGCTGTCCAACATTGCATCTGTCAACTGCTCTGCCGTAATCGTTGGGTGCTGCACATCCTGCCCTTTGGTCAATTCGGTGAACATCTTCTCTGCCACTTTCTTGCTCATGGCTTCCTGTTCGGCGTAATGGCTCCCGATACCCTTTTTGATTTCCTTGACCGCCGCCATGAAGTACATCTCGATATCATCAAGATCACCTTGGTACACTGGCTTTCTCCGAAGGCTGATGTCCTTTGCGGCTTTGGCTGCTTCCGGGGTCTTGACCTTTGTGCGCAGCAGGGTGCTCAATGTCGTGAGCATGGCGTTCTGTGCTGCGATGCCGGATGCAAAGGTATCATCAAAATACTGCGCTATGCGGTAAGTAAGCTCTGCAAAGCGGGCGTTTTCCAGCAGCAGGTTGACCACCTCTGCATTGATGCGCCCTGTGTAGAGGTTCTTTGCGGCTTCTACGGACAAGCCCAGTTCGGCAATGTCGTAATTTTTGCGGTCGGGGATGTTGGTTTCTCCCAGCAGAAAATCCGTGGACACGTTGAACAGCCTTGCAATCCTCAGCACCTGCTCATGGGTCAGGGTTCCTTTCGCACCGCTGATGAAGCGGCTGATGGTGCTCTTGGAGCAGCCGATCTCCTTGGCAAGCTCTGGTTGGCTGATGTTGTGTTCTTTCATCAAGTCCGCAAGACGGATGTTGGATGGTGCGGGCAGATATTCCTGTGCCATGTGGTCGGCCCTCCTTTTTGAGCTTTTTCCTCATTATAATACGCTCTGCCGTTTTGTTCAATATACGGTTACCTCTCCGCCCTTGCTGTTGCAGCCCTGCAACCAGTAAGGGCTTTTTTCTTTTTCCGTTGCAGTTTTGCCGCTTTTTTGCCTTTCCTCCAAAATTTTCCGTATATTCAGGCACAAGGCAAAAAACACCAGAGTTCCCACTTTGGGGTACTCTGGTGCAACACATAACACCGCCCTGCCCGGTGGCCGCAGGGTGCGGGGTTTTGTAGGCATCGAACCGCTTGTCCAC
>ERZ834798.3311-NODE-3311-length-10457-cov-2.452125_pt1 | contig 10457 bp, 10 predicted proteins | sample MGYA00519689_ERZ834798 | MGnify/ENA primary metagenome ERZ834798 (study PRJEB31850, sample SAMEA3708761) | human gut metagenome | biome: human gut; feature: human-associated habitat; material: faeces | place: China | collected 2014 ...
TACTACCAGGAGGTCAACGAGGAGGAGCTGGACCCCGAGATCTACGAAATCATGGCCCCCCCGGCGGAGACGCTGGGCCGCTGCGAGATCTATGAAAACCTGCCCAAGGACACCCTGCGGCTGTATGACCGGCTGTGGACCCGGCTGGGCGTATAAAGGAGGAACGGATATGATCGAAATCGGCAAATCCTATACCATCGAACAGGTAGTCACCCCGGAGATGACCGCACGGGCCATCGGCTCCGGCGGCCTGGAGGTGTTCGGCACCCCGTTTATGATGGCCATGATGGAGCACGCCGCCATGGACTGCGTGCAGCCGGACCTGCCGGAGGGCAAGGGCACCGTGGGCGTGGACATCCAGTCCAGCCACCTGGCGCCCACTCCTGTGGGCATGACCGTCCGGGCCACGGCCACCGTGACCGGCGTGTCGGAAAACGGGAAGCTCATCACCTTCCGGGTGGAGGCCAGCGACGACTGGGGCCCCATCGGCGAGGGGACCCACACTCGGGCCGTCATTGCCAACGACCGCTTCCTGCAGAAGTGCAACGGCAAGCTGACGGAGCGGAAATAACCCCCGCAGCTTCCAAAGAGGGAGGAGAGCGCCGCTCTCCTCCCTCTTTTTGCAATGCCCGCAAAAAAAGTTGTCCCGCCCCTTCAAAAGCTCTTGCAATCAGAGGACGGGAACCGTATAATATAAGTTCAGTGTGAAAACACGGGATTACGACCGAATAAGGAGTGTGAGACAATGACCGAGGAAGGGAAGGCCCCTCTGAACGAGGAGAGTGCCGAGAGCAAAAACTTTATTCTGAACTTTATCGACGAGGACATCGCAGAGGGTGGCCGGTTCCAGGGACTGACCGTTCACACCCGTTTCCCGCCGGAGCCCAACGGCTATCTGCACATCGGCCACTGCAAGGCCCTGTGCATCGACTTCGGCACCGCCGAGCGATACCATGGCCTGTGCAACCTCCGCATGGACGACACCAACCCCGCCACCGAGTATGTGGACGCCATCCAGCAGGACATCCACTGGCTGGGCTTTGACTGGGGCGACCGGTTCTTCTACGGGTCCGACTATTTTGAAAAGGACTATGAATACGCCGTGGAGCTCATCAAAAAGGGGCTGGCCTATGTCTGCGAGCTGACGCCGGAGGAGTTCAAGGCCAACCGCGGCGACATCGGCATCCCCGCCACGTCCCCCTACCGGGACCGGCCCATTGAGGAGAACCTGCGGCTGTTTGAAATGATGAAAAACGGCCAAGTGGAGGAGGGGAAAATGACCCTGCGGGCCAAGATCGACCTGGCCAGCGGCAACCTGAACCTCCGGGACCCCATCATCTACCGCATCCGCTTCATCAATCACCACCGCCAGGGTACCAAGTGGTGCATCTATCCCATGTACGACTTTGCCCACCCCATCCAGGACGCCCTGGAGGGCATCACCCACAGCCTCTGCTCCCTGGAGTTCGAGTCCCACCGGCCTCTGTATGACTGGGTGGTCAGCAATGTGTCCATCCCCTATCACAAGCCCCGCCAGATCGAATTTGCCCGGCTGGGCATCGACCACACTGTCATGAGCAAGCGCAAGCTCCGCAAGCTGGTGGAGGAGCACTATGTCTCCGGCTGGGACGATCCCCGTATGCCCACCCTGTGCGGCCTGCGCCGCCGGGGCTATACCGCCGCCTCCATCCGCAGCTTCTGCGAGCGCATCGGCGTGGCCAAGTCCCCCAACACCGTGGAATACGGCTTCCTGGAGCACTGCCTGCGGGAGGACCTGAACGAGACCGCCCAGCGGGTGATGGCCGTTCTGCGGCCCATCAAGCTGACCATCACCAACTATCCTGCCGGAAAGACGGAGACCGTCACCGTGGAGAACAATCCTCTGGACCCCTCCGCCGGGACTCGGGAAGTGCCTTTCTCCGGCAGCCTGTGGATCGAGGCCGACGACTTCATGGCTGAGCCGGTTCCCAAGTACAAGCGTCTGACCCCCAACGGCCCCGAGTGCCGCCTGAAGGGTGCGTATCTCATCAAGTGCGTCGGCTATGAGACGGATGAAAACGGTAATGTGACCGAGATCGCCGCCGAGTATGACCCCGACAGCCGGGGCGGTGACCCCGCCGACGGCCGGAAGGTGAAGGGCGCCACCATCCACTGGGTGGATGCCGCCACTGCCGTGGACGCCGAGGTGCGCCTTTACGACAACCTGTTCACCGACGCCAATCCCGACGACAGCCACCGGATTCCCCCCAACGGAAAGAATCCCATCAGCCGGGAGTATGACGGCAAGGCCGGGGTGGAGGACACCGCCGACGAGGTGCGGGATCTGCGCCGCCGGGGTATCCGGGTGGCCGCCATCTTCATGGGGCGCGTGGGCAGTCTTGTCCGCCGCTTCAATATGGAAAGCCTGCTCCGGAACAACGCGGAGTCCTTCCCTTGTCTGCGGCCTGTGGTGGGGCGCAGCAAGTATCTGCTCTCGCCGGAATCCCATGATTCCGGGCCGTGGAAAATTGCCCGGACACCGGTGCAGTTCGCTCTGGAGAATGGATTACTGCTCGATGAACAGGGGAAAGCGTTCACGCCGGAACAGGCCCTGAAAAATGGCCTGCCGTCCACGGAGCTGCCCGCATGGGGCAATGCCCGGCTGGATGAAAAAAAAGCCCTTGCCGTGCTGACGGAACAGCTCGGCAAGCCCTTTGAGGGCTATGAGGGCTTGTCGCCCTGCCGTCGCGCTCTGGCCGTCGCTTTTCTGGCCTATGCGGGCGGGGACAAGAAGGGATGCGTCGCTCTTCTCGACGCCGTTTCCCTCTCCTACCGCGAGGAAACCGGGCAGGCGTCTTGTCCTCTTCTGGAAGACAGCGACTTTGCCGGAAAACTGAAAAAGCAATGGGAACGCCATGCTTCCGTGTTGAGTGAGAAGTGCCTGAGCATCCATGCCGCCTATGAACTGCCCTGGTTCATGGCGTTGCTGTATCGGGCGCGACAGAAAGGCGTGCTGGCCGGTTCGCAGTTCCTGTGGCTTCGCCCGATGGACAGGCCGCTCTGGTATGCACTCAATCAATGTGGTGGGCGGGCGGCATGGGCCGAAGGCTTTGCGGCATGGGCGCACTATATGGCGGAAGAACAGGAAGGGAAGGCTCTGACTGAATCGCATGTGGCTCCCGCCGTGGCAAGTCTCAGGGAAGCCCTGTCCGCCCAGGGCTGGCTGACGGAAATCTTTGTGCCGCCCGCTGACGCCGCCGAAACTTCAAACTCTGAGGCCGAAACTTCTCCCATTGAATCGCCGCCGGACGCGGATGTGGTTCTCTGTCCTCCGGAGGAAAACCCCGAATACGACGCCAATGAAGATGAACATTTAGCTGACGAATACTACTAGAGGTTCCACTTATGAACAGAATCATCAGAGGTCTGGAAGACCACGAAACACAGGAACGTAAACGCCTGCACCGTGATGTACGCTCCCCCTCGCAACGTCTCACGGACGCTCTCAAGCTCGGCCAGGTGCAAATCGGTGGAATGTTCGGCGCGGGGGTGTGTCTGTTCCTTTTCCCCGTTCTGGCGACGCCGTTGTTTTTGGCCGGTATCGCACTGTTCCTTGCACGTTGCGCCTGTATCAACAAGGAACGCCTGCCGTTCCGTATGCCGATGGGCCTGTCCGGTACGGACAAAGGCGATCCCCTGCCCGGACGGGGCGGTTTTGCCAGACCGGAAGGCATCTTCTTTCTCGGCAACCGGCTTCAGGACAAACAGGAGCTTTGGCTGAAAGCCAAGGACATCCTCACGCACTGTCTGCTCTTCGGCACGACAGGTTCCGGCAAGACGGAAACGCTGGTTTCTCTTTCCTACAACGCGCTGGCCACAGGAAGCGGGCTGTTCTACATCGACCCCAAGGCCAGTCCCAAGCTGGCTGTCCAGATATGGCAGATGGCCCGATTCCTTGGCCGGGATGACGACTTCCGCGTGTTGAACTACGGCACGTCAGGCAAGGTCAAGGGCAAGTCCCCGCGCCGTCTTTCCAACACCAACAACCCGTTCACATTCGGCTCGGCGGAAGCCCTGACGCAGCTTCTTGTTTCTCTCATGCCCGCTTCGGATGGAGCCAATTCCATTTTCGCGGACAAGGCGCAAGCCCTGATTTCCGGCGTCATGTACGCTCTGGTGGACTTGCGGGACAAGGGACTGCTCAAGCTCTCCACCTCAATCATCCGTGATGCCCTGGCACTGGAAAAATGCGTGGCTCTGGCCCTGCATCCCGAACTGGATGAAGAGTCCCGCGCATCCATTCAGGCGGCTCTTGCCACCTCCGGCTGGATTGCCGGGCGTGACCTGAAAGACCAGCCGGAATCCTTCGCGGAACAGTTCGGCTACGCGCAAAGTTATTTCGGGAAGGCCCTTTCGAGCCTGACGGATACCTACAGCCACATCTACGGCGCGGAAGATGGGGAAGTGGACTTCGCGGATGCCATCATGCAGCGACGCATTCTGGTCGTCCTGCTGCCCTCGCTCGAAAAAGCGCCCGCCGAACTGGCAAGTCTCGGCAAAATCAGTCTTTCAGCCATCCGTAATGCCTGCGCCGTGGGCCTTGGCGCTCATATCGAAGGCGACGCGGCGGACGTGCTGGAAGCCCTGCCGACTGATACCATAGGCATTGGCCCGTATCTGTGCATTGTGGATGAATACGCCGCCATTGTTACGCCGGGCTTTGAAGTCGTGCTGACACAGGGGCGCGGCCTCGGCATCGCCGCCATTGTAGCCTCTCAGGACTATGCAGGCATCATGGAGGCTGACAAGAAAGGCGCGCAGCAGATGGTCGCCAATACGTCTATAAAAATCTTCATGAAGATGCAGGACGCGGAAAAGACATGGGAATTGATACGCGGACAGGCGGGACAAAGCACTGTCCTGCGTACCACAGGTTTCAACGTCAACGAACAAATCAGTTCCGGCTACCGCGACGCCAACTCCACCACGGTGGAGCAGGAAGATCGCGTCGTCCTGCGCGACTTGCAGGAACAGATAGAAGGCGAAGCCCACTTTGTCTTCTCCGGGCAGATTGTCCGGGGCGATATGTTCTTCGCCAATCCTTCTCTCAAAAAGGCGCAACTGCGTGTGCCGCAGTTGCTGCAACTAAGCATGGGGAAGACCTATGACGATGCCGCGTGAAAAAACGACTTTCCTTCTAACTAAAAATAGTTGCCAGCCGTGCGAGAACTTCTTCCATGATGGCGGGCGGAACATTTTCCAGGCGTCTGCCGGACCTCGCCCGCAAATCCAGGGCGCGAGGCTGATCGCAACGCACCACCCCTGTGGTGCGTGTGCCGCACCCACTGAGGGATACGGCGAAACCGGCTGTACGGGCGAAGTTGCCGCCGCTGGTAATCGGCAAGACCACGGGAACCTGCGTCACCCTGTTGAACTCGTCAGGAGAAACCACCAGAACCGGACGTGTCCCCTGTTGCTCGTGCCCTTCGGTCGGGTCAAGGGCCACCAGATAGATGTCGCCACGCCGCATCAGATCAACTCCCTGCCCGCAGCCGTTGAAGCCGTCCACGCTCCGTCCTCGCTGGAAATCGGTGCGGAAGCGTCGCATTGGGCCAGCAATTCTTGCAGGCTGTACTTCTTCCTGACGCTCGGCTCAATGATCAGGCGCCCGGATTCCACGGCCATGCTTACCGCCGACCCTGATTCCATTTGCAGCATTTCCAGAATAGCTGGCGGTACGGCCAACATCACCGAGCCGCCGACTCTTCTCAAGTTGCTTGTATACATGGCAATCCTCCAAAAGTTATATTTTTATATAACTCACAACCTCCAAAATAGCAAGCCGTTTGGCAATACCGCGTAGGAGAACAATTGTGTTGCGAGTCATACAATCCGTGAAAATCATGACACTTTTCTTCTGTCTTTTTTTGGGAATAACCTCTTTTGCCCACGCCGGAACACCCATATCCGACCGTATGGCTGTGGAAGCGGGTGTAAAAACGGAAATCGCTAAAGACCTGGCGTCTCCTTACTCCCCGCACGAAAGTCTCTCCGGCAGAACCTGCCTCGACGGTCGTCCTGTAGACGGTTTTCAAGGCGATATTCTTGAATATTGGGCCAATCTGGAATGGTGCGCTGTGTAAGTTTGTAAGGGAAGTGGGTTGAATACCCTGGAATTGCAAATAGATTCCATGCACGCCAGAGTTAGCGGTGCTTGTAAAAGCTGAAACTGCGAAAGCGGAACGTGAACATAGCATCTCTGGAAAAGGCACAAAGAATGACAATCACCGGTCATAGTCTTATGCAAGTGCAAGTCATGTATGGTGAAAGCTGAATTGCCTGAACCCTAGTCTGAGCAATATTTGGTTTCTATAACAACGAAGAAAAGGTGATTGAGACGTTGTAATGAGGTATATGATGGACTGGCATTCTATCTGTCATAATTTGCTGCCTCATGGCACTTCCCAATAGGGATGAAAAGACGAAAAGGGCACCTAACCATGACGTATCTTTACTTACAGATAAACACAGGATTGCCTAAGCTGGTTTGTTATAAAAGACAACCTGTATGGCAACGGAGGCTCCGTAGTACCCAAAGTCATGTTGTAATGACAATGGCAGAACGTATCCAATCGGTCCGCAATTACGGTATAAGTAAAGCAGGAATGCGACGAAAGCCGGAAATATGTGGGGGAAGGGAGCTATGGATGTCGGAATTACAAGTCATAAGTAGGTTGCGCTAATGCGAACAGAAACTACGATAAAGGCTATGAATTCCATTGCAAAGGTTTCCATGAGTGGAAGAAGGGTCAATGGCCTGTTCAGGCTGGCGACCAACCCTGAAGTTCTGTGGAAGCAAGCCTATGCCAACATATACTCTAACAAGGGAGCCATAACAAAGGGCGTAGATAGAAATACGCTTGATGGGTTCTCCGAAGAAAGGGTGAACCATTTGATTGGGCTGTTGGCAAGGCGTGAATATTGTCCGAAACCTGTACGGCGCACATACATTCCCAAAAAGAATGGAAAGTTGCGTCCTCTCGGTATTCCAACCGGAGACGACAAACTGGTGCAAGAAGTGGTCAGAATCCTTCTTGAGCAAATCTATGAGCCTATTTTCTCTGAAAATTCTCATGGATTCAGACCGGGAAAATCCTGTCATTCTGCTTTGCGACAGGTAAAAAACGTCTGGAACGGAACGAAGTGGATTATTGAGTTTGATATCAAAGGATTCTTTGACAATATCAATCATAATAAGATGATTGAATTTCTGGAGAAGAAGATTGATGACAAGCGCATAATTCATATTATTCGTCAAATGCTCAAAGCTGGATACGCTCAAGATTGGAAATACAATGCTACATGGAGTGGGACACCACAAGGTGGCGTCATTTCACCAATATTAGCTAACATATACCTTCATGAACTTGATACGTTTATGGAAGATATGATTTGCCAATTCAACAAAGGTGAAAGACGAAAGGATAATCCCGATTACAAAAAGCTGTGTAGGCAGATGATTATAATCAATCGTGAGCTTAGAGAGCTTAGGCAGAAATTCAAAGAAGGCAAACCTTTGAATGATGCCCGCAAGGAGATACTACGCGAACGCCGAGAGATACAGAAAAAAATGCGAGTTATCAATTCCAGATTACACGTTGACTCTGAATATAGGAGGCTTCGTTACGTTAGGTATGCTGATGATTTCATCATTGGAGTCATTGGTACACGCAAAGAAGCTGAATCAGTAATGCTACAAGTGAAGGAATATATAAATAATGTTCTTCTGCTTGAAGTGTCTGAAGAGAAAACTTGTATCGCAGATGCAAATGATGGAGTTAGATTTCTTGGGTATGATATAAAGACATACACAAGCACAAAGACGACAAAAATTGCATGGGGAAAGGGAACTTGTAATCGAAGGACAATTTCAGAAAAAATGCAGCTCCACATTCCATCTGAAAAGATGTTCCAATACGCGAGTAAAAATGGCTATGGAGATATGGCAATATTCCGCCCAAAAAGTCGTCCTGCATTGTTACGGCGTAGCGATGTGGAAATATTGATGACATATAATGCGGAAATGAGAGGATTAGCAAATTATTATTCCCTTGCTCAAGGCTACAAAACAGCTCTGCAAAGAGTTATTGGTCTAGCCCAATGGAGTTTCTTTGCAACACTCTCTCATAAGCACAAGAGTTCCATAGGAAAAGTAGCTCGTAAAATGAAACTATCTGCTCAATCTGGATATGAACTGAAGGTAAATATCAACGGAATTCCAAAATCCTACAGGCTTTTCAGGTTGAAAGACCATGAACCTCCAAAAATCCATAATTCTAATGTGGATACTCCTTGGGATACTACACGATTCACAATGACTCGTTCAGAATTGGTGCAGCGATTAAATGCAAACACCTGCGAATATTGTGGGAAAACAGGGGGATATATGGAGGTTCATCACATTAAAGCTCTGAAGGATGTACAGGGAAAGAAGCAACTGTGGCAACAAATGATGTGCGCCATGCGTCGAAAGACCATGGTTCTCTGTGTTGATTGCCACAATGAGCTTCACCGCCGTGACCTTCCCTATTGGCGAGCCAAAGCAAGGAGGCATCCGTGAGAGCCGTGTGCATCGAAAGGTGCAAGCACGGTTCGGAGAGAGGGGTAGTGCATCCAGACCGGATAACGCGCCCCTACTCTACCCCGTACTGCGGCATTCAGGAACTGCTTCAGGTACAGAGGAATCATCCCGATCTGTGCATCGTCGTGCGCCATATTCCCTCGGATGAATACGGCGAATCTCTGAAAAAAGCCCTGAGCTATGAGGCGTTGCGGACTTTTTCCGCCAATGCCGCCCATCGCTTCTGGGATTCGGTGCTGCCGAAGACCTCCCTCGGCATTCCGGTTCCCTATGAAGCTGCTCTCCAGACCGCGATTCAGGAAGCCGCCATTGCGCCGGAAGCCTTCGCGGACGCCCTGCAAGCTGCCGCACCCCTGGTAGGCGCGGATATTGTCGCCGCGCAATCGCGCATCGTATCCACGCCGACATGGATTCTGGACGGCATCCGCTTCCCTGCCTGTGATTTCAAGGCCGGAGAACTTCCTGTGGCCCTGGAGCTGGCCCGCAAGACCCGTTCTGGAGACGTGCGGGCAAAAGACGAAGTTTCACAAATCATAGCGCGCGGCCTGCTGAACGAGTCGCTTCTTTGAGGGGGGACGAATGAACGTTCATTTTTCGAGCAAAAAACATGATTGGGCGACTCCCTGGCCGTTGTTCCGGGAACTGGATACCAGATTCGGGCCGGTTGAGCTGGATGTATGCGCCACGGCACAGAACGCAAAGTGCCAGAACTTTTTCTCACCGGAAGATGACGGACTGAACCAAGCCTGGCACGGAGTCTGCTGGATGAACCCTCCCTATGGGCGTGCTCTGCCGCGTTGGATGTCCAAAGCCGTGACCGAAGTCTGGAAGGGACGCGCCCGAAAAGTGATCTGCCTGCTTCCCGCCCGGACGGATACGGCATGGTGGCACAGCTATGTTCTCCCTTATGCGGCACAAATTCATTATCTGCGCGGACGTATTCGCTTTGAGGGAGCTGATTCTTCCGCGCCCTTTCCGAGCGCCGTAGTCATCTTTGCAAAGAATATCCCCAGTGCGGGAACCATGTTCGGCATGACAGGTGACTCTCCATCGTGCCCCTAGTGAAAAACGCTTGACAGTTTCATCTGTTCACCTTAGTCTTACAAGTAAAGAAAACATTACTTCTAAGACAGGAGGCCGTATATGGAACTCGCCAAGCTCACGACCAAGGGACAAATCACGCTCCCCATCGCCATCCGCACAAAACTCAATGTGGGAGCGGGAGACAAGGTTGTTTTTCTTGAGAAAAACGGACGGATTTTCATTGAAAACGCTGAAAAGCTGAAATTCGCTCCGGATGAACATTCCGGCGGGAAGGATTAGCGCCGCAAGCATTGCGCCGCCTTTCCGCCGTTCAGACAAGGATGGGAACGCATGGCCAGACGGCGCAAGCAGACACACGATCCCCGCCAGTTGTCGCTCTTCGACGCAATGGCGAACCAGATCGAAGAAATACGGGAAGAAAACATTCTGGACGATACGCGGGAGGGAAGCATTCCCATCCCCGTAACACAGGTTGAACAGGAACAGGCTGTTCCTGCCATGCCGTTGCAGGTGGAACCGGTAAAAGAAGAGGAACGGCAGCCGGAACCGGCGCGGACAAAAAAGCCTTTTCCCTTCCCCACAAATGACGGGGAAAAAAGACGCCTTGGCGTCAATGGAAGGGGCGATTCCGTATATGAGCTGCAAGACGGTTCACGCATGTACAGCCCCAACCCGGACATCATGCAGTTCCTTGACGGTGAAAAAAGAACACCTGAAAAACTGTTCGAGGCCGGAGCGGACGACTACCTGACCATACAGGAAGTTTCTTATTTTACCCATAGCCTTTCTCTGG
>ERZ834798.3319-NODE-3319-length-10439-cov-5.886941_pt1 | contig 10439 bp, 12 predicted proteins | sample MGYA00519689_ERZ834798 | MGnify/ENA primary metagenome ERZ834798 (study PRJEB31850, sample SAMEA3708761) | human gut metagenome | biome: human gut; feature: human-associated habitat; material: faeces | place: China | collected 2014 ...
TTGCCAATTCGCTGGGGAGAGGGTCGCCCCGCTGCTTGTTGCTGTTCTTCATTTCCCGGACAGCCTCAAGGTCGGTCATCTCACGGACAATACAGGGGATCTCGTCCAGGCCAGCCCGCTCACCGCCATGACAGCGGCGATGTCCCGCGATGATCTCATAGCCCTTGCCGTCCTTTTCCGGGCGGACGGTGGCCGGGGTCATAATGCCGTGTTCCCTGATCGTCCCCACCAGATCGTCCATCGCCTTATCGTCCTGCACCTTGAATGGGTGATCCCGTAAAGTATGGAATGGGTGAAGCTCCGACAGCTTCAAATAGACGATTTTGCCCTGTTCCACCGGGCGGGGAGGCACCTCCGGCGTGGGCGGCAGCTTGATCTCCGGGGTAGGGGCCTCTGCCTCCTTGACCGGGGCGGGCTTGCCCTTTGGGACTTTCACACCGGGCCCAACACCCCCGGAACCTGTTTCCTTGTCCTTTTTTCCACCTCTGGACACTTTGTCCAGAACACCGGGGGCCGGGGACTTGCCAAGGGCCGCCTTGTCAGCCTTGGCCGGGCGGCCCTTGCGGGGCTCCGGCCCCTTTTCCGCTTTGCCGCCCTGGGGGTGATCCTGTTCCTTTGGGGGACGGCCCCGGCGCTTTGCCGTTTTTTCCTCCGGCTCCACTTTTTTATCCTGGTTGAGGGATTTCCCCGTCTTTTCAGCCTCGACCTGCGGCGCAGGCTGGGCTGGAGCGTCCTTGCCCATACCGGGGATCACAGACTGCTCCGGCTGGGGTGCCGGGCCGGTGCCAGCAGCGGGCCCCTCTACCTCTTCCGGGACAGGGGGCTTTGTTACAGCCTGGGCGTCCCCAGCAGGGCCCCCGCCAGGGTGATCCAGGACAGGGGACTCCGGGCCTGTTTTCAGTTTGTCATCTGCCATTCGCTAACCTCCTTATTTTGAAATGAAAAAAGCCAGACCTCCCGGCCTGGCTAACTAAAAAACTTTCCCTCCTTTCTCTGTCCGGCCCATAAAAAAACGTCGCTTTTCACAAAGAAATAGCGACGTTTTAGTGTAGGTTGGCTCGGTTTTGTTGTGTTTTATGATTATACCCTTGTATAAAAACCTAACAGATGCCTTGAAACAATTACCCCGCTGACGATTGAGCCGACAAATGATATAAGCACAAGCAAAACAAGAATATTTTGAAAAATTCTTATAAGTGTTTGCCTGCCTTTTGTTAAATGCTTTGCCCAATTTATATTGAGTGCGTGATGAACAACAAAAAGCACAAACATAGCAACGCCGACTACCTCGTGTGCAGTTGAGCCTAAAAGCTCGTAGGACATCAAAAGAAGCAGAGCAAATGTCATTAAAATATCAATTATCGGCTTTAGTTTTAATTTTGTTTTTGAATTCATAAAGTTTTATTTAATTACTCTCATCTTATCTAAAAATTTTTAAGTTAACACAGACCTGCTTTATTAAGTTCTTTATTCAACCTTTTCACAGCAGACTTCAAGACAAATTCCGTGTGTCTGCCTGATGATATGAAACAATAAATTTCGTGATATACAGCATAAAACGAGCATTTCAAATCCACATTTTTTGAAACCGGATATTTTGTTTTATATGTATCATAGAGTTTGAAAGACTCGCCTGTAAGATTTCTTAATTGAAACAAGTCATATTCTTTATCTGCCCATCTGCATTCGAGTGGGTCAATAATTGCGGTAATATTCAACTTACCGTCGCTCATAACATTCATTACATTGAGGTCACCGTGAATAAGCGAAGCATGCTCGATGGGTTCACTGAAAATGTAATCAAAATTTTTCCAGGCTGTTTGCATAACTTTTATTGTTTTGTCATTTATTTTTGCGTCTGTATGCATCTTGAGTGCAGTATCAAGAATGTCTTTTGCGTAAGGCTTATAAAAATCCAGCCAACTGTCAAATTCGGGATTGTCAATACTGCCGAATTTTTCGTTTGCAATACTGTGCCAGTGTGCCAAAGCGTCAACAATATTATTTGCAAATTTTTGTTTTGTCCGTTTAGTCAAAAACAGTTTTTTGAAATCGGTAAAGCAATCGGTACCGTTAACATATTCCTCAACAATAAAATCCATAGGAATCTCATCACCGGCATCAACGGTAAAATACACGGTAGGAATATGAATCAGTGTATCATTTCCAAGAAGATTTAATGCATTTGCTTCACTGATATGCATACCGCTTACACGACAAGCCTTAACTATTAATTTGTACGGTGAAACAGGTATTTCGACTTTATATACATAGCCAAAAGAGCCTCCGCCGATATATTTAACGCTTGGCTTTTCACACGCATAGTGTTTGGAGATTATTGTATTAACAAAATTTTGTGTTTGCTCTTTGCTGTAATCTTTAATAACTTTTTGTTTCATATTTTTTTATTTAATTCTCCGGCCTCTTTGCTGTTCGTTGCCATTCCCATATATTCCATACCGTAAAGAGAGGCAAAGCGTTTCATCGTGTATTCGCCTGCGTCAAGCATCCACTTTTCGGGTGCCGCACCTTGGAATACAAAATATAGCTTTCTGCCTAAGAGCTCGCTCTCGTCAACCTTGCCGTAAAAACGGTCTAAAACATTACGAACAGAGCCGCAAATATTGTGCCAATAAAGCGGAGAACCGATAACGATTGTGTCAGCCTCTTTCATTTTTTCAATCACTCTGTCAAGTCCGTCATAAGGTAAAGTTTGACCGTATGAGCCGATTGTGAAGTTAGTTAAATTAAGTGTTTCGTATTCCTTGCCTTTCAAAAGAATTGAGGCAAGATTAGCAGTATTTCCGTTTTCGTTCGGACTGCCGTTAATAAAAAGAATTTTCATAATATTACCTCTCTTAATAATTTAATGTTCGCCGAAAAGCCAAGACATAATGGTATCACCGTAACAGTAACCGCCAAAAGCACAACTGTAAATTTGTGGATTTTATTTAAGGTCAAGACTGTTTACCCAAGATTCAACCTTGCTTGATGAGGCACCTGAAGAAAATCTTTCGCCGTCCTGCCAATTGCCTGTGCCTGCCATATCGGCTAAAAGGTCACCACTCTGACCTAAGCCTGATGATGTTGATGTGCAAAACGGAATAACGGTTTTGCCGCTGAAATCATTGCCCTTAACAAAATTGTTTACAGGCCAAGCAGCAATGCCCCACCAAATCGGATAGCCGATAAATACCGTATCATAATCTGCCCAATGATCAGGCGTAGTCTTTGTAAGTGGTACATCACGCTTGCTTTCGTCGTTGTGCTCAACACTTACACGGCTGTTGTCATCAGTCCAGTTAAGGTCATCGCTTGTGTAAGGGTCAACAGGTGTAATCTCAAACAAATCTGCTCCTGAAGTGTCGGCAATAGTTTCTGCAACAGCTTTTGTGCTACCTGTTGCAGAATAATAAACAACTAATATTTTTGAACTTGTATTAGAATTTTGGGTATTTTCATCGGTAGATTTTGAAGCATCTGCCGTTTGTGAAGTGCTTGGGGTTGTATTTGAATTGTCGCTCGAATTATTAGAGCAAGCTGCGAACGAAAACACAAGCACGAGTGCCAAAAGAATTGAGGTTAATTTTTTCATAATCTTAATCTCCTTTAGTTAATTATTTTTGTTCGTCAACAGGCGGTATCATCTCGGCATACTTTTTAAGCATTTCCGGTGTTGAGGTATAATATCTTACACCCTTATCAAGTAATGATATTTTTGCCATTTCTTCATCAGTAAGTGAAAAATCAAAAATATCAAAATTAGCCTTGATATGGTCGCTGTTCTTTGAACCCGGAATAATAATGTTGCCATCCTGAATATGCCAACGAAGAATGATTTGAGCTGTCGACTTACCGTATTTTTCAGCAAGGCTCTTAAAGAGCGGTTCATTGAGAAGTGCATTATCGCCGTGACCCAGCGGATACCAAGCCTGAATTTTAATATCCTCGTGAGAAAGAAATTTTTTAAGTTCCTTTTCCTGATAATACGGGTGCACTTCGGTTTGAAGAACGGACGGCTTAACCTCGCAGATATTTAGGATTTCGCAAATCTGCTCTTCGTTAAAGTTTGAAAGACCGATTGCACGAACCTTGCCGTCCTTGTATGCCTTTTCCATTTGCTTATATCCTGCAATGTAGTTTCCGGCAGGCTGATGAATTAAAAGCAAATCGATATAATCTGTTTGAAGTCTTTCAAGAGTTTTGTCTACTGCATCGTCCTGCTCATAAAATGACGGCCAAAGCTTTGTTTCAAGAAAAATATTTTTTCGGTCAATGCCTGCGCTTTTCATTGCTCTGCCTACTGCTTTTTCGTTGCAATAAGCGTTTGCCGTATCAATAAGCTGACAGCCATTTTTGAGTGCATAGGTTGCAGATGCCTCTGCCTCGTCAGGGGACAGCAAAAATGTTCCGATACCCTGCATAGGCATTTCTACGCCATTGTTTAATTTTATAAATTTCATACTGATTACTCCTTTTCTCTTTGAAAATTTAATATCTAAAATTAGCTTTAGATTAAATAGTTATTTGCATTCTTCAAAAATTTGAAGAATTTCTTCGTGTGTCATCTTTTTGTATGCACCCGGTACAATGCCGCAGGAGTCTGCAATTTTTTTAAGGTTGATGTTTTCATCAATTCCAAGTTCCTTAAAGGTTGTCGGCATACCGATTTCCTTAATAAAATCTGCCAGGGCCTCAACACCTGCCTTTGCAAGCTCTTCGTCTGTTTTGCCGTCCTTTGAAATGCCCCAAACATTAACTGCAAACTGAGCAAACTTCTTTTCGCCTGCCTTGCAAATATGTCTGTAATAAACAGGATGAAGAACGGCAAGACCTGCACCGTGATTGCAGTTAGTGTATGCGCCAAGCTGGTGCTCCATTTGGTGGCACTCAAAATCCGTCTTTTTGCCAAGTTTGATGATACGGTTTTCTGCCATTGTTGCGTCCCACATCAAGTTACTTCTTGCTGTGTAGTCCTCGGGATTTTTGATAGCGGCACGCAAATTGGTGATAACATTTTGCATAAGAGCCTCGGATATATCGTCCGATACATTGCTTTCATTCGGCTCGCTGAAATAGATTTCCATAATGTGTGAAAGCGTATCAAAAGCACCTGATACCATTTGAAATTTAGGCACGCTGTAAGTATATGTCGGGTCAAGCATAACGAATTTTGCGTTAAGCTGAGGATAATCTTTGCCTGTTTTGATTTTAAGTTCTTCGTTTGTGATTACGGCACCGCCGTTACATTCACTGCCTGTGCCTGAAACAGTGACGATCATACCAAGCGGCAACGGTTCAAAATCAATTACACCCGGTCTTGCCCAAAAGTCAGCCCAAATGTCGCCGTCATATTTTGCACCGAGTGAAATTGCCTTACAGCAGTCCATAACACTTCCGCCGCCTACTGCAAGAATCAAATCAGCATGGTTTTCTTTAGCAAGCTTAACCCCCTCAAGCACCTTGCTGTAAGTCGGGTTTGACGGAATACCGCTAAACTCAACAACTGCCTTGTTTTCTTTTTTGAGTACGGTTATAACCTCGTCATAAATGCCGTTTTTCTTAATCGAACCTCCGCCGTAGCAGAGCATAACCGTGTCGCCGTAAGCTGAAAGAATATTTGAAAGATATTCTTTTACACAGCCTTCACCGAAATATACCTTTGACGAATTTTCAAAAATAAAATTATTCATAGCTTTCTCTCCTATCCTGAAAATTTGATTTTATTATTTCATCGAGTGATACATTTTCATTCCTGTATCGCTCGTTTTTGTTTTTCTCGTGCTTAATGATAATTGCCTTTTGAGGGCAAGCATGAACGCAGGCAAGGCAGTATTCGCATTTTTTGCTTCGCCTTTGTGCGTAATCCGTCAGCACAATTATATTGCCTGTCGGGCAAACCTTTTCGCATACCTTACAGCCGATACATTTATCGGTTATTTTAATCATCTTGCCGTTATTAAATGACGGAATGATTTTATTCAGCGTTGCCACTTGCTTGTGGAGTTTTCTGTCTGCGTCTGTTGCAGTTGGAACACCTTTTTTCATCAGTCTGATATTCTTGATTATATGTGCAATTTGAGCATCTGTATCTTTGTCAATTTTCTTTTCTTCTGCCATATCAAAAACAGGCAGGTAATTATCAACGCAGTGAACGGTATCTATATAATCAAAGTTGATACCGAGAGCCTTAAACTCGTTATATGTAAACTCGGGGCAGTCGCTTGCACTGTTGCCATAGGTTAAAATGAGATACATATATTTTGTATCAAACTTCGATTCTTTCAAAAACTCTTTTACCGTATTCGGTATTTCGCCGCAATAAATAGGGCAAACAATACCGATTTGGTTGTCTGAATAGATTGACGAATTTTTGATAACCTGCGGTATGCTGACAGGATATTCGTCAATACACTTTGCAACATAAAGGCTGTTGCCCGTTGCGGTGAAATAAAATACCATAATTACTCCCTCTTTTTTATCACTTTTGACCCACCGAAAACAGCGGACATATTTATATTATCAAGCTTATTATCAATCGCTGATACCTCATTGCTCGTTAATATAATATCAGCCGAGCCTGCGTTTTCAATCAGTCTATCAAGCTTTCTTGTACCCGGAATAGGTACTATATACGGTTTTTTGCACATCATCCACGCAAGCGAAATTTGTGCAGGCGTTGCATTTTTATCCTTTGCAAGAGTGTTTAACAGCTCAAGCAATTCTTTATTTTGACGAACACCGTCGGCAGTGAACTGTGGCATAACTGTTCTGTAATCCGTGCCTTTTTCAAACTTTGAATTTTCGTTGTACTTACCGCTTAAAAATCCGTTTGCAAGCGGCGAAAATGCAACGAAACCGATATTAAGCTCCTCAAGAACAGGAAACAGCGATTCATAATGCCTTGCCATCATTGAATAGCGATTTTGTATGGCAGTCAGCGGACAAACCGAATTTGCTTTTCTTATATTTGCCTCGGTCGCTTCGCTCATACCCCAATGAGTTATTTTACCCTCTTTAATCAAATCTGCCATTACTCCTGCTACCTCTTCGATAGGAATATTAGGGTCGAAACGGTGCTGATAGTATAAATCAATATGGTCTGTGTCAAGTCTTTTAAGCGAGCCTTCAACCGATTTTCTGATAACCTCCGGTCTTGAATTCGGTATAAGAGGTGGGTTTGTGGCATTGCTTGTTTTGTCAAATTCAATGCCAAACTTTGTTGCGATAATAACCTTATCACGGTATGGCTTTAACGCTCTGCCTACAAGCTCCTCGTTATCGTGTGGATTATTTGCCGTGCCGTAAATCTCTGCCGTGTCAAAAAAGTCATAGCCTAAATCAACAGCCTTTGCGATAAGCTCGCACATTTCATTTTTATCGGCAGGTGAGCCGTAAGCGTGGCTCATTCCCATACATCCGAGACCGACAGCCGATACCTTTAAGTCTTTGCCTAAAATTTTGTAATCCATTATTTCTCCTTAGTGGTGAAAATTTGTAAATGTAATCTGTTCTTTTTCGGGCAGTCCGAATTGCTCCTTGCCCAGTGCAATACTCTTTACCATAAAAGCAATGTTTCTGCCGAGCGTTCTCATAGTTTGCAAACCCTCTTTATCCTGCAAAACCTCTTCTGCCTGACCGCCGTAAACCATATTCCAATACTGACTTGTGGCAATCGGCATAGAGCTGATTGAAAAATATTTGTTGAGCACATCGTATGAGGCTGTGTTACCACCTCTGCGACAGGTTGTTACTGCTGCACCAACTTTCATTGTCTTATCAACATTCGCCGTACTGAAAAACAATCTGTCAAGAAATGCGATTGCTCCACCGGCAGGAGATGCGTAATAAACAGGTGCTCCGATAACAAAAGCGTCTGCCTCGTTAAATTTAGGTGCAACCTCATTTACAATATCATCGAATACGCACTTACCGATTTCCTTACATTTTCTACAAGCGATACAACCGTGCACATCCTTGTGACCTACATGGATAAGCTCAACCTCCATACCTTCTTGCTCCAATGTGTTTTTTAGTTCGGTCAATGCCGTGTAAGTACAGCCCTTTGATCTCGGACTGCCGTTTATAAGCAGTGCTTTTAACTTTTTCATATCTGCCACTCCTTCGTTGTTTTTCTTTTCAACTATATTATAAGAAAAACGAGACCTCGTATGAAGTCTCGTTTTGTTATTCAGTATATACCTTTCGGTTATAACTGCTTATTTAGTTTTAACTATATTCTTAGCTGCATCTAAAACTCGTCTGACATTTTCGCTTGGAGTCATCGAATGTAAAAGACCGTACGGAATGCTGTATTCCCACTCAACAGGAATAACTTTCAGCAGAGGATGAACATTTGCCCAACCCGGTATCGCAAGCAAAACATCGTTCGTGTTTTCGCATCTGTTAAATATGCTCATATTGTAAAAATCGAAATCAACAATATGTATCTGCGTATGATTTTGCCAAATATCGTCACGCAATTGGTCAACATAATTGCTCCAGCCGCGGTGCATAAGCATTAAATTTTCGCCGTATAAATCGCTGATTTGAAGCTTATCCTTTTGTGCAAGCTTGTGGTGAATGGATACGGCACAGCAAAACGGCTCACGGGATAATTGCAAGCCCTCGCATTTTCTGAGTTTAAGCATTGTGTCGTCAAATATTCCGCCGATAATATCAATGTTCTTTCCCAAATTCGCAAGTATTTCTTTTGCGTTTTCGGGTGTGTTCTCAAATGGAACAATTTCAAATTTTATATCCGGGCATTGCTCTTGAATTTTCGGCCACATTTGCATAAGTAATTGAGCAGGGGTTGTAGGCGACGAGCCGATACGAATAATATTTTCGCCCTCGCTCATTGCGTTTTTCGCCCTGACAACACTGTCCTTGCAATAGCCGATAATGTACTTAGCGTCTTGATAAAGCGACTTGCCTGCGTTAGTCAGTATCAACCCACGGTGCGTACGCTCAAACAAAACCAAGTCAAGCGAGCTTTCAAGCAAATTGATTTGCTTAATAACGGCAGTCGGCGTGATATACAATTCATCTGCCGCTTTGTTGAAGCTTCCTGCGTCCGCAACCTTTATAAATGTTTCTATCTGTGGATTATACATCATCCCACCACCTACATAACAAAATTAAATCACAATCTGTTGTATATCAAAATGATAAATATTTTTCTTAATTATACTTTAAAACTCTCAAAAAATCAAATTGACTATAAATAGCCGTCTGAACACACAGGCGGTTATTTTAATTTTTTAACTTTTCCATCTTATGGGGGTACAAAACGCTTCGACCGTTGTAAACAAACTTATTGAGCGTATTGAAATTCACAACAATGAGAAGAAACATTCTCACAATAATGTTAAAGTCGATATTTATTTTACGTCAGTTAGGTTATTTGACATACCAACAGAGCAGCAGCTTATTAATACAATGGAAAGAGTAAAACAGAAAAAAGCGGAAAAATCCGCTTAAATAAAGAAAAGGTGTAACCCCCCTTTATCGGGATTACACCATAATTCCTTAAATACTGCCTTATTAGCCCGTGGCAAAACGGAGAGGATTCTTGTTTTTCTAAAATAATTTGTAAATTTTCTTTCAAAACACCCGAACAAAATTGAATTTTTTCTCCGTATAGTAGAGGGACTTTTTTCGTGGGTGAATTTTTGTTTTCAAATTTACTTATGCGTTTTTCTTTTTGAAAAAGTATCTCTCGAATAATACGAAAGGAGGCAGCGCAATGAAAGAAAGCTACAAAAGTTTTGATGAACTACCGATGATGTTATCGGTGTCGCAGGTTGCAAAGGTGCTTGGAATATCTCGCACAAGGTCGTACGAGCTTGTCAATGAAAAAGGTTTTCCAAAAATAAAAATCGGCACAAGAATTGTTGTACCGAAAGATGAATTCAAGTTGTGGATTCAAAAACAAATTAAGAAAGGATAAAAATTATGCAAGCAAATAAAAATTATAAAACCGACGGCAAGGTTTACTATATGCCGAACAAAATCTTTGATGAAAACTTTTCGCCGCACGAATTTATGATTTACTGTTTTCTTGTTTCGGCTGGCGACAGCAAAGGTGTAAGTTTTTGGTCTGTTCCGAAGATGGCTAAGAAGTGTAATATGTGTCCGACCACTTGCAGAAACACGCTTAAGTCGCTCGAAGAAAAAGGCTACATAGATATCACTCAAAGATTTTTTGAAAACGCACAGCAAAGTAATATCTATACAGTTCATCAAATATAGTGTACCCCACTGTAAGAGCTGATGACAAATAATCTAAAAGCCTAAAATTGGAAAAAACAGCGGTTTTTCTTTTAAGTTTTTTGAATTGATTTTTGATGCGGTTTTGGATGAAATTTCGGCTCTTTTGAGCGGGTTTTGAAGCGAATTTCAAGCCGTCGATTTTAAAGCAGGATAAAGGGGTATGA
>ERZ834798.3344-NODE-3344-length-10372-cov-22.496850_pt1 | contig 10372 bp, 10 predicted proteins | sample MGYA00519689_ERZ834798 | MGnify/ENA primary metagenome ERZ834798 (study PRJEB31850, sample SAMEA3708761) | human gut metagenome | biome: human gut; feature: human-associated habitat; material: faeces | place: China | collected 2014 ...
GCGCAGTGGACGTATTAAGGAATGGAAAATTCAATCATCGGCTGCTGTGCGAGCTTCTGGAACATCCCGATTTTGCCCGGTGGATGACCGACCTTGAGATCTGTGTGGATGGTCTGGTTAGTGACCGCATCCGGGATATGAATGCCATGGTAGAAGCCACCCGGCAGGAACTGGAAAGACGATACCATGCCGATACAGAGGACCTGACCATGCGGACGCTGAAAGCGGCGCAGATCAACGAGGATGAATATTTCGGGCGGATCCTCTATGATGAGCTGGCGGCGATCCTGAAGCAGATCAAAGCGGCACATGGGACCGATAAGACCACGTCGGACGGCGCAGCGGTCGAGCAAGCGAGGAAGCAGCTTGAAAATGCACAGAAGTTTGAAGGTTCTCCGTTGGAAAAGAAGATGAATGTCCTGATGGGACAGATCGGCATCGACTATTCCAAGCTGACGAAAGAAGAACAGATGACCTTGCTGCGAGTGTTCAATAAATCCTCTATGTTAAAGCACCGCACAAAGGCCGGGATGCGGGGCAAATACAGACGCTGATTATTTACCTTGCGGCTTATAGGGAAAAACGCTGCTGCGGCAGGAAGGAGAACGTACACCATTGGTTCCTCTGCAAGCCTGCGCTGGGTGGGCAGAAACCATTAGCTGCCATCCCCATCCGCGCATCCTTCTGCCGCAGAATAGGTGCTTGCCGGAGCTGCTCGCAGTCCCTTTTCCGCATCAGCCGGAACCAAGGTGTAACACACTAGACTTTGCAAACAAAGTCGTATGCCACGAAACCCCGGCACGGTTTCTTTGGATTCTTCCGGCTATTGCGTTGCTTCCCGGTTTCAGACAATAGAAGATGCGGGCGTCAACTCGTACACATGATCGAACTGGGCTTTACGTTCGTCGCTCAGGTGATGGCTAATCAGGATCAGGGTCAGGTCAGGGTTGGACAGCAGGCTCTTCTCCACGATGTCGGCGTTCTTCTGGTCCAGGGCGCTGGTGCCCTCATCCACCAGCAGGATGCTGCGGTTATGGATCAGAGCACGGGCGATGGCCACGCGCTGCTTCTGGCCGCCCGAGAGGGCGTTGCCTTCCTCGCCCACCGGCGTATCCAGACCCTTGGGCATATTGGCAAGGTCGCCTGCCAGGGCGCTGTCACGCAGTGCCTTTTCCATCTGCTCGTCGGTAAAGTGCTCACCCAGGGTAATGTTCTCACGGATGGTGGTATTGAACAGGAACACATTCTGTTCGATGTAGCTCATTTTCTGCTGGAGCTGCTCGGGCGTGTAATCCCGCACGTCTCTCTCGTCATAAAGGACCTTGCCCTGGTAGCCGGGCAGCCAGCCCAGAAGAATCTTCAGCAGGGTGCTCTTGCCGCAACCGGAGGGACCGGTGAGGGCGTATTTGCCGCCTTTCTTGAATTCCGCGTTCATGTGGACCAGGATCGGCTTCTTTTCATCGTAGCCGAAAGAGACATCCTTGACCGTAATGCCTTCCTGCAGGGTAGGCAGACCGAAATCAGGAAGCTGCGCCTCGCCGGCATGGATGGTAATCTTATCGAAATAGGGCTTGCTGGCCGAGAAGGACACTGCAAGTTTGGACACCTGGTTCAGTCCATTATACACGCCGGCGCAGATGGTACCGGTGCCCATAAAGGTGGCCAGAGGAATCATATCATTGAGGATCAGGACACCCAGCAGGATGACAACGGCCACTTGGCAGACGGCGCTGACATAGGCCAGACCACAGCCGATGCCGTCCTTGTTGATGGTCAGTTTGTACTTGGCCTGCTCCATGCTGTCGCTGGCTGCATCGACTCCGCTGGTAAACCGTTCATCCTTGCCAAAGAAGCGAAGCACATCGTAACCTGCCAGCAGATCCTTGATTTTACTGACGCTGTCAGCCTGGCTGGCGGCACAGGCTGTGCCAACGGTTCCCAACCGTTTGCTGAACAGACGAGGAACGAAGATCATAACCAATGCGATGACCAGAGAAATCACCAGAAGCAGCCAATGAATGGATGCCAGTGCAACGATGCCGAACACCACCTGTGCCGCAGAACCCATGATGGTGAAAAACGGAGTCCAGGCCATCTGCTCAATCTGGTTCACGTCGTTGGTAAACTGGGAGAGGTACTCGCCGCTCTCCTGCTTATGATACTCCTGATGGGTCTTGTGCAACAGGCCCGCTGCCATATCCCGGCGCAGAGCGTTGTTCATCCGGCGCACGGCCCGGCCCTGGAAGAGGTCTCTGCAATCAGGCAAAGGACCACGGCCAGCCAGGTCAGCAGAAGAAGAATGATCCGAATGGTGAAAGCCCGCAGATCACCGTCCAGCAGTCCCTGGGTGATCTGAATCTGTACCAGACTGGTGCAGACCTGCAAACCATAGGCAACAACCATACAGATGGAGGCCGCTGTAACAGTGGGCCAGCACTTTTTGAGATAATACTTCATGATTTCCACCTCTTCTGTGATCGTTCCATCTGTCTCTATGAACAGTGGATTGTGTGCTTTGCTCTTTCTGATTCAAATTGTAGCACACAGGATGAGGAATAAACATATCGTTTTGCGTTAGTTAACTGATTACACACATTCTGATTTTCTATAGAGGCAAACTGTCTTTCCATCAATAATTTCAGACTTTTTGCACTGCATATTCATGCAGCGCAAAACATTCCGGCAGCTACGACACTCGGGCTTCAGATCAGAAAAGCTCCACCGGCAGTTAACCTCCGGGTCGATCACAATACCTTTTTCGGGATCAACCCAACCTAACTGGTTTTGCGGGTGGTCAAGCGCCACAGTGCATTTGCCAATTTTTCCATTGGCCCGGAATACCATGCTATGTGGATAGGAAGCGTAGCACACCTGTGCAAGGGCTCCGTTTCTGTGGTTATGACACGACATCCCGATCTTATCCAGATATGCAACATGTTTTGCTACCAACACATCTTTTGTATCCTGATGAAGGATGGATAGACTGTGGACGCCTTCACCACCCCAGTCACCAACAGCACGAACAAGTACGGCGAAGCGTTTGTCATGCCCAAACAGACGGTACAGATAATCATACCAACTGTAGTCCTCATCGTCGGCCAGAATATTGTGGCGCAGCGTGATATGAAAGGAATACTCTGCCGGCGGCAACTTGGAAAGAGAGGCCAGATTGTTAATGATGGTCTGCAGGGTTCCTTTGCCGGATACATGGGGCCGAGTCTTGTCGTGATTCCAACCATCAATTGTAATTTGATAGCTGGTGATCCCTGCCTGATAGAACTGCCGAAATAGCTTGTCATTCAGCAGATAACCATTGGTGGTCATATTGGCAGCATAGTGAAAGCCATACTGTTTCTGCAGATTTTGCACAATGTTGGACACTTCCAGCACAGTGTCTTTGCAAAGAGTAGGTTCACCTCCAAACCATGCAAGTATGACCTGTTTATAGCGCGGCGCTTGTGCAGTTATATACTCCTCAATTCGGTCCAGTGTGTCACGAGTCATACTGGCTGCCGGGTGGTTTTTGTGGCAGTATGAACACTGAAAATTACACCCTTCAGTAGGAATCAGTGTGGCCATGAAGACATCCCAATTGAATTTTTGAGGTAATATTGGCTTGGGTTGAATACAACTGAAATTTTCTCCTAGGCAATCGGAGATGTATCCAGACATCATATATAAGCCCTCTTGATATTGTAGACTAAAATTAGTTGCCGTTCTTTTTTTCTTGAAGTGAAAGCAACCATGCGCTCTTCACAGAAAGACAGATGCCAATTCCAACTACGGTCATAAAAGCACCGAGGATGACAAAACAAGCCGTTGACCCGGCGCTCACCAGTAGTGATGAGCCAAACAGATAAAAAATTTCAGTAACATTGACGCCCATGTTGAAGACGGAAAGCAGCTCGGCGCGATTGTCTTCCCTGCCGGCAGCATCTACAATGCTGTTTTGGACTTCTCCCAGCAGATAGGATGGAATATCCAAAAAAAGCGGAAGGATCAGCATAAATAGGATAGTCCAAACCGGCACATTGACCAAGCCCAACACACCAAGGGCTATTCCACTCAGAATGAAAAACAGTGCCATCATTTGATTATAGTGTTCAGGCTTGGTACGGGCGAGAATCCGTTCGGACAGCAACTGAATTGCAGAATAACCCATAATAATTGCGGCGAGCCAGGTTTCATTGATCCCGCACAACTGCAGCTTCTCCGCATAGAAGAAATTGATCAGAATGCGGCCAATGTTCAAAGCTGCCAAAATCATTAGAAGCATCCATATCTTTTTCTGCTGAAACAACTGCGGATAGGGAATGTTTTTCTTTTGGCGCGTTTCACTTCTGGGCTGCACTGTTTCCTTGGGGATTTTTAAAGAGGTAAAGACAGCAACAAGGTTTGCGGCAATCGTTGCCAGAAGCAGACCCTTGATGCCAATCAGCGTGTACAGGACCGCATAAGCTAGGGTACTGGCAAAAAATCCGACAGTTCCATAATTGGCGACATGTGCAGATTTTTCAGCGTAATGTTCCTTTGAAAACATAATATAAATATAGCCGCTCTGCGTCCCAGAAGAAAAGGAAGCCGCTGTGCCTTCGAGGATAGCCTGTAAAATAAACAGACTATAATTGCAGCTTACATGAGCCAGCAAGAGGCAGGTTCTCGAAATGAGCAGCGCGATCTGGTATAGTACCAACGTGGATTTATAGCCAATGCGATCGGTCAGCTTTCCGAGAGGAATCTCTGTGAGGAGGACCATAGTAGCCATAATTGCTTGCAAAATGAAGAATTGGCTGAGAGAGATTCCTGCAGTGGTTCGTACCAGTAGAGAGACTGGGGAGAAAAACACCAGCCCATTGAGCAGAGAGGTAAGGTCAAGTGCATCTGTTTTCAGCTTTGCGTTCATTTTGATTCACCTCGTTATATTTGGATTTAATATAAGGAATAAACAGTGTTTTCATGAAGTGAGAAAAAACTTCTTCTTCATATGTACAGCACTTTTTGAAATCGATTTGGTGGGACAGCTGACATCCGCCACCGCAGAAGCCACCGATTTTACAATCCTTACACTCCGCATAAGAATTGCAGGTTACAGCGACGGGCCGATAATTTGTTAAATTTTCATAGGAAAAATCAAAAAGGCTGTACCTAGATCTACCAACTGTGCAAGTACAACGATATGTTTTCAGATTCATATCAACATAAAAAACATTACTGGATGACGAAGTGCTCCAACAATAACTATGTGTTTGTTTATGCTCCCGCAAATTCAACTTTAGGCCCATTTTGTCGGCAAAGTTATAGCAGGTCTTTAAAAATGCCGCGTGAACATTGTCCGGGAGAGGCTTGCTTTGAAGCTCAGCGAGAATCTCACTTTCCATCATGATGTCAGGGAAATTTGTTTCATACAAACGATCATCTACTCGACCAATAGTCCACGCAAAGTTTTTATCCTGCAAAAGCTGTAACTTCTTCAAGTCATCCAGTGTATTCCAGATTTCTTTATGATTGTGCCTATCGATATTGGTTCCTAAGTCCACATGGATGCCGTAATGCAGAAGTGTCTTAATACAGCACAGGAGTTTGAAAGTTTCATTTGTATTGTTCCGGCTCGGATCAAGATCGTATCGCGTCATATAATTTAACGCCATACTGTCGATTGTGGGATAAATACCGCTGATGAAGCGACGATTGATGATAAATTTCTTCAAATAATACGAAAGGAAACTTCCGTTTGTGGTGATATGAACAGTGGTTTTGTGCTCTTTGCAAAATTGGAGAATTTTATCAATTACTTTCTCATTCTCGATCAGCAAGGGTTCGCCACCAAATAAACCCAGTCGAACGGTCTTGTTCGGATTTGCTTCCATATACTGTGCAATGATACTTAAAATTTTATCCAGAGTTTCATCACTGATAAGTTTCTTTTCCAAGGTTTTATCGTTTTGCTGATAGCAGTAAGTACAGTGCATGTTGCATTTATACGTAATTGTTAAGATGAAAGTGACTTCTTCGCTTGACTTGTTTGAGTCGGTTTCATCGCTATCCAGCATTTTGTGGTATACTTCTTCGCTCACACCATGGTGGAGGAGATCTTTTGAGATGAGGAAACATCTATTGCTGTACGTATCAACAATAACACATTTTTCGGAATCAACATCTTCTAAATATTTATTTCCAAGGACCTGTGTCAGATCAAAATTCCCCTGTGCGTCTTTGGTTTCCACAAGCGTTCCGTTTTTCAATTCATAAAACATGGTTCCATTATACAGAAAAATCCCAAGAAGCAAACATTTGCTCCTTGGGAAACCGTCACTGATCAGTAGAGGCGGTGCCCGTTGTCATCATCGCAGCTAACGATAACAACCGCGTCGTTTGCCTTCATCTCTTCCAGCTCTTCATTGGAAAAAGTTACGGTATACATTTTCTGTTTCTCTTTTCTTTTTTCAGCTCTGGATGTTTGGTTCATCGCTGTGACTATATTGTAGCAGCACGACGCACTTCTGAACATATCGTGCCGAGTTACTTGAAAATAACACAAAACGATAAGTTTTCAGTAAAAGTTGAACCGTTCACTGGAAATCCGCTGTGCCATCCTTTATAATAATAGAGATATTACTTCTATAGGAGGGTTTAGGGATGAAGAATGTCTTTCTTGGCGAGTACGTCAAGCAGCGGCGGCTGGATCTGGGTTTGACCCAGGAGCAGCTCTGCTATGGAATCTGTGAGCCTATGACTCTTTCCCGACTGGAAAATGGGAAACAGACCCCCAGCCGCAACCGGATCAATGCCCTTTTGCAGCGTCTGGGCCTGCCGGATGACCGCTATTTTGCTCTGCTGAGTAAAAATGAACTGGAGATGGAAGCTCTTCAGAAAGAAATTGTTGCCTGCAATGTGACCGAAAAGGTGCCGGAGGGCTTTGAGAAGCTCGCACAATTTGAAAAGCTGGCAGATCCGGATGATCAAATTGCGCAGCAATTTGCCCTGCGTTCAAGGGTACTTCTGGGACGCTTAGATGGACGCTACACGCCGCTGGAACAAATCGATCTGCTAATGCAGGCAATTCAGCTGACTGTGCCCCGCTTTGACCTGGAGAGTATAGAAAGTTTCCTTTATACAAGAGATGAAATCACAATTATCAATCAGATTGGGCTTGCTTACTCTGATGCTGGCCAAAATAAAAAAGCAGCTGAAATCTACTATCAGCTGCTTAAGTATGTGCGTAAGCATTTTAAGGAAACCATAACATCTATAGGGGTGTTGCCTTTGGTCCTTTATAATTATGCTCGGGTACTGGATTTGTGCGGTCGCTATGAGGAAGGAGCTGCACTCGCTAAAGAAGGACGAGAAGCCTGTATTCAATATGGACATTACCAAGTATTGCCCCGATGTCTGGAAATTGAAGCGGAATGCCGACATTTTATGGGCGATGACGAAATCAGCAAAGAATTGTACTACCAATCGTATTATCTCTGCAAAGTCATTGGATATCAAATCGGGTTAGAGGTTGTCAAAAAAGAAGCGAAAGAATACTTGAACATCGATTTTATGAGTTAACCCATGTCTCCAACGCCCGGCATAGCATCACATGGCTGGATAGAAGGTCTGTCCGGATTCTCAGGCTGATCAGAACCGTCAGGTTGTTCCGTTTCGGTCACACCAGGCTGCGGTACTGGCAAGTCTTCAGGCTCAGCGGCAAAGCAGGGGACAGCCAGTAGACTGGTGGCCAGAACAATAGAGGCAATCAGGGTAAAGATACGTTTCATCATTTGTTTTTCCTTTCGTTTTATGTTGTTTTCTTGTTGGCAAAAGGATACCACTACAAGGCCATACAGACCATATCGTGCTGTGTTGCTTTTTTCTAACACAAAACGACGGGTTATACTGAGAATGAGGTCAGATGCTTTCCAATCGGCTTGTGATGCAGCAAGTACTAAAAATAAGAGAATGGCCACCCAAACCAATGCCGTCAAGTCGTTGTCGGATGAAGTGGATTTTAGTTTGTCTGGGAGTAAGTGCACGGTTTCTGCACGGTTTTTGCACGGTTTCAAAACGTGCAAAGGGTGCAAATCGTTGCAAAATCGGACAAAGGGTGCAGAAACTCAAAGTTCAAAACCTGCGATGCATCGCAGAGAAATGACGTTAAAACGTAACTTCTAAAAATTGAGGGAATCGCCCGGCGTGCGCTACGAATCAGTAGGCCGGGGGTTCGAGTCCCTTCCATCGCACCATGACGAATGTTCTTACAGCATTTAGCTGTCAAAGAACATTCGTCATTTTTTATTTGCTAAATAGCGACATCACAGGGGGCGTAGTTCACAACTACGCCTTTTCTTGTATTCACCGACACATCGGGTGTCGGCAAAGGAAGTGCGCTTGGAATCTCGATGGTGCCCACGCAGTTGTAGTGAATGCGGAGCCGCTGCTCCCATACACCGTTGACCTTTTCTGCATTGAACACTTCGATTTTTTCCACCAGTTCATTCAGCATCCGGGGTGTCAGCTTTTTTGCTCTGGTGTACTTGCGAACCAGACTGATGAACATATCCGTTGTCATGGTGCGGCTGCTCTGCTTTTCGATTTCGGAGCGGAGCTGTTTGATTTTCTCGGTCAGCTCCTTTTGCTCGTCCTCATATCTCCGGGACATTCTGGAAAAGCGTTCATCAGAGATCTTGCCGGAAACATTGTCCTCATAGATGCGCTCAAAGAGGCCGTCCAGTTCTTCATCACGGGCAAGGAGTGCTTTCAACTCTTTCTCTTTCAGCTTGCGGTCGGCTTCGTCCGCCTGCTGGGAGTGCCCGATAACAGCTTTCAGAAAGTCGTCCTCGTAGAGGCTGGCAAACTTGGTCAGCCGCCGAATCTCGCCCAGCACCACTTCTTCCAGAAAGTCTACCCTGATGTAGTGGGTGGATTGGCAGGTGCCACGGTTACCCTTGTAGTTGGAGCAGTTGAAATACTTGATTTCCGGGTTGCCCTGATTGAAGTGAAAATGCAGATTGCAGCCGCAGTCTGCGCAGACAAGTAAGCCAGAGAACATATTGTGTTCTCCGTTGCTGGTACGACGTTTGCGCATTTTTCCGCGCTTCTGCTGTACCTGTTCAAACACGGCACGTTCAATAATGGGTTCGTGAACATTTTGGAACACTACCCAATTTTCCGGGTCGTTATGAATCCGCTTCTTATTCTTGTAGGACTTGGAGTAGGTTTTGAAGTTCAGAACATCACCACAATACTCCTGCTGGTACAGAAGATGGGTAATCGTGGAGCCATTCCACTTGGTGGCGGGGCGCGTCTTGGTCTTTCCGGGACGGCCGATGCCTTTCTGAATCCAGTAGGCCTGCGGCGTCAGGATGCCTTCCTTTTCAAACTGGGTGGCAATCTGTTCCGTGCCAAAGCCCTCCAACGTCATATCAAAAATGCGCCGGACAACTTGTGCAGCTTCTTCATCAATGACCCAATGCTTGGGATTGTTCGGGTCCTTGATATACCCATAGGGAGGAAGTCCCATCGGTTCGCCGGAGTTGCCTTTGATTTTATTACTGATACGGCGTTTCTTGCTGATGTCGCGGGCATACCACTCATTGAACAGGTTTCGGATGGGTGCCAGTTCGTTTTCTCCCTCGGCCGTGTCGATGTTGTCCGAAACGGCAACAAGTCGGATGTCATGGTCCGGGAAAAATTCTTCTGTCAGCCGTCCGACCTCAATATAGTTTCGGCCCAGACGGGAAAGGTCTTTGACGAACACAGCGGCGGCTTTTCCTTGTTCAAGTTGCTGCATCATTTCAACGAAACCGGGACGGTTCATGGTCACGCCGGAAATGCCATCATCCAGAAAGTGAACCAGATTGGTATAGCCTTTTTCCTTTGCAACTTTGGTGAGCAGTTTCTTTTGGTTGCCGATGCTGTAACTCTCGCCCTCCAAATTATCATCACGGGAAAGACGCTCATAGAGAAAAGCGGTTGCTTCACGGGATTTCTTGTTACTCGACTGTTTCATACTCGCTCCTTTCTTGGGACAGTCGAATAGCAAATTCGCTTGTACACCTATATTATAACACAATCCGCTTTCTCTGTCCGCTGCCTCCCGAAAGGTCATTATAATTTTTTGCTTTCGGATTTCATCAGCCGGAGAAGAACTTCTCCTAAGGTCTGGGAACTTTCTTCTTTGAACACCGGCTCAACGATAAAGGAGCGATTGCCAATACGATAAGTCGAATCCAGAGTAAGCATCTCTGGATTTTTTGTTTTTTCAGGGTTTGTCTTTTTCGCTTGCATCGTAAAAATCCCCTTTCTTAAAAATCATAAAATGAGCCAACGGACGGCTGCTGGCAGCAGCCCACGGGAATCTCACCCCTGCATTCCTCATGCAGCCCTA
>ERZ834798.3345-NODE-3345-length-10371-cov-9.024234_pt1 | contig 10371 bp, 9 predicted proteins | sample MGYA00519689_ERZ834798 | MGnify/ENA primary metagenome ERZ834798 (study PRJEB31850, sample SAMEA3708761) | human gut metagenome | biome: human gut; feature: human-associated habitat; material: faeces | place: China | collected 2014 ...
GCATGACCGAGCAGCAGTGGATCGACGGCATCAAGTCCGCCAGCGACCAGATGCGTGCCAATATCGTTGAGTAATTAAACCCTGCCCAGCGGGGGCGGTTTTGACCGCCTCCGCTTTTTGTGGTTTTCGGGTTCCGACAGAAAGGAGCGGTTTGTCTATGAGATCTGACAAAAGCCGCAGACGGTTCGTTTTTCTCTGCGTGGCACCGGCCACGATCCTGTTCTTTCTCTTTATGATCCTGCCCACCCTCAACGTGTTCCGCATGAGCCTGTACGAGCGCGGTGCCTACTCGCCCAACGAGACCTTTGTGGGCCTGAAGAATTTCCAGCACCTGCTCAAGGATGCCCAGTTCATCCGCTCCATGCAGAATATGATCCTGCTGGTGGTGGTAGTGACCATCGTCACCTTTGCCTTTGCGCTGGTGTTTGCAGCCATTCTGACCCGGGAAAAGATCAAGGGGCAGAATTTCTTCCGGGTCATCTTCTACATCCCCAACATCCTGTCGGTGGTCGTCATCTCCGGCATCTTCTCGGCCATCTATAAGCCGGAAAACGGTATGCTCAACAGCATCATCGGCCTGTTCCGGGATATGACAGACCCCATCCTCTGGAAGGGCGAAAAGCTGGTCATCCCCTCCATCATCCTCGCCATGGTCTGGCAGGCCGTGGGCTATTACATGGTCATGTATATGGCTTCCATGTCCTCGGTGCCCGCCAGCCTGTACGAGAGCGCCAATCTGGACGGTGCCGGGCGGCTGACCCAGTTCTTCCAGATCACCATCCCCCTCATCTGGACCAACATCCGCACCACCCTGACCTTCTTCATCATCTCCACCATCAACATGGCCTTCCTCTTTGTCAAGGCCATGACCAGCGGCGGGCCCAACGGTGCTTCGGATGTGGCGCTGAGCTATATGTACAGCCAGAAGGACGCGGGCCTGTATGGCTACAGCATGGCCATTGGCGTGGTCATTTTCCTGTTCTCGTTTGCACTGTCCGCCTGTGTCAACAAGGCCACCGACCGCGATCCGCTGGAATTCTAAGGAGGGAAGAAGATGCAGAATACCACCGAAAGATCTTCCCGCTCGGCGGAAGGTCTCTACAAGTTCTTTATCTATTTTGTGCTGGTCCTGCTGGCGGTGATCATCATCGTGCCGGTGGCATGGGTATTCATGGCCTCCATCAAGCAGAACGCGGAGTTCTACGGCAACCCGTGGGCGCTGCCTGCCGGGTTCTACTGGCAGAACTTTGTCAATGCGTGGAACGGAGCCAAGATGGGCGAGTATATGCTCAACTCTGTCATCGTGACCGCATTGGCACTGGTGCTGCTGCTGGTCATTGCGCTGCCTGCCGCCTACTGCCTGTCCCGCTTCCGGTTCAAGGGCCGTAAACTGCTGAACACCCTGTTCATGGCGGGCCTGTTCATCAATGTCAACTACATCGTGGTGCCCATCTTCCTGATGCTGCGGGACGGAGATGTCTGGCTGAAGAGCCACTTTGGCAGCAGCTTCCTGCTGAACAATCTGGTGGTGCTGGCGGTGGTGTACGCAGCCACGGCCCTGCCCTTTACCATCTATCTGCTTTCGGGCTATTTTGCCACCCTGCCCCATGATTTTGAGGAGGCTGCCTACATCGACGGTGCAAGCTACTTCTCCACCATGACCCGCATCATCTTCCCCATGGCAAAGCCCTCTATCATCACCATCATCCTGTTCAACTTCCTGTCCTTCTGGAACGAGTACATTATTTCCATGACGCTGATGAGCTCCACCAGCGCGCCCCGCACCCTGCCGGTGGGCCTTTTGAATCTGATGCAGGCCCAGCAGAGCGCGGCCCAGTACGGCACCATGTATGCCGGTCTGGTGCTGGTGATGCTGCCCACCCTGATCCTGTACATCTGCGTGCAGAAGCAGCTGACACAGGGCATGACCGTGGGCGGTCTGAAAGGGTAAGGTGACAAACGATGAAAGCATTCTGGAAAAATCATCCCGCCCTGCGCATGGTGCTGATGCTGGTGCTGTTCGTACTGTCCATCGCGCTGGTGACAGCAGGCTGGAAAATGACCGGGCAGCTGGCCGGTCTTGGCATCATGCTTTTGGGGGTGGCGCTGCTGCTGGCTGTACTGGCGGTCTATAACGCCCCCTATCAGGACTGAGGAGAAGAGAGGTAAAGGAGAATTCCCATGGAAGAAAATAGAATGACCGGGCGCGTAACGATCCCGACCGATCTGGACGTGGTGCCCGAAACGCTGCAGATCCTGAAAAAGTGGGGCGCGGATGCCATCCGCGACTGCGACGGCACCGACTTTCCGCAGGAGCTGAAGGATGCCGACGCAAAAATCTACTCCACCTATTACACCACCCGCAAGGACAACGCGTGGGCCAAGGCGAACCCGGACGAGGTGCAGCAGTGCTACATCATGACCGGCTTCTACACCGCCCCCGGCGACACCGTGACCATCCCGCTGATGAAGGGCATCAGCCCGGAGCTGATGCAGGTGAACACCAACGACGATATCACCCGCTGGTGGGAGGTCATGGACCGCACCACAGGCCAGCCCGTGCCCCCGGAGCTGTGGAGCTACGCCGACGGCAGCGTGACGGTGCAGGCCGTGCCGTTCCACGAGTATACGGTCAGCTTTCTGGCCTACCTGATCTGGGACCCGGTGCACATGTACAACGCCACCACCAACGGCTGGACCAACTTTGAGCACCAGATCACCTTTGACGTGCGCCAGCCCAAGACCCACAAGTATTCCATGGAGCGCCTGCGCAAGTTCATTGCGGAGCACCCCTATGTCAACGTGATCCGCTACACCACCTTCTTCCATCAGTTCACCCTGATCTTCGATGAGCTGAAGCGGGAGAAGTTTGTGGACTGGTACGGCTATTCCGCCTCGGTCAGCCCCTATATCCTGAATCAGTTCGAGCAGGAGGTGGGCTATAAGTTCCGCCCGGAGTACATCATCGATCAGGGCTACTACAACAACCAGTACCGGGTGCCCAGCAAGGAATTCCGGGATTTTCAGGCCTTCCAGCGCCGGGAGGTGGCAAAGCTTGCCAAGGAGATGGTGGACATCACCCACGAGTGTGGGTGCGAAGCCATGATGTTCCTGGGGGACCACTGGATCGGCACCGAGCCGTTCATGCCGGAGTTCAAGACCATCGGCCTGGATGCCGTGGTGGGCAGCGTGGGCAACGGCTCCACCCTGCGCCTGATCTCGGATATCGAGGGCGTAAAGTACACCGAGGGCCGTTTCCTGCCCTACTTCTTCCCGGACACCTTCCACGAGGGCGGCGACCCGGTGCGGGAGGCCAAGGAAAACTGGGTCACGGCCCGCCGCGCCATCCTGCGCAAGCCCATCGACCGCATCGGTTACGGCGGCTACCTGAAGCTGGCCCTGCAGTTCCCGGAGTTCGTGGACTATGTGGAGAGCGTCTGCAGCGAGTTCCGCGAGCTGTATGAGAACATCAAGGGCACCACGCCCTACTGCGTCAAGCGGGTGGCTGTGCTGAACTGCTGGGGCAAGATGCGGGCCTGGGGCTGCCACATGGTGCACCACGCCCTCTACTACAAGCAGAACTACAGCTATTCCGGGGTCATCGAAATGCTGTCCGGCGCGCCCTTTGACGTGAAGTTCATCAGCTTTGAGGACATCAAGAAGGACCCCGCCCTGCTGGATGAGCTGGATGTCATCATCAATGTGGGCGATGCTGACACCGCCCACACCGGCGGCATCTGGTGGGAGGACCCGGAGATCTCCTCCGCCATCCGGAAGTTCGTCTGGAACGGCGGCGGCTTCATCGGCGTAGGCGAGCCCTCCGGCCATGCCTATCAGGGCCACATCCTCCAGCTGGCCAGCGTGCTGGGCGTGGAGGAAGAAAACGGCTTCACCCTCAACTACGACAAGTACAACTGGGAAGAGCACCCGGACCACTTCATTCTGCAGGATGCCGACCAGCCCATCGACTTTGGCGAGGGCAAGAAGAACATCTACGCCCTCGAGGGTACCGAGGTGCTGGTGCAGCGGAACCGGGAAGTGCAGATGGCTGCCCACGACTTTGGTAAGGGCCGCGCCGTGTACATCAGCGGTGTTCCCTACAGCTTTGCCAACAGCCGCACCCTTTACCGTGCCATCCTGTGGAGCGCCCACAGCGAGGAGGAGCTGCACACCTGGTTCAGCTCCAACTACAATGTTGAAGTGCACGCCTACGTGAAAAATGGTAAGTACTGCGTGGTGAACAACACCTACGAGCCGCAGGACACCACGGTCTACACCACCGATGGAAACCATTTCGACCTGCATCTGGAAGCCAACGAGATCAAGTGGTATGAGATCTGAGTTCTCCGTTTCATAAGCAAACACCCCTCTGCATTCCGAAAGGAGCGCAGAGGGGTGTTTGTGTATCCGGGCGGCTCAGCGGGGAGAGCCCAGACGGTATTTGAAATCGTGGTAGCCAAAGCGGGCCAGCGGCTGGGTGGTGCCGTTTTCATGCAGTACCCAGATATCCGGCAGGGGCATCCCGTTGAAGGTGTTGTTCTTGCAGGTGGAATAGATGGCCATGTCGCCGAAGATGAGCCGGTCACCCTCGGTGAGGGGGGCGGCAAAGCTGTAATCGCCCACCACGTCCCCGGCAAGGCAGGTGGGGCCGCCCAGCCGGAAGGTGCAGGGCTTTTCCCCCGGCTCGCCCGCATCCAGCAGGGGCGGGCGGTAGGGCATCTCGATGACATCCGGCGTGTGGCAGGCTGCGGACATATCCAGAATGGCAAGATGTGTCTCGCCGTTCTGCAGGGTGTCCAGCACCGTGGTGACGAGGTAGCCTGCGTTCAGCGCCCAGGCCTCGCCCGGTTCCAGATACACCTGCACGCCGTACTTTTCCTGCGTCCCGGTGATGCACTTTTCCAGCGTGGCAAGGTCGTAATCCGGGCGGGTGATGTGGTGCCCGCCGCCAAAGTTGAGCCACTTCATCCGGGGCAGCAGGTCACCGAATTTTGCCTCCAGTGCGGGCAGGGTGGCCGCCAGCGCGTCGGAATCCTGCTCGCACAGGGTGTGGAAGTGCAGGCCGTCCAGCAGGTCGGGCAGGTCAGGGTGCTGCGCCGCAGCGGCATCCCACTGGGCGCGGGTGGTGCCCAGACGGCTGCCCGGGGCGCAGGGGTCATAGATCTCGTGGCCCTCCTGGGTGGAGTACTCGGGATTCACCCGCAGGCCCACGCTCTTGCCCGCCGCCTTTGCGGCCGGGCCGAACTTTGCCAGCTGGTGGGGCGAGTTGAACACGATGTGGTCAGCGTATTGCAGCAGCTCCTCGAACTGGTCGGCCCGGTAGGCGGCGCAGAACACATGGTTCTCCTTCTCCGGCAGCTCCTCCCTGCCCAGGCGGCTCTCGTACAGGCCGCTGGCCTCGGTGCCTGCCAGATAGGGGGCCAGCACCGGGTACACGTCAAAGTTGGAAAAGGCCTTTTGGGCCAGCAGGGCCCGGCATCCGGTGCGCTGCTGCAGCTCCAGCATGATCTGACCGTTCCGGCGCAGCTGGGCCTCGTCCAGCAGGTAGCAGGGGGTGGGCAGACTTTGCAGCTGCTGTTCCGTCAGGTTTGCCAGCCCTGCAAAGGCCGGGCGGCGATCCTCCAGCCGCATCAGTCCACCAGAGCCGGGTTGTGGCTCTCACTGCGGGGCAGGCCGTACTGATCCAGGGCCTCCAGATACGGATCCGGATCAAACTCTTCCACGGTGTGGACGCCCTTGGTGGTCCACTTGCCGGTCAGCAGCATCAGGGCACCGCACATGGCAGGCACGCCGGTGGTGTAGCTGATGGCCTGGCTGCCCACCTCCCGGTAGCACTCCTGGTGGTCGCAGACATTGTAGATGTAATAGGTCTTATCCTTGCCGTCCTTTTTGCCGGTAAAGATGCAGCCGATGTTGGTCTTGCCCTTGGTGCGGGGGCCCAGGCTGGCGGGGTCCGGCAGCAGAGCCTTCAGGAACTGGATGGGCACGATCTCCTGGCCGTTGAAGTTGACCGGGGTGGTGGACAGCATGCCCACGTCCTCCAGACAGCGCATGTGGTCGAGGTAGCTCTGGCCGAAGGTCATGAAGAAGCGGATGCGCTTGGCCTCCGGGATGTTCTTGGCCAGAGACTCGATCTCCTCGTGGTGGAGCAGGTACATGTCCTTTTCACCCACCTGATCGAAGTTGTACTCCCGCTTGATGCTCATGGCCGGGATCTCGACCCAGTGGCCGTTCTCCCAGTAGCTGCCGGGGGCCGAGACCTCGCGCAGGTTGATCTCCGGGTTGAAGTTGGTGGCGAAGGCGTAGCCGTGGTCGCCGCCGTTGCAGTCGAGGATGTCGATGGTGTCGATGGTGTCGAACTCGTGCTTCTTGGCATAGGCGCAGTAAGCCTGGGTCACACCCGGATCGAAGCCGCTGCCCAGCAGCGCGGTCAGGCCGGCTTCCTCAAACTTTTTGGCATAGGCCCACTGCCAGCTGTAATCGAAGTAGGCAGAGAAACCGGCCTCCTTGCAGCGCTTCTCGTAGATGGCGCGCCACTCCGGGTCGTCCGTGTTCTCCGGCTCGTAGTTGGCGGTGTCCATGTAGTTGACGCCGCAGGCCAGGCAGGCGTCCATGATGGTCAGATCCTGATAGGGCAGGGCGATGTTCATCACGAGGTCGGGCTGGTAGCTCTTGATGAGGGCGATCACTTCGTCCACCTTGTCGGCGTCCACCTGGGCGGTGGTGATCTGGGTGGCAGTCTTGGGGGCCAGTTCAGCCGCGAGTTTGTCGCACTTGGACTTGGTGCGGCTGGCGATGCAGATCTCGGTGAACACTTCGGGGACCTGGCAGCACTTGTGGATGGCGACGGAAGCCACGCCGCCGCAGCCGATGATCAGAACTTTGCTCATGGTAGGTTTCTCCTTTGTTATCATATATCGCAGCGCAGAGCGAACGCCTGCGCGTGGTTTCATCAGACCTGGAAGCCGGGCCAGCCCTTGTCGAGCGCGATCAGCAGCTCCCGCAGGACTTTGCAGGCCGTGGCCGTGGAAACACCGGTGGTGTCCAGCGTGGGGGCCAGCTCGTTGAGGTCGGCACCGACGATGTTTGCGCTGGTCACGGTGCGGATGGCATCCAGCAACTGCAAAAAGCTCACGCCGCCCGCTTCGGGGGTGCCGGTGCCGGGGAAGCAGGAGGGGTCCAGACAGTCGAGGTCGATGGTCAGGTAGACCGGGGCCTTGCTGGCACAGAGCTGCTCGGTCAGTTCGGCAAGGCCGGTGAAGTCGAACTTGTGCATCTCGGTGTGCTGGGCTGCAAACTCGAACTCGGTGCGGTCGCCGCTGCGGATGCAGAACTGGTGGATGTGCCCGTCGCCGACCAGCTCGTGGCAGCGGCGGAGGACACAGGCATGGCTGAGCCGGGCACCGAGGTAGTCGTCCCGCAGGTCGGCGTGTGCGTCGAAGTGGACGATGTGCAGGTCCGGGTACTTCTTCACGGCGGCCCGCACGGCCCCCAGCGTGACAAGATGTTCGCCGCCCAGCAGGAGCGGGAACTTGCCGTCCTTCAGGACCTCTTCGGCGCGGGCTTCGATGTCGGCCAGCGCCGATTCGCTGGAGCCGAAGCAAAGCTCCAGATCGCCGCTGTCGAAAATGTCGAAGTCGGTCAGGTCGGCGTTCTGATAGGGGCTGTAAGTCTCCAGACCATAGCTCTCGTGCCGGATGGCGGCCGGGCCGAACCGGGCACCGGGGCGGTAGCTGGTGGTGGAATCATAAGGCGCACCGTACAGCACGATGCTGGCGGCGCGGTAGCTGCTGTCGCAGCCGATAAAGGTCTCAACGTTGGGTTGCATCAGTGTTCCTCCACTTCCCGCAGCATCTCTTCGAGGAAGGCGGGCAGATAAAATGCGCCGACATGGAGCCGGGCAGTGTAATAGCGGGTGCGCATGTTCAGCGCCTTCCATGCGTCGGCGTCGAGGTCGTCGATGGGGTGATATTTCTTGCTGGCAAAGCCGAACAGCCAGTACCCGGCGGCAAAGGTGGGGATGTGTGCCTGATACACCCGGCTGATGGGGAAGGTGGACGCGATGCGCTTGTGGCTGCGCTGCATGGCGCTGGCGTCCTCGGCGTAGAAGGGGCTGCCCTGCTGGTTGACCATGATGCCGTCGGCCCGCAGCGCATTGAAGCAGCTGCCGTAGAACTCGCGGGTGAACAGGCCCTCGGACGGGCCGAACGGGTCGGAGGAGTCCACGATGATGAGGTCGTATTCTTCTTCGCACCGGCGGATAAACTTGAGCGCGTTCTCAAAGTAGATGTGCACCCGGCGGTCGTCCATCCGGCAGGCGTTGCCGGGCAGATAGGCGCGGCAGGCCTCCACGACCTGCGGGTCCATCTCCACCAGGTCGATCCGCTCCACCCGGTCATAGCGGGTCAGCTCCCGCACCACGCCGCCGTCGCCTGCGCCGATGACGAGGATGTCCTTGGCCTCCTTGTGCACGGCCATGGGCACATGGACGATCATCTCATCGTAGATGAACTCGTCCCGCTCGGTCAGCATGACGTTGCCGTCCAGCGTGAGCACCCGGCCGAACTCCGGGGTCTCGAAGATGTCGATGCGCTGATAGTCGCTCTGCTTGGAATAGAGCTGCTTATTCACCCGGATGCTGTGTTTCACATCCGGGGTGTGAAATTCCGAAAACCAAAATTCCATGTTTTCCTCCTCAGGCCAGAACGTTCAGGTGTAAAATGTCGGGGTCTTCCGGGCCGGTCATACTGCAGCCCTTGGCCTTGGCGTACTCGATGTAGTTCAGGATCTCCTTCGTGATGCGCTCGCCGGGGGCCAGAATGGGGATGCCCGGCGGGTAGCACATGACGAACTCGCTGCAGACCATGCCTACGGTCTCGCGCAGAGGCAGGCTCTTTTTGGGCGCATAGAAGGCCTCCTGCGGGCTGGTGGCCACCACGGGGTCGATGTATTCCTGGCTGAGCAGGCCGGTGCCGTCGGTGCGGTAGCGGCGCTTGATCTCGGCCAGTGCGCTGACCAGCCGCTCCACTTCCTGCGGGCGGTCGCCGATGGAGAGGTAGGCCAGGATGTTGCCGATGTCGCCGAACTCGATCTGGATGTCGTATTCGTCGCGGAGGATGTCATAGACCTCGATGCCCGCCAGGCCGATGTCCAGCGTGTGGACGCTGAGCTTGGTGGTGTCGAAGTCGAAGACCGAGTTGCCGTTGCACAGCTCCTTGCCGAAGGCGTAGTAGCCGCCCACCGCGTTGATCTCCTCGCGGGCATACTCGGCCATGTCGGCCACCTGGTGGAAGACCTGCCGCCCCCGCTGGGCCAGATTGCGGCGGGAGATGTCCAGGCTGGACATCAGCAGATAGCTGCCAGAGGTGGTCTGGGTCAGGTTGATGATCTGCCGCACATAGCCGGGGTGGACGTTCGGTCCGATGAGCAGCAGGCTCGACTGGGTCAGGCTGCCGCCGCTTTTGTGCATCGAGACGGAGGCCATGTCGGCCCCTGCGGCCATGGCCGAGACCGGCAGCCCGCCGCCAAAGTAGAAATGGGTGCCGTGGGCTTCGTCCGCCAGGCAGAGCATCCCGGCGTCATGGGCCATCTTGACGATGGCGCGCAGGTCGCTGCAGATGCCGTAGTAGGTGGGGTTGTTCACCAGAACGGCCACGGCGTTGGGGTGCTCCTTGATGGCCTTGGCCACCTGCTCCCGCTTCATGCCCAGCGAGATGCCCAGCCGCTTGTCCACCTCGGGATTCACATAGACCGGGACCGCGCCGCAGAGCACCAGCGCGTTCAGCACACTGCGGTGCACATTGCGGGGCAGGATGATCTCATCGCCCCGTTTGCAGGCTGTCAGCACCATGCTCTGCACAGAGCTGGTGGTGCCGCCCACCATTAAAAAGGCATGGGCTGCGCCAAAGGCATCGGCGGCCAGCTCCTCTGCCTCCCGGATGACCGATACCGGGTGGCAGAGATTATCCAGCGGCTTCATGCTGTTCACGTCCACACCCACGCACTGCTGGCCCAGAAAGGCCGTCAGCTCCGGGTTGCCGCGGCCCCGCTTGTGGCCGGGCACATCAAAAGGTACCACACGCATCTGCCGGAACTGCTCCAGCGCCTCGTAAATGGGCGCACGGCGCTGATCCAGCCGGAACCGTGTACGGTTCTCACTCATCTTTTCTCCTCCGTCCCTGGTTCCGGCGCAGCAAAAAAGCGCAGGCCCACCACACTGGTGCAGACCTGCGCTTGAAAAAGCGTTCTGAACATGCAGACAAAGCCCCCGGTGACACTGGGGAAAACCTCCGCATGGTTCAAAAAGACGGGATGACGAGAGTCTATATAGCAATTACACTTTTACTACTCTTATTGACCGTTTCACAAGTC
>ERZ834798.3358-NODE-3358-length-10330-cov-2.598248_pt1 | contig 10330 bp, 7 predicted proteins | sample MGYA00519689_ERZ834798 | MGnify/ENA primary metagenome ERZ834798 (study PRJEB31850, sample SAMEA3708761) | human gut metagenome | biome: human gut; feature: human-associated habitat; material: faeces | place: China | collected 2014 ...
AGATCCTGGCCCGGCAGCATTTTGACCGCCTCGCCCCGCTGTTTGAAGGTCTCGGCATCCGCACGGTGCTCCTGACGGGACAGATGGGCGCGGCACAGAAGCGCAGCACGCGCGAGGCGGCGGAGCTCGGCCTCGCGGACGTCGTCATCGGCACACACGCCCTGCTCACGGAGCAGACCCGCTTTGCCCGCCTCGGCATGGTCATCGCGGACGAACAGCACCGCTTCGGCGTGGCCCAGCGCGCCGCCCTGTGCGCCAAGGGCACACAACCGCACCTGCTGCTGCTGTCCGCCACGCCCATCCCGCGCACGCTGGCTCTGATCGTCTACGGCGATCTCGACGTTTCCGTCGTCGACGAGCTGCCGCCCGGCCGCGAGCCGGTCGAGACGTTCCTGGTCGACGAGCGCTACCGCGCGCGGCTGAATGCCTTCGTGCGCAAGCAGGCAGCCGAGGGCCACCAGAGCTTCATCGTCTGCCCGGCCGTCGAGGACGACGGCGGAGACGGCGGCGAGACGCTCAAGGCCGCGGAGCAGTGGGCGCAGACGCTGCAGGACTATGTGTTCCCGAATCTGCGCGTCGCCCTGCTGCACGGCAAAATGAAGGGCGCGAAAAAAAAAGCCGTCATGACCTCGTTCGCCGCAGGCGAAGCCGATATCCTCGTCGCCACGACCGTCATCGAGGTCGGTGTCGACGTGCCGAACGCCACGCTCATGGTCATTGAGAATGCCGACCGCTTCGGTCTTTCACAGCTGCACCAGCTGCGCGGGCGCGTCGGGCGCGGCAGCGCGAAGGCCTGGTGCGTGCTCGTTTCGGACAATAAAAACCCCGAGACCCGCCAGCTGCGCACGCTCTGCGGCACGAACGACGGCTTCCGCATCGCAGAGGCCGACCTGCAGCAGCGCGGCCCCGGCGATTTTTTCGGCAGCCGCCAGCATGGCCTGCCGGTGTTCCGCGTCGGCGACCTTGCCACGGACCTCGCCGTGCTGCGGCAGGCGCAGGAGGCCGCGGCGCAGCTCATCTCGCAGGACCGCCCGCTGCCCTCACCGCTCGCGCAGGCGATTGAGAGCCTGCTTGCCGGGAGCGCCGATACGCTGAACTGAGCATTTTCCGCCCCAAAGCACCGAATTTCGCACAGTTTCCCCCATTTTCGCCCCGGTTATTTTGTAGGGGATACAGAATCTCGAAAATAAAGATTGTACGAAACGGGAAAATGTAGTACAATAGCATGAATCAATCAAAGCACAGATATCTCTTGTGATTGGAGGATGCATATTATGACAAAGAAACCTGTTGTCCTGGTCATCATGGACGGCGTCGGCAAGGGCGACGGCGGCCCCGGTGACGCAGTAAAGCTTGCAAATACCCCGAATCTCGACCGCCTCTTCGCCACCTGCCCGCACAACTGGCTCAAGGCGCACGGCACGGCCGTCGGCCTGCCCACCGATGACGACATGGGCAACTCCGAGGTCGGTCACAATGCCCTCGGCTGCGGCCAGATCTACTCGCAGGGCGCCAAGCTCGTCGGCGAGTCCATCGAGACGGGCGCGCTGTTCCAGTCCGAGACGTGGAAGGGCCTCGTCGCGAACTGCAACGAGAACGGCAAGGCCTTCCATTTCCTCGGCCTGCTGTCCGACGGCAACGTCCATTCGAACATTCATCACCTGTTCGCCCTGCTGCGCCATGCGCATGCCGAGGGCGTCAAGCGCGCCTACTGCCACATCCTGCTCGACGGCCGCGACGTGCCTGCCACGTCCGCGCTTGAGTATGTCGCGCAGCTCGAGGACCTGCTCCGCGAGCTGAACACCGAGGGCTGCGACTATGCCATCGCCTCCGGCGGCGGCAGAATGCAGATCACCATGGACCGCTACGAGGCCAACTGGCCGATGGTCGAGGCCGGCTGGCGCACCCATGTGCAGGGTCTTGCCCGCCGCTTCCCCTCCGCAAAGGAGGCCATCGAGACCTACCGCGCCGAGACGAACTGCATCGATCAGGACCTGCCCGCCTTTGTCGTGGAGCGTGACGGCGCGCCCGTGGCGACCATCGCCAACGGCGACAGCGTCGTGCTGTATAACTTCCGCGGCGACCGCGCGCAGGAGATCTCCCTGGCCTTCGACCGCAAGGACTTTGACCACTTTGACCGCGGCGACTACACCGGTGTGAAGTTTGCCGGTATGCTGGAGTACGACGGCGATCTCAAGATCCCGATGCACTATCTGGTCGAGCCGCCCGTCATCCGCAACACGCTGACCGAGGTCCTGTGCAAGGCAGGCGTGCACGAGTACGCCGTGTCCGAGACGCAGAAATACGGCCACGTTACCTACTTCTGGAACGGCAACCGCTCCGGCAAGGTCGACGAGAGCCTTGAGGACTACGCCGAGGTCCCGTCCGACGTCATCCCGTTTGAGCAGGCGCCCGCGATGAAGTCCGTGGAGATCACCGATCTGCTCGTCGAGGCCATGGCCTCCGGCAAGTATCAGTTCCTGCGCTGCAACTACCCGAACGGCGATATGGTCGGCCACACCGGCGTTCTGAGCGCCGTTATCACGGCCATGGAGGCCGTCGACGCAGGTCTGGCCCGCGTGAAGGAAGCGGCCGACAAGTACGGCTACACCCTGCTCGTCACCGCTGACCACGGCAACGCCGACCAGATGCTCGAAACGAAGAAGGGCAAGACCAGCGTGCGCACCGCGCACTCCCTGAACCCCGTTCCCTTCATCATCTACGATCCGGACAACAAGTACGAGATCAAGGACGGCCATTATGGCCTTGCCAACGTCGCGCCGACCATCGTCACCATGATGGGCCTCGAGACCCCCGACTGCTGGCAGCCGAGCATGATTTAAGCTTTATTCCCAACAGGCGGGGCATCCTGCCCCGCCTGTTTCCGACGTTCGTTCTCCGGAGGTATTTGTCCCATGCGAAAGAAGCTCTCAATCCTTATGATTCTGATCCTGGTGCTGGCGCAGCTGTGCGCCTGCGGCAAGACGCAGGCTGACCCCGCGCCGGCAGCAGGATCAGAATCAGCCGTCCCGGCAGCCGGGCTGGACGAGCCTGCGGCCGAGGCGCCCGCGCCGGAGCCGGCCGATCCGCATGTGCCCGACCGCGTACTGGCCTCCAGGCATTATTCCGCGGAGATCTACGAGATGGTCATCCGGCAGTACCGCTGCTCGATCGAGAGCCGGGAATACGTCGTCTCCGACGGCGTGACGGCCCGCGCCTTCCGCGCCACAGGCGTCGGCGGGCCGAGCAAATTCCTCGACCATACCGTGCAGGAGGGCGGGACACTGCACTACTTTGACGCCGCCTCCGGCAAATGGGTCGAGACGCCGCTGGCCGAGGGCAAATACGCCTCGCCGGTCGTCGTGATCGAGCTTGCCTCTGGCGCGTCCTACTTCCTCACGCTGCCGCGCACCTTCATCCTGCACGAAAACGACACCAAGGAGTATCTGCCGGAGATGGACGGTACGCTCTACGTCACAAAGACGCCGGACGGCTTCCACCTGACCGTAAACGGCTACGGGCTGGCCGAGGGCCGCGTGACGGACTGCCTGATCCTCTCCGCGCCGTTTCGGCTGGTCGACTGGAGCATGCAGAACTGCGCCATGGCCTGGGTCACCTATGTGCAGAACGGCGCGTCCCACTGGTGCTTCGACGGCTATTACCGGAAGGCCCCGTCCAACTATATCCCCACCGGCACAAACTACTATTACTGCTGCGCCGCGTCCTACTGCATCAAGGGCTTCCTTTCCCGTATGCCCATGTGCAAAGAGGCCGCCGCGCTCACCATCGTCATGCTCGACACCATGGCCCAGCGCCAGAACGAATACGGCTACTGGGCCACCGAGCCCGGCAGCGAATGGCTGCAGGGCGACTACGGCATCGGCCCGGGCTTCTACGACACCCGGTTCAATACCGACCTGCTGGAGATCTACATCAGGGCCGCGCGCAAGTTCGGCAAGGGCATGTTCGACGAGACGATCACCCGGTACCTCGGCTTCTTCAGCCAGATCGCGGACACCAGCCACATCTCCACGGAGTCGGGCGGCTGGCTGATCCCGGACTACTGGCACCCGTCGGAGATCACCGCGCCGCATACCTCGCTCAACCATCAGGCAGCGGAATGTCTGGCGCTCTACCACGCGTCCGACTTGTTTGACCGCGAGGATCTGCGCGCGCTGGCCGACCGGATGCTGCTGGCCATCGAGGATACCGGCTCCGGCTGGGTCATGCCGGACCACAATCTCTACTACAGCATCAAGCCCGACGGCACCTACGTCGAGGGCGACTATCCCTACCTCACCTACAATGATCTATTGTACCTGCGCAAGTATCTCACCGGCTTCGGCAAGACGGAAAACGAGACGCTGACCTATCTCATGGGTGAAAAGCTCCAATGGATGCAGCGCCACGGCGTCACCGGCTATGAAAAGAGCTGAAATCCTATTTTTTACTTGTACTTTCCCGGTGAATCGGTTAGAATGAATTGAATATCCCAGAAGGAGGAATCTTGATGATCCGTATGAATACAGACATCGGCCAGATCACGGTCGACAGCGCTGTCTATACCAATATCGCCGGCTTCGCCGCGACCAACTGCTTCGGCGTCAAGGGCATGGCTGTGCGCTCCATGACGGACGGGCTTGTGCATCTGCTGCGCAAGGAAGCCATGGGCAAGGGCGTCAAGGTCACGTTCAACGCCGACAATTCCATCTCCATCGACCTGCACATCATGGTCGACAAGAATGTCAATCTCAGTGCGATCGCGTCCTCCATCATCGGCGAGGTCCGCTATTTCGTCACCAAGTCCACGGGCACCGAGGTGCGTGCCGTGAACGTATTCGTCGACTCCATGTCGGTCGACTGATCTCAATTCACGCGCACACGCTGGCGCTCACGGAGGTAAACCACCATGATCAAATCCATTGACGGCGCGGTATTTTCCCGGATGATGCTCTCCGCCGCTGCCGAGATCGACCTGAATAAGCAGAAGGTCAACGAGCTGAACGTCTTCCCCGTCCCCGACGGCGACACCGGCACGAACATGAGCATGACGCTGAACGCCGCCAGCACCGAGCTGCGCCGCGCAGAGAACGTGACGCTTACCAAGGCCGCCGATATGACCGCTTCCGCGCTTCTGCGCGGGGCCAGAGGCAACTCTGGCGTCATCCTGTCCCTGCTGTTCCGCGGCTTTTCCAAGGCGCTCAAGGGCAAGCTCGAGGCCGACGGCCGCGACTTTGCCGCCGCGCTGACCGCGGGCGTCGAGGCCGCCTACAAGGCTGTCATGAAGCCTGCCGAAGGCACCATCCTGACCGTCTCCCGCCTGACGGCGGACGCCGCGCGCGACCTCGCCGAGGAAAACTGTGAGATCGAATACGTGCTCCAGCACTGCCTGGACACCGCGCACGCCGCGCTCGACAATACCGTCAACCAGAACCCCGTCCTCAAAAAGGCCGGCGTCGTCGACGCGGGCGGCATGGGCTTCTGCCTGATCCTGCGCGGCATGCTCGAGAGCCTGCGCGGCAACGACGTTGTCTGCGAGGACACGGGCGCGGCGAACGAAGAGGCTGATTTCGGCATTTTTGACTCTGAGGACATCACCTTTACCTTCGACACGGTCTTTATCGTCCGCAAGCGCGAGGATATCACCTCGCTCGACCCGCTGCGCGAGTATCTCGGCAGCATCGGCGACAGTCTCGTCATCGGCGAGGACGACGAGGCCTTCAAGGTCCACGTACATACGAACATTCCGGGCGACGCGCTGAGCGAGGCCCAGAAGTATGGGACGCTGGAGCTGGCAAAGATCGAGAACATGCGCCTGCAGCACGACGATCTGACCGCCGGGCGCAAGGCCCGGTCGACCGACGATCTCGAGGCCGTGGAAAAGGAGCTGGAAAGCCAGCCCGCGCCGCAGCCGGATGGCCCGGCCGCGCCCGAAAAGCGCTACGGCAGCGTCGCCGTGTGCGCGGGCGAAGGGCTCGCGGGCGTGTTCCGCGATCTTGGCGTCGACGAGATCATCGAGGGCGGGCAGACCATGAACCCCTCGACCGAGGACATCCTCCACGCGATCGAAAAGACCCCGGCGGAGATCGTCTTCGTCCTGCCCAACAACAAGAACATCATCATGGCCGCGCAGGCCGCGGCGGAGCTCGCCGCGCGCGAGGTCGTCGTCATCCCGACGAAAACCGTCCCGCAGGGCATCAGCGCGATGCTCTCCTTCGACCCCGGCATGGAGCCGAGCGAGAACGAGGCCGCCATGACTGACTGCCTCTCCGGCGTCATGACCATGCAGATCACCTACGCCGCGCGCGATTCCGACTTTGACGGCTTCGACATCCACGCAGGCGACTACCTGGGCCTGTGCGACGGCGCGCTGGCTGGGACCACGCAGGACATCACCGCCCTGCTCGCGACCCTCGCGGACAAGGCCGCGGCGGCCGGAAAGGAATTCATCAACATCTTCTACGGCGCCGATATCTCCGAAGCTGACGCCGAACAGGCCCTGGCTCTGTTCCAGCAGCACGCCCCCGACGCCGAAGTCAACCTCGTCTCCGGCGGCCAGCCGATCTACTACTATCTGATCTCGGCAGAATGACCGATCCCAAAAAGACGCTCCCGGAGGGAGCGTCTTTTTTCTGCGTGCGGAGCTTTTTGCGCTTGCGTGTGCGGGAAATATTTACTATAGTAATATTGGAAGAAAAGAAAAAAAGGAGGAATCTGTACGATGAAACGGAAACTTTGTGCGCTGCTGCTGGCGTTGGGAATGATCGTCTCATTTGCGGCCGCGGCCGGGGCGGCTGTCTTTGCCGATGTGCCGGGCGGCAGCTGGTATGCCTCCGGTGTCAGCCTCGCCGCAGAGAAGGGGATCATGACCGGGACCGGCGGGACGACCTTCTCGCCGCGCCGGCCGGTCAGCTGGGCGCAGGCCATCACGATCGCCGCGCGTCTGCACGCGCAGAACACCGGCAAGAGCGTCCCGGCGGCGGGCGAAGAAGAAGCCTGGTACGCGCCAGCGCTCGCCTACGCAAGGACGAACGCCCTTCTGCCGCCCGACTGCCCGGAGGATGAAGCGGCCCTCACCGGCCCGCTCAGCCGCAGATCGCTTGCCTATCTGCTGGCAAAGAGCACGCCGCAGCCGCTGCAGACCATCAACGACGGGCAGCTGACGGATATCGGCGCGCTTTCTGCCGACGAACAGGCGGCCATCCGCACCGTTGCGGCCGGCGGCGTCATAGAAGGTGTCGGAGGAGTACAGATTGCCCACGGGCATCTTCACGCCCAGCTCCCGGGCGGACTCCACGGCGGCCATCAGCAGGTCGAAGTCGGCAATGGGGGCATAGTGGACCCCCAGCTCATACTGGTCGGCGAAGCTGGAGTTGGTGCAGGCGCCCTGACCGGCCACCACGCTGCCCAGCTCCAGGTCCGCCCGCAGAGCACCGGCGGAACCGACACGGATGATGTTCTCCACACCGTACTGGGTGTACAGCTCATGGGAGTAGATGCCGATGGAGGGCATTCCCATGCCGGAGGCCATCACGGAGACGGGCACGCCCTTATAGGCGCCGGTGTAGCCCTGGACGCCCCGGACGTTGTTCACCAGCACGGGGTTTTCCAGGAAGGTTTCGGCGATGAACTGGGAGCGCAGGGGGTCGCCGGGCATCAGAACGGTTTTGGCGAAGGCACCGGGGGCGGCGCTGTTATGGGGGGTAGACATGGCTGAGTTCCTCCTTGTATTGTGTTTAATTGTGTTTATTTCTGTTCCAGGGCCTTCACGGCCTTGACGATGCGGCTGGTGCCCAGGCGGGAGGCACCCAGGTTGATGAAGTCCTCCGCGTCCTTCAGGTCGGCGATGCCGCCGGCGGCCTTGATCTTCACATCGGGACCCACGTGCTTTGCAAAGAGGGCCACGTCCTCCCGGGTGGCGCCGCCCCCGCCGAAGCCGGTGGAGGTCTTGATGTAGTCCGCACCGGAGGCGGTGACGATCTCGCACAGCTTGATCTTCTCCTCATCGGTGAGGAAGCAGCACTCGATGATGACCTTCAGCAGCTTGCCGTGGCAGGCCTCCTTTATGGCCTTGATCTCCGAGAGCAGCTCGTCCCATTTCCGGTCCTTCACCCAGCCGAGGTTGATGACCATGTCCACTTCCTCCGCGCCGTTGCTCACGGCGTCGGCGGCCATGAAGCACTTGGCCGCGGTGGTGTCATAGCCGTTGGGGAAGCCGATGACGGTGCAGATGGGCAGCTTGCCCGCCACATACTCCGCCGCCTGCTTCACATAGGAGGCGGGGATGCACACGCTGGCGCAGCCGTACTTCATGCCGTCATCGCAGATGGCCTTGATCTCGTCCCAGGTGGCCGTCTGGGCCAGAAGCGTGTGATCGCACTTGCTCAAAATGTCTTTCAGTTCCATTTTAAGTCACTCCTTATCATAAAGTTAAGTTTGTTTCTTCGATACGTTTATCATACCAGTTTTTTTGATTGCTGTCTACCGTCCATCTCCCCCCTCTTTTGCCCAACGCTCCGGTGTCTTGCAATCCGGTCCATTCGGTGCTACAATGTAGGCCACCAAATCCAAAAGGAGCCTTTTTCATGAAAAAACGACTGTTATCCGCGCTGTGCGCGGTGATGCTTCTCATCTGCGCCGTCCCCATGGCCAGCGCCCAGACCGGGGATGCTGCCCGCCGGGCCGATGCCCTGACGGTGCTGCATCTGCTCTCCGAAGATCCCAGTCGGGATCTGACGAAGCCCGCCACCCGGGCTCAGGCCGCCGTGCTGCTGGTTCGTCTGGCCGGCGGCGAGAAAAAGCCGGACACCGACGGCTGGTTTGCCGGTTTCCGGGATGTGCCGGACTGGGCCCGCACCGCTGCGAACTACGCCAACCGCCGGGGCTGGATCTCCGGCGTCAGCAACGTACAGTTTGATCCCAACGGTCACCTGAACGCCGACGCCTGGTGTGCTATGCTGCTGCGGATGCTGGGCTACAGCGACAAGACCGGGGACTTTGAGATCTCCGACGCCGCAGCCTTCGCCTGGCGGATCGGACTCACCGGCCGCCAGCTAACGGGCATCCTCTCCGTGGGCGATCTGGCGGAAGCCATTTATGACGCGCTGGATTTCTGTTATAAGGGAACGGAAACAACGGTGCTCTCCCGCCTGATGGACCTCGGTGTCTGCACTGCCTCCGCCGCCAACGCTCTGGGCCTGCTGAACAAGGACTATACCGCCCGCCAGCTGGCGGACCGCTACCTCTCCGCCGCCTTCCAGCTCAGCCTGTATGAGACAGAGGAGCAGGTCCACGATGAGGTCTCCTCCGCCGACGCCAGCGGCTTCTTCATCAGCGCCGACGGTCTGGCCGTCACCAACTATCACTCCATCGAAGATTCCATCAAGGCCACCGCCACCCTCCTCAACGGAGAAACCTACGAGGTGGAGCGGGTCCTCTACTACGATACCGGTATCGACATCGCCGTGATCAAGGTCTCCCGGACCAATCAGTCCCGCCGCACCACCTCCGCCTTCAACCATCTGGATCTGGTGGGCACGGCGGACATCCGCCCCGGCGATCCGGTGTACGCCATCGGCAACCCTCTGGGTCTGGGGCTGGCCATCAGCTCCGGCATCATCGGCTCCACCGCTCATGAGCTGGACCGTTATGCCCTGCCCTGCATTGTCAACTCCGCCGACATTTCCCGGGGCAGCAGCGGCGGCGCGCTGATGAACGCCCACGGTCAGGTCATCGGCGTCACCTCCGGCGCTTATACCTATGGCAACAATATGTATCTGGCTGTCCCTGTGGACCCGGTGATGGCCGCCGACCTGACGGTTTCCGGCTGGACCTTGAAGGAGGTCAAGGCCATCGAAGCCGCCAAGGACAAGGACTGAGCTTTCCCGCTTGTAAAGGAGTGATCCCATGAAACGCATCCTGACCCTGTTGATGGCCGTTTCCCTGCTGCTGTGTCTGGCAGCCTGCGGCCAACCAGCAGATCACGCCCCGGAGCAGCCGCCCCAGCAGGCAGAGCCATCCGAGCCTCCCGCCCAGACCGAACCCCCCGCCTTAGAAGGCGAGGCCCTCTCCGTCCTTCCCGCAGAGGATGCCAGTCTGGCAGAGGGCGGCTATGACGCTTACCGGGAGGCGGACCCCATGGCGGAGATCGTTCTCCTGCCCACCCGCTCCGTCACGGACTTCCACTATTTCATCGTGGGTTTCCGGGAGGACAGCGAACTGCTCACGCTCACCCGCGAGGATGACCTCTACACGGCGGATGCCCTTTCCCCGGGCCGTCCCCTCCTGCTGGCCATTCCCTTTGTGGAAACGATCCCCAACCGGGGCATCT
>ERZ834798.3361-NODE-3361-length-10317-cov-2.270025_pt1 | contig 10317 bp, 8 predicted proteins | sample MGYA00519689_ERZ834798 | MGnify/ENA primary metagenome ERZ834798 (study PRJEB31850, sample SAMEA3708761) | human gut metagenome | biome: human gut; feature: human-associated habitat; material: faeces | place: China | collected 2014 ...
AAGGACAGAAGCCTTGCTTGCCCACCATGCGAATCCGGATTTTAATTTTCCGTTGTATTTTGTCAGCGGATACATCAGACAGAAGGCAAGTGCTCCAACCCACAGACCTACGGACATCATGTACGGTGCCATCGCATGACCGTTGTTCGGTACTTCTGTCATTTTTGCTTCATCATCATCTACAGGAGCTGCAATCATCTCATAGTTCACATCTCCTGCTTTATTTTCTTTTACAGTTTCGGCTCCGTCTGCCAGACTGCTCTGGAGGGTATCGGAACCATCGTCCAGTTTCTTTAATCCATCACCCAGTTCTTTGGAACCGTCATATAACTGACCGGATCCATCCCGGATCTGACCGGCGCCATCGGTAAGCTGTGCGGCACCGCTGTTTAATTTGCTGTTGTTTGCTACTAAAGTTTTTGTTCCATTATATAAGGTGGATGTACCATTTGCCAGTGTGGTGGCTCCGCTTCCCAGTGTCTTCGCACCATCGGCAAGCTGCTGTGTTCCGCTTGTCAGTGCTGCGCTGTTACTGTTCAGAGCAGATACACCGGCGGTATATGTTGCAAGGCCGGTAGTTAATGTCTGAGCACCGGCTGCCAGAGTTTCGGTTCCGGCTGCTGCCTGTGCAGTTCCGGCTGTCAGGACTGAACCATTTGCAAGAAGCTGTGTTGCTCCGGCTGCTACGGTAGTTCCTGCCTGCTGCAGCTGTGTCGCTCCGCCTTTCAGTGTCGCATCATTTGCTGTCAGTTTTTCAAATCCTGCATTCAGTGCTGCAACACCCTTGGCTGCTGCCGGGAAAGATGCTGTAGAAGTTTGCAGCTGTGTCAGACCTGCTGCCACCTGACCGACACCGGTATCTACCTTTGTGGCTCCTGCATATACCTGAGCCAGTCCGTCGGAAAGTGCCTGCACCGGCTTCGACGGGATATCAGATGGGATTGCAGAAGCTCCGTCTGCAAGTTGTTTTGCTCCGTCATTCAGTCCGGAAGCAATTTTTTCCAGTCCGGCTTTTGCAGTGTTCAGTGATGTCTGGCTTGCACTCAGCTGATCGTTAATTCCTTTTGTGACTGCTGCTGCTTTTGCAGTGTAGGTATCTGCGCTTACAGAATCCACGGTACTTGCACCGCCCTGTGCACTGCTTAATGTATTTGCCAGACTCTTTAATGTCTCTGCGGGTACCTGTACGGTTCCGTCTTCTGCTGCTTTTGCACTGAGTGCTGTCAGCTGATCCGCTACAGACTGTACATTTTTCAGTTTATCATTTGCAGCTGTAATCTGTTCGTTCGCTTTTGCGATTTTACTGTTTCCATCTGCAACAGCTGCATTTACCACATCCATGTAACTTCCCAATGCAGTAGATAACTGTCCAGGCAATGCTTCGATGCTACTTTCCACCTGACCGGAAATCTCAGCCGCTTTTGTGGATGCTGCACTTGCATTTTCCATACCTGTTTTTGCACTGGAAAGTCCTGCGCTCAGCTTCTTTAAGCCTTCTGCACTGGTGGTATTCTGTAAGGCAGATACCTGATCCTGAATCTGTTTGATACCTGCTTTTAAAGCGGCGGTTCCATTCTGCAGTGTTCCTTCTGTGTTAACTCCGGATACTGCATTGTTCAGATTCACGATTCCGGCATATACCTGACCGATACCGGTCAGACCGGACAGTTGTTTTGCTCCTGTCGCCAGCTGTTCCACACCGTCGATATAACCTGCACTCTGGTCACTTCCCAGAAGTCCTGTGGTCAGAGAATTCACACCGGTAATATATCCGTTGGCGCCATTGACACCAAGCAGACCGCCGGACAACTGATTCACACCGGCTACATAGGTCTGTGTTCCACTGTTCAGGGTTGCGGCTCCTTCTTTCAGCTGCTCACTTCCCTCTGCCAGCTGTTTACTTCCGGAATTCAGTGCCTCGGAGTTGCTGTTCAGGGTTGCTACACCATCGGTGTATTCTTTCACACCGGAGTTCAGCTGATCTACACCGTTTGTCAGTGTCGGAAGACTTGCGGTCAGTGTGCTGACACCGTCATCCAGCTGTTTCGCTCCGTCATTGACCTGAGCGGCACCGTCGGTATATGATTTCAGTCCTTCGGTCAGTTCCTCAGATCCCTCTTTGAAAGTCAGGGTACTGTCTGCCAGAACTTTCAGGTTATCTGTGATTTTCTTATTACCATCAGATGCATCGTCCATACCGTCTTTGATCTTTTTTGCCCCGTCGGCTGCTTCCTGCATACCGTCTCCGGCGGTTCCGATCTGATCAAAAATAGCTTCCGCATAGGTTTTGGTTACTTCCTCACGGATGCTTGTTTTAATCTTGCCCAGAGCCGTTTCACTTAACTTGGAAGCAATGTAATTGGTTCCCGGATTCGTCTCATAATTCAGGATCATTTTTTCCGGTTGATCATCCATGACCGTTGCCGCATTGGCAGAGAAATTCTTCGGAATGGTAATTACCATATAATAAGTACCATTTTTCAGACCTTCCTTTGCCACATCTGCGTCTACAAAGTTGAATGCCAGTGAATCATTTTCTTTCAGATTATCCACCAGTTGATCTCCAACTGTCAGTGTAGTATCTCCGTACTCGGCTGGCTCATCTTCATTGACGATGGCTACTGGAAGTTTATCCACATTTCCGTAGGGATCCCACATGGATGCCAGGAAAAGCCCCGCGTAAATCGCAGGGATCAGCGCAATTACGATGACTACTAAAAGCAAAATCTTGTTGTGAAATAAACTTTTCCACTCTTGTTTTAGCATTGTATCCCTTCCTTTTTGATGTATTTGTCGACTTTTTTCTATTAATGGATGTGTATTCTATTATTCGCTTTTTACTCTATTAATAGATTAAAAAGCCATTAGTCGACAATATGTTGATTTTCTTTTCGGAATGTATTATACTAAAGAAAGATAAGAGATACAAGCATCACATTTCTTTTCAATCGTTTATTACTGGACGTTTTGCATTGTATATGTCTATTTGAAATTCTTAAAAATTTCTAATAAATTTCAGGAATTTTTGTTTATATTTTCTTCAGATATGATTTTAAATCTTCCCGGAAAGTTTTCTCGACCTGAAAAAACTCTTTGAGAAAATACGGGAGATACAATAAAAGGGGGATTTTTATGGAAACGAAAAAAGGAGAAAAAATGGATAAAATCGTTAATAATGAAATTGTTGAACAAGTAAAGAAAGCAATGCCCGAAGAAGAATCTTTATATGATGTTGCTGAATTATTCAAAGTGTTTGGTGATTCAACAAGAATACGCATTATTTGTGCATTATTTGATCATGAGATGTGTGTTTATGATTTAGCTGCTTGTTTAGATATGACGCAGTCAGCTATTTCTCATCAACTTAGAATTTTAAAAGCCAATAAATTAGTAAAAAATAGAAGAGATGGTAAAATGATGTATTATTCGTTAGATGATGAGCATGTAAAACTAATTTTTGAGGCTGGTTATAGTCATATCATGGAGGATAAATAATATGAAATATAAATATAAGGTTAATGGCCTTGATTGTGCTAATTGCACACAAAAATTAGAAGATGCTTTAAATAAAAAAGAAGAGATTAATGATTGTGTAATTTCTTTTGCAACAGGCATGATGACTTTTGAAAGTAATCAAGAAATTAATGATAATGAGCTGCTTTGTTTTATGCAATCCATTGAAGATGAAGTAACAATTGATAACCTCTCTACAAACAAAACACATCATCACGATGAATGTGGATGCGGACACCATCATGAACATGAACATCATCACGATGAATGTGGACACCATCATGGACATGAACATCATCACGATGAATGTAGTTGTGGACACCATCATGAACATGAACATCATCACGATGAATGTGGATGTGGGCAACATCATGAACATGTGGAAGATCATCGTGAATTGGCTAATTCAATCAAATTTAATATAGTTGGTTTGGATTGTGCAAACTGTGCAAGTAAAGTAGAAGCTGAGATAAAAAAACAATCTTACATTGAAGATGCAGTTGTTAATTTTTCTACTCAAAAGTTAATGGTTAAAGTAAAAAACGATGATTCTTTAATGGAAAAGTTACAAGCTGTTGTTGACTCTGTTGAAGAAGGAGTTGTTTTATCAAAGGAAGATAATCAAAAAAAATATAGTAAACCAAAATTATTTGATTTAAAAGAAAATATGGAATTGGTTGAAGGTGTTATTATTTTTATAGGGGCACATTTTTTTGCAGGTGGTTTTGCTACTTTCTTATATTTGTTTGCTTATTTATTAATTGGTTATAAAGTCATTTTAAAAGCAATTAAAAATATTGGTAGAAAAGACTTTTTGGATGAAAATTTCTTAATGTGTTTAGCAACTTTTGGAGCGATTGCTTTAGGTGATTACAGTGAAGCAATTGCGGTTATGCTATTTTATGCTATTGGTGAAATTTTCCAAGGATATGCTGTTAATAAGACAAGATCATCTATTTCTTCTTTAATGGATATTAAAAGTGAATATGCTACAATTGTAAAAGATGATCAAATGATTCAAGTAACTCCTGAAGAAGTACAAGTAGGAGATACAATTGTTGTTAAAGTTGGAGAAAAAGTACCGTTGGATGGTAAAGTTATTAAAGGAAACAGTATGTTAGATACTGCAAGTTTAACAGGTGAATCAGTCCCTAGAAGTGTTGAAGTAGGAGATGAGGTTTTATCAGGAGTTGTCAATTTAAATGATGTTATTTATATTGAAGTAACAAAACCTTATGCGGATAGTACTGTAAGTCGTATTATTGATCTTGTCGAAAATTCTGCAAGTAAAAAAGCTAAAATTGAAAAATTTATTACCCGTTTTGCAAAAGTTTATACACCAACTGTTGTGGGACTTGCTGTTTTATTATTAATTGTTCCGATGATTATTTTACCAAATCAAAATTTCTATGATTGGCTTTATCGTGCATGTACATTCTTAGTTGTTTCTTGTCCATGTGCACTTGTTATTTCAGTACCTTTAGGTTTATATGCTGGTATTGGTAAAGCGAGTGCTTTAGGTGTTTTAGTTAAGGGTGGAAACTATTTAGAATTATTAAAAGATATTGATACTGTTGTTTTTGATAAAACAGGAACACTTACTAAAGGTGAATTTGAAGTTGTTGAAATTTCAGATGATCATTTATTAGAAATTGGTGCATATGGTGAATATATGTCAAATCATCCAATTGCTAGAAGTATTGTTAAAGCTTATAATAAAGAAATCGATAGTACAAGAATAGAAGATTTTAAAGAAATCGCTGGAAAAGGTCTTTCTGTTGTTATTGATCAAAAACAATATGAATTAGGAAATGAAAAATATTTTCAAGAATTAGGTATTGAAGTGAGTCAACCTCAATCTGTTGGAACAATTGTTCATATAGCATGTCAAAAACAATATTTAGGACATATCGTTGTTGCAGATGTTATTAAAGAATCTACAATGCCAGGTATTCAAGACTTAAAGAAGGCACATGTTTTAAATACGGTTATGCTTACAGGAGATCATGCAACTGTTGCTCATGATATTGCTTCTAAAATAGGAATTGATCAAGTATATAGTGATTTATTACCACAAAATAAAGTTACACAATTAGAAAAATTAATGGGCAATGATCATGTCGTAGCTTTTGTTGGTGATGGTATTAATGATGCGCCTGTTCTTGCTAGAAGTGATATTGGTATTGCGATGGGTGGCGTTGGTAGTGATGTAGCTATTGAAGCTGCGGATGTTGTTTTAATGAGTGACGATATTACATCAATTGCTAAAGCCATTCAAGTTTCTCATTATACAAACTTTATTTTAAAAGAAAATGTTACTTTTACGTTATTAATTAAAATTGGAGTTTTAGTTCTTACTTTGTTTGGACTTACAAATATGTGGATGGGTGTTTTTGCTGATGTAGGTGTTACTTTAATTGCTATTTGTAACTCAATGAGAATTTTGTATAAGAAGTCATAATTTTGACTTCTTTTTTTTATTTTGTCCATACTTAAAAGGGTGATTAAAATGAATTTGCTTGAATATTTTGTTTTGCCCTTAATTTCTTTGATTGTTTTGTTTTTACTAACGAAATTAATGGGCTATAGGCAAGTAACAGAGTTATCTTTATATGATTATATAATTGGAATTACAATTGGTTCTATTGCTGCTGAAATGGTTATGGGAAGTTTTAATGATATTTTAAAGCCGTTGATTGGAATGATTGTTTATGGTGTTTTTACTTGGGGTGTTTCTGTTTTAACAAAAAGGTATTTAAATTTTCGTTTTTTTGTTGAAGGGAAACCTGTTGTTTTATTTGAAAATGATAAGATATATTTAAAAAGTTTGGATAAAGCAAAAATTGATTTGAATGAATTGTTGATGAATTGCAGAATGAATGGTTATTTTGAGCTTAATGAGCTAGATAAAATTATTTTAGAAACAAATGGGAAATTTACTTTTTATCCCAAGACATCGTCAAGGCCTTTAAAATTAGGTGATCTACATCAAGAAGTTCAAAAAGAATTTATACCAACAATTCTTATTTTACAAGGAACGATTATTTATGAAAATTTAGAATTGATTCATCATAACCAAAAGTGGTTAGAACAAATTATGAAAGTTCATGGAATTAATCTTCAAGAAATTGTTATTTTGTATGTAGATGGACAACAAACAATACATTTTTATTTAAAAAACGAATTAAAAAGGGATTTTATTTAATCCCTTTTTTGCATATCATATATAATTTTTAAACCTTTGAATGTAAGATCTTTATCATAGGCATCAATCAAATTTGTTTCTTGATAGATCATTCTACCTAGACCACCTGTAGAAACGACTTTTAATGGTTCAGGATATTGGCTTTTAATTTCTTCAATCAGTTTCTCTGTTAAACCAATATAACCATAAACAACCCCTGATTGCATACCTTCAACAGTATTTTTACCAATAATATGTTGTGGTTTTTTTATTGCTACTTCAGGTAGTTGAGCAGCACGATTAGATAACATTTCTGCAGAAATACCAATACCAGGAGCAATTGCACCACCCATAAATTCACCTTTTGAAGAAATAACATCAAATGTCGTAGCAGTGCCAAAATCAATTACTAAACAAGCACAATGGTGACTATAGTAGGCACCAACTGCATCAACAATACGATCACTTCCTAAAGATTTAGGGTTATCATATTTTACAGAAATGCCTGTTTTAATTCCTGGACCAACAATAATAGGTTCTTTGTGGAAATATTTACGAATAGAATTTGTAAAAGAATACATGATTTTAGGAACGACACTAGAAATAATAACATCTTTTATATCTTCAACGGTTACATTATAGGCACTTAAAAAAGCAAGAATCATAAAACCATATTCGTCTGATGTCCTTTGCAATTTAGTCGTTAAACGATAATTGCCAATAAGCTGATCATCTTTAAAAAGTCCCATTGTAATATTTGTGTTTCCCATATCTACAACTACTAGCATTGTTATTCTCCTTTAACTTTCATTAATTTTTCTAAAATAATATGCGCTAGATCTTCTTTGCTCATTAAATCTAAATAATCAACAAAGTTTTTTGTAATTAAAGCAACTTTATTTGTATCAGTTTTAAACCCAGCACCATCTTCAAATAAATCATTAACAACTAATAAATCACAATTCTTCTTAAAAAACTTATTTTGAGCATTTTCAATAACGTTTTCTGTTTCCATAGCAAACCCACAAATAGTTTGTTTTGTTTTATGTTTTCCAATATAAGATAAAATATCTTCGTTTTTTCCTAATTTTAAATAAAATTCGTCAGCTTTTTTCTTTATTTTTTGATCGCTATATTCTAAAGGCCGATAGTCACCAACAGCAGCAGACATGATAACATAATCTTGAAAATCAAAATAACTTAATACTTGTTTAAACATACCTTGTGCACTTTGAATTTTGATTACATCTACTTCGTAAGGAGCTCTTTGAGATGATGGACCACTAATCAATGTGACATGAGCTCCTAATTGACGAGCAACTTTTGCTAGTGCATAGCCCATCTTTCCACTTGAATGATTTGAAATAAATCTCACTGGATCAAGTGGCTCTTGAGTAGGACCAGCGGTAATAAGAACATGCTTTCCAGCTAATGGATGAGGATATGTCGCATATTCAATAGCATCAAGTAAATCTTCAATATCACTTAAATGTCCTCTTCCTTGATAACCACATGCGAGTTCACCAATTTCAGGTTCCACAATCTTAATATGATAAGATTTACAAATATCAAGATTTTTTTGAGTTGCAGTATTTTCATACATGTGTACATTCATTGCAGGAGCAATGATTTTTGGACATGTTGCTGCTAAAAAGGCGGAAGATAAAACATCGTCTGCTAAACCATGAGCAACTTTGGCAATAATATTTGCAGTTGCTGGAACAATAATAAAACAATCAGCATCCTTAACAATGTTAATGTGTTTAATTTGATAACCTGTTTCATCAAAATCATCAATTAAAACAGGTTTATGAATAAGTGCTCCAAAGGTAAGTGGTGTTACAAATTGAGCTGCATTTTTTGTCATAATAACTTCAATATTATAATTTTTCTTTTTTAAACGGGAAATAAGTTCACATGTTTTATATGCTGCAATACTTCCTGTTATACCAATAACAATTTTTTTCATAAAACCTCCAAGGGTGATTTTTACATCTATGCAACATTATAATATATTTTGAAATCCCATACAATGTATTTCATTCTTTTATTTTTTGGTTTTCATGATAAAATATCTTTAAAAGAAAAGAGGAGTGTTTATGAAAAAAATAGCTGTATTATGTAAAGATGGATTTGAAGAAATCGAAGCATTGACACCAGTTGATGTTTTAAGAAGAGCAAATGTTCATGTTGATTTAGTAGGGATGGATGATTTAAAGGTGACAAGTTCTCATCAAATTACAATTCAAATGGATTGCGTCTTTAATGATCAAATCAAAGAATATGATGGAATTGTTATTCCTGGTGGTTTACCTGGAGCAACAAATTTAAGAGATGATGCACGTGTTATTGAAATTGTTCAACAATTCAATCAGGAACATAAATTGATTGCTGCTATTTGTGCAGGACCAATTGTTTTAGCTAAAGCAGGTATTTTAAAAGATAAAATCTGTACTTGTTCTCCAGGTTTTGAAACACAACTTACTGGAGCTAATTATCAAGAAGCTATTGTTCAAAAAGATGATTATATTATTACAGGTAAAGGACCAGCGGCTGCCTTAGAATTTGGATATACTATTTTAGAAAGTTTAGGGTACGATTCATCAAACTTAAGACAAGGTATGCAATATGAATATCTTATGAACGTTGAAGCACATAAAGAATAAAATTGATAAATAGTAAGACGCTAATTTCGATAAGACCATTGATTTGAGAAAAGAAAATAATGAACATGGCAATGATTGAAAGACCGTAGGAAAACCATAAATAAATTTTGTGAGCTAAAATTGGCTCACTTTTTTGTTTATTTTTAATAAGATATGCTAAGAATAAAAGTGCAATGATAATGCAAGATAAAGGAATAAAAACATGTAAAGTTGAAAAGATTGGATAATTTTTATGATAGGGTAAAATTAATCCAATAAAAAAGAACAGAGAAAGAAAAATAATGAATTTTTTTAAAGAAGTTACTTTAAAAAAGGTTAAGCATAAAGAAAGAGTTAATAAAACACACCAAATGTAATAAAAAAAAGAAAATGATGTATTCATTAAACTTGTGTAGTTTTGATAAAGTGGATGATAAAAAAATAATAAGATGATTGAATAAATAAGTGTAATAATTTGCATAAAATTCCTCATTTCTAAAAAAATAAAAAGAAAAAACCTAAAAAAATAACAATATATATAGTGAAGGAGGTAAAATAAATATGGAAAACAGTATATCACAAATTCATTTATTAAGTGTACACTTAAATGTTGAAAAAGACAGTGTTATTCGTAATTTAGAAGATATTCGGGCAGTCATGTCTGTTTCTTACAAAATTTGCGATAGTAATGCAATCAATTTAATGTTTCTAACGACTGTTAATGAAAAGGAACAATGTTTATTTCATCTAAAATGTGAGTATGCGTTTTTATGTCATGATTATCAAAACGAAAAAGAGATGATCATGTCAGCTGTAAATGTTATTAGTCCAAAAGTAGAAGAAATTATAGCTTTGATGACATCACAAATTAAAAATAAAGCGAGCTAATTTCACATTTATCAAACCCTTTCATATAGTATAATGAGGTGGCATATGAAAGGGTTTATTGAAGTATATGATCAAAGAACACAATTT
>ERZ834798.3364-NODE-3364-length-10315-cov-5.334113_pt1 | contig 10315 bp, 8 predicted proteins | sample MGYA00519689_ERZ834798 | MGnify/ENA primary metagenome ERZ834798 (study PRJEB31850, sample SAMEA3708761) | human gut metagenome | biome: human gut; feature: human-associated habitat; material: faeces | place: China | collected 2014 ...
TTTTAGCTGTGTGCTTTTTTGTATTCAGCTTTCATTCTTTTTTCTCCGTCAAAAGCACAAATTCAATCCCCGTTTTTTGTCTATTTTACTCTTTGCCTCATGCCATTCATTCTTATTTTTCTTTTCTCCGCTCTTTCCCGTTGCACCCTGCCAGTTTCTGCATTATACTGATAAAAAAGTGCGCCGGCAAGTTTCCCCCCGCCGGCAGCCGGACAGGAGTGCGGCCTATGAACATTACCGCGTTTGCCCAATATGCCGGGGTATCCAAGGCAGCGGTCAGCCGCTATTTTAATGGTGGGTACTTAAGCGCCGAAAAGCGCGCCCAGATTGCCGCTGCGGTGGAAGCCACCGGCTACCGCCCCAGTATGCAGGCCCAGATGCTGCGCACCCGCCGCACCCGGCAGGTGGGGGTCATCCTGCCCAAACTGTCCAGCGACAGCTGCCCCCGCATCGTGGAGGGCATCGGCAGCGTGCTGGAAGAATCCGGCTACCAGCTGTTGCTCATCAACACCGCCAACGACCCGCAGAAGGAACTCCGCGCCCTGGACACTCTGTGCCGCCACACGGTGGACGGCATCCTGCTCATTGCCACCGTGTACACCCCGGAGCACAAGGCCGTGCTGGAGCGGATGCATGTGCCGCTGGTGGTGCTGGGGCAGCAGTTTCCGGGCTGCTGCAGCGTGTACCACGACGACTTTGGCGCGGCACAGGCTGCCACGGCCCACATGCTGGCCAAGGGCCGCCATGCCCCGGGCTACATCGGGGTCACCCTGCTGGACAAGGCCGCCGGGCTGCAGCGCCGGGCAGGTTTTGAAGCCGCCGTGAAGGACGCCGGGCTGCCGGTGCGGCCCCAGCGCATGGCGGTGGCAAAGTTCAGCACCGCGTCCGGCTACGAGCAGGCCGCCCGCCTGCTGGGCAGCGACCCCCGCATCGACTGCTTGTTCTGCGCCACCGACGCCATTGCTCTGGGTGCCATGCAGTACTGCCGGGAGGCAGGCATCCGCATCCCGGAGGATGTGATGATCGCCGCCGTAGGCGACAGCAGTGTGGGGCGCAATACCTTTGTGCCTCTGACCAGCGCCCACCTGCACTACAAGACCTCCGGCCGGGACGCCGCCGCCCTGCTGATGGACCTGCTCAACGACCCCCACACCGTGCCCCGCAGCCAGATGCTGGGGTATGAGCTGGTCTGCCGGGAGAGCACGGGGGACTGAGCGATATGAAACCATGTGAAATCAATAACAGAACGCATCCCAACTTTATGCCCTCTGCGAATGGAAATATTGCGCTGATTATCGTATAATCATGCCAGTGAAACCGATTACAGCACAGTGGTCGGTCTTTGGAAGAGGAAGCATCAAGCAAAGGAGAAGTGCACTATGGATTACAAACACGCAGCACAACAGGTCCTGGACTGCATCGGCGGAAAGGACAACATCCTGTCGGCCGCACACTGCGCCACCCGCCTGCGTCTGGTCATCGCAGACAACGCAAAGGTCAACAAGCAGGAGCTGGAAAACGCCGAGGGCGCCAAGGGCGTTTTTGAGGCACAGGGCCAGCTGCAGATCATCTTTGGCACCGGCACGGTGAACAAGGTATACGACGAGCTCATCCAGCTGGCCGGCATCGAGGGCGGCAGCAAGGAGGACGTGAAGCAGGCGGCCGCCGCCAAGGCACCCTGGTATCAGCGGGCCATCAAGACCCTGGGCGACATCTTTGTGCCCATCATCCCCGCCATCGTGGCTTCCGGCTTCCTGATGGGCATCATGGAAGCGCTGAACTTCATGGTGAACAACGGTTTCCTGAACATCGACACTACCGGCTCGGTGTATGTGTTCGCCAAGCTGTTCTCTAATACGGCCTACACCTTCCTGCCCATCCTCATCGCCTACTCCGCCGCCAAGGTGTTCGGCGGCAACCCCTATCTGGGTGCAGTCATCGGCATGATCATGATCCACCCCGACCTGCAGAACGCCTGGACCGTTTCCAACGGCGTCAACGTGATGCAGCCGGTGTTCGGCGGCCTGTACTCGGTGCCGCTGGTGGGTTATCAGGGCCACGTCATCCCGGTCATCATCGCCGTGTGGCTCATGTGCCAGATCGAAAAGCGGCTGCACAAGGTGGTGCCCGCCATGTTTGACCTGTTCGTCACCCCGCTGGTGTCCGTGTTCGTCACCGGTTACCTGACCCTGGCCGCCATCGGTCCCGTGTTCACCAAGTTGGAAAACGGCATCATCACCGGCGTGCAGACCCTCATCACCCTGCCCTACGGCATCGGCTCCTTCATCATGGGCGGCCTGTACGCGGTCACCGTCGTGGCCGGCATCCACCACATGTACACCCTGATCGACCTGGGCCAGCTGGCCCGCTACGGCTATACCTACTGGCTGCCGCTGGCCAGCGCCGCCAACGTGGCACAGGGCGGTGCCGCTCTGGCTGTGGCCCTCAAGAGCAAGGACACCAAGGTCAAGTCCATGGCCCTGCCCTCTGCCCTGTCCGCCTGCATGGGCATCACCGAGCCTGCCATCTTCGGCGTGAACCTGCGCTACTTCAAACCCTTCCTCGGCGGCCTGCTGGGCGGTGCCTGCGGCGCATGGTACGCCAGCATCGTGGGTCTGGGTGCCACCGGCACCGGCGTCACCGGCATCTTCGGCATCCTGCTGCACCTGCACATGCCGCTGCAGTACATCATCATGATGGCCATCTCCTTCGGCGTGTCCTTCGCCGTGACCTGGGTCATCTGGAGCCCTGAGGAGGTCAAGGCATGAACGCACTCCAGCGCGACCTGAAAAAGCTGGTGCCGCTGGTGGAATCCCTCGGCGCGGAAAAGGCCGCCGCCGACCCCCACCGCCAGCGGTTCCACCTGCAGCCCCCGGTGGGCTGGCTGAACGACCCCAACGGTCTGTGCGTCTACGGCGGGCAGTACCACGCATTCTTCCAGTACGGCCCCTTCGACGTGAACGGCGGGGTCAAGCACTGGGGCCACGCCGTGAGCACCGACCTGCTCCACTGGGAGCAATTGCCGGTGATGCTCTATCCGGACGAGCCTTTTGACTGCCACGGTGCCTACTCCGGCTCCGCCCTGGTGGAGGATGGCACCATGTACCTCTACTACACCGGCAACGTCAAGCACCCCGGCAATTTCGATTACATCAAAGAGGGCCGCGGGCACAACGTCTGCCTGGCCGTCAGCAAGGACGGCGTGACCCTCGACAGCAAGCAGTGCCTGCTGACTAACCGCGACTACCCCGCCGGGCTCACCTGCCATGTGCGGGACCCCAAAGTGTTCGCCTACGAAGGCCGGTACTACATGGTGCTGGGTGCCCGCACGCTGGAGGATAAGGGCGAAGTGCTGGTGCTGGAAAGCACCGATAAGCTCCGCTGGACCCATATCAACACCCTGACCACCCCGGAACCCTTCGGCTACATGTGGGAGTGCCCGGACCTGTTCTGTCTGGACGGGCAGTGGTATCTGGCGGTGTCCCCCCAGGGCATCGACTGCCAGAACGTCTACGGCTGCGGCTGGTTTGCCATCCACGGTGACTGGCGCGGGGACTGCACCCTGAGCGAATTCCACGAGCTGGACGCAGGCTTTGATTATTACGCCCCCCAGAGCTTTGTGGACGGCAACGGCCGCCGCATCCAGATCGGCTGGATGGGCATGCCGGACGCCGACTACGGCAACGCGCCCACCGTGGCCTACGGCTGGCAGCATTGCTTCACCGTGCCCCGCGTGCTGACGGCCGGGCCGGACGGCACCCTGCTGCAGAACCCGGTGCCGGAGCTGGACGCGCAGCGCAGCGCCGCCGCCCTGCATGCCGCCAGCGGCGAGGAAGTGTTCCTTGCCCCGCGCTTCGACCTGACCGCCGCACCCGCCGGAGACTTCTGCCTGACGGTTGCGCAGGGGGTGCAGCTGGTGTATACTGAACAGGACTGCACCTGCACCCTGCGCTTCACCGACCCCGCTCTGGCCGACGGCCGCACCGTGCGCCGCGCCCGGCTGGCAGTCCCCTGCCGCAGCCTGCGGGTGGTGGGCGACAATTCCTCGCTGGAAATTTTCCTGAACGGGGGAGCCACGGTGTTCAGCACCCGGTACTACCCTGCCCCCGGCGATGTGAGCGTAAAGCTGACCGGGGCAGCCTGTGAACTCTGCAATTTGTGATCTGGAGGTTTTCTATGCCCGGCAATACTCTGTTTTCCATCGGTGAAGCGCTGATCGACATGATCCCGTCCCGCGTGGGATGCGCCTTTGACGAGGTGCCGTCCTTCAGCCCGCGCACCGGCGGCGCACCGGCCAATGTCTGCGCTGCCTTTGCCCGTCTGGGCGGTGCCAGCAGCTTTCTCACCCAGCTGGGCGATGACCCCTTCGGCCACAAGATCGCACGGGAGCTGGAAGCCTGCGGCATCGACCTGAGCCATCTGGTGTTCACCGACAAGGCCAACACCGCCCTTGCCTTCGTGAGCCTGGAGGAGGACGGCAACCGCACCTTCAGCTTTTACCGCAAGCCCTCGGCCGACCTGCTGTATGCCCCGGAGCAGATCGACCTGGCCTGGTTCCGCGACGCTTTTGCCCTGCACTTCTGCAGCGTCTCGCTGGTGGACAGCCCCATGCGCCACACCCATCTGGCCGCCATCGGAGCCGCCCGGGAGGCCGGTGCGATCGTGAGCTTTGACCCAAACCTCCGCTTCCCCCTCTGGCCCGACCGGGAGATGCTGCGCCAGACCGTGCTGCAGTTCCTGCCGCTGTCCAACATCCTGAAGGTCTCGGACGAGGAATTGGAGTTCCTCACCGGCACCGCCGACATCAAAGCCGCCCTGCCCCAGCTGTTTGCCGGGGATGTGCAGTTGGTGCTGTACACCTGCGGCAGCAAAGGGGCCTACGCCTACACCCGCGCCGCCCATGCCTTTGCCCCCTGCCAGAAGGTCAGGGCCGTGGACACCACCGGTGCGGGCGACGGCTTCATCGGTTCCTTCCTGTGGCAGCTGAGCCGGGACGGCGTGACGGTGGACAAGCTGGAAAAGCTGCCCCGCAAAAAGCTGGAGGAGTACCTGGACTTTTCCAACCGGTTCTGCGGCCTGAGCGTACAGAAGCACGGTGCCATCGACAGCTACCCCACCCTGCCCGAGATGGGCCTCTGATCCTCTCGCATCCTGCGCCCGTTCCGGCCTTTACCGTCGGAACGGGCGTTTTTGCTTTCCGAATTGTAATATTGCATTCTAATATAACAGGAGTAACTTATTTCTGCACTCCTGTTTTTTGCCTGCCGGGTTGTGGTAGGCCGGAAGATGTGTTACCATAGAACCAACAGACAGGAGGTTCTTTATGCCGTTTGAATTCGCATTTCTGGACTGGCTGCAGCAGTTCCACAACCCGGTGCTGGATGCGCTGGCCGTCTTTCTCAACTACGCCGGTGAGCACGGTGAGATCTGGATCGCGTTCACGCTGCTTTTACTGCTGTTCCGCCGCACCCGCAAGGCCGGGTGCGCCATGGCCACGGCGCTGGTACTGTATCTGGTGGCCGGGGACTGCATCCTCAAGCCGCTGTTCGCCCGGCCCCGCCCCTGCGACGTGAACACGGCGATCACCATTCTGGTCAAGCGTCCCCACGGGCACTCCTTCCCCTCCGGGCACACGGCCTCGGCTTTTGCGGCAGCCTTTGCGCTCTGGCTGCAAAACCGGAAGTTGGGCGTCCCCGCGCTGGTGCTGGCGGCTTTCATCGCCTTTACCCGACTGTACCTGTATGTGCACTTTCCCACCGATGTGCTGGGCGGCCTGGCGCTGGGCCTTGCACTGGGTGCCCTCGCCTCGTGGATCGTTGACGGCCTGGCAAACAAGTCCAAGAAAAAACAAAGCGTATAATGTAAAACACCCTCCGCTGGAGCAGAACGGCTCCAATGGAAGGTATTTTTATTTGCTTTGTCGGCCACACTTTACGGTACCGGCCCACCACAGTACTTCCCTGTGCGGGCCGAAAAAAGAAGAACCGCCGCGTCGTTCTCTTGTGTGATGCAGCGGCTCTTCCTTTGCAGATGGGATCTTGCTTTTCTTCCTGTTGCAGGGGCTTATTTCTTAGCTTCGGCGCGCTTGCCCAGTGCGTAGGTTGCAACGAATCCCAGGACCACAGCCACAATCATCACGATGACCGAGACGATAAGGTTGTAACTGGAACCGGTGGGGTCAATGTAGGCAGGCAGGCTGATGAAGCCCGGCGTGGAGATAACGTACTGGGTCATGCCCAGGATACCGGCCAACAGACCACCGATGCCGCCACCGATCATAGCGCCAATCAGCGGGTAGGTCTTGGGGAACAGCACACCGTAGACGCCCGGCTCGGTGATGCCGCACAGAGCGGTGATACCGGCGGAAACGCTGACGGACTTTTCTTCCACATTCTTGGACAGCAGGGATGCGGCCAAGCAGGCACCACCAACGGCCACGTTTGCGGGAGCCATGCCAGTGCAGATCAGCGGGTCAGAGTTGACAGCTGCCATCAGGGCAAAGACCACAGGGTAGGTGGCGTTGTTCATGCCAAAGAAAACCATCAGCGGGGTGGTGATGCCGATGACCATGACGGCCAGCGCGGGAACTGCCTGGTACAGAGCGTAAACACCGTTTGCCAGCCAGGTGCCCACGGTGTTGCCGATGGGGCCGAGAACGATCAGGGTGACAGGCACCGTGATCAGCATGGTCAGCAGCGGCACGACGATGGTCTTGAGGAAGACCGGGATATGCTTTTGCAGGAACTTGTAGACCACGCTCATGAACAGCACGCCCAGAATGACCGGGAACACGGTGCTGTTATAGCTGATAGCCTGCACCGGGATGCCGAAGAAGTCCAGACCTTCGGCACCGTTGATGCTGGAGTACAGCAGGATCGCGCCCAGAAATGCGCCCAGGAAACCATTGGATTTCAGGCGGGCAGCGGCTGCAAAGCCGATGAAGATGGGCAGGAAGTAGAAGGTCGCCTGGTTGATGGCGTAGAAGATGGTGTAGGTGCCAGACTCCGCCGAGACGCCGAACACGTTGGTCAGCAGGGACAGCACCGCACCAGTCAGGCCGCCTGCCACCAGCACCGGGATCACCGGGCTGAACGTGCCGCCGATGAAGGAGAGGATCGCGTTGCCGATGTTGCCGTGATCCTGTGCCAGATCCTTGGCTGCGGCCTCATCGTCCTGCACGCTGCCGCCGGCCTGGATGCCGTCGATCTTGACGACCTCTTCATACAGGTCAGGGACATCCTGGCCGATGACCACCTGATATTCGCCGTTCTGGATGATGACGTTCAGCACGCCGGGCACCTGCTTGACGGCATCGGTGTCAAACTTGGATCTATCCCGCAGTACAAGGCGCAGACGGGTCATGCAATGGGTCGCGCTGACAATGTTGTCCGCTCCGCCGGCCTGCTTGATGATGCCGGCCGCCATGGCCTTATAATCTTTCTTTGCCATTATTTCAGCATCTCCTTTCCCCAGTCCTGACCGTTGGAACGGATCAGCTTGGAGTACCAGTAGAAGGAATCCTTCCGGATGCGTTTCATGGACAGCTCTTCCACGCTCTTGGCCGCGTTCTGCTCCTCATCGGTGGTGTCGATGTACACCAGACCGTAACGCTTTGCCATGCCATTGCCGGTGGACAGCAGATCGGTGAAGGACCAGGGGTTGTATGCGATGACCTCGCAGCCGTCCTCGATGGCCATGCCCAGCTGATAAATGTGCTCCCGCAAGTAGTCGATGCGGCCCTGATCGTGCACCTGGCCGTCGGCGTCCTTCGTCTCATGGGCGCCGTAACCGTTCTCGGTGATCATCATGGGCAGGTGATAGTGATCCCACAGGTAACGCATCTCATAGCGCAGGCAGGAGGGGTCGATCTCCCAATCCCAGTCGGTGTACTCGACATAGGGATTGCGGGTCAGAGCGTAGCGGCCCGGCTCCACGGGGAACACCATCTGGCCCTTGACGCCGTTCTTATTCAGCAGATAATCCTGCTGTTTTGCGTCATGCGGCGCATCCTTTGCAACGTTGCTGCGGTAGCAGTTGACGGCGATGAAATCGATTTTGGCGCTCTTCATCAGTTCTGCATCGCCGGGCTGCATTTCGATGTCGATGTCGTTCTCTTTCCAGTAGTGCTTGATAAAGTTGCTGTACTCGCCGTAAACATAGGTATCGATCCAGAACTTCTCGGTGAACTCCTCGGCGTTCATAGCAGCGATCTGATCCTCGGGGCGGCAGGTCTCCGGGTAGATGGGCACGCAGCCGGGCACAGGGCCGATCTTGCCGCCCGCCACCATCTCATGGCAGGCGTTGACAGCCTTGGCATGGCACAGGTTCATGATATGGTTGATCTTCCACTGATCCTTGAACCAGTCGTCACAGCCCTTGCTGACGCCCAGCCAGTTGCCATAGCAGATCTGCATATTCTGCTCGTTCAGCGACAGCCAGTATTTGACCCGGTCGCCGAAGTTCTCAAAGCAGACGCGGCAGTAGTGCTCGAATCTTTCCACGGTGTCGCGGCTTTTCCAGCCGCCCAGCTCATCCACCCAGACCGGCAGGTCGTAGTGATACAGGGTAACGATGGGGGTGATGTTGTGGGCCACCAGCTCATTGATCAGATTATTGTAGAACGCGATGCCTTCGGGGTTCACCTTGCCGTCTGCATGAGGGATGATGCGGGACCAGCTGAGCGAGAAACGATAGCTGGAGAAACCGCACTCTGCCATCAGGGCCACATCTTCCTTGTAGTGATGATAGTGATCCGCCGCATAGGTGTTATCCGCAAACGGCTTCTTGGTCTTGGAGTTCAGGTCGATGATGGCCGGCGTGCGTCCGCCATCGGCGACTCCGCCTTCCACCTGCCAGGCAGCGCTGGAAGCGCCCCACATGAAGTTGTCCGGGAATTTGGGGTTGTGTCCGTAATACATAGTGTGATCCTTTCCATCTTTGTCAGTCTGTTCTGCCGTCGCAGAAGCCCCCGCGGGTTCAATTCTTTGCAGGACTATCGTAACACATCTCCGACAAAAAATGGGGTTCGCGATGCGAACCCCATTTGGATGGTTGAACAATTTATTCTTTTGTTTTTGAGCAGTTCCACGGTTTCACCCGTCATTCTGCACATCTTTGCACCCGCATTTTTTGAGAATCCGACAAAGGCAGTTCAGAAATTGGACCCTGCAGCAGGTCAGTCTCCCGGTATTTATTCACATAGTAGCTGTACAGGATATCAAAGAAATAGGTCATACCATACTGGGAGTACACCGTGCGGGCACCGCTGTTGTCCTTTTCGCTCAGGTAGATCACCTGATCGTAGCTTTTCCACATTTTTATGGCGTGGTTGACCGTCACCAGCACCTTATAGGCTGCAGCCTTCTGCACCATTGGCTCCATCAGGGTGGCAAAGTTGCCGGTGGCTGAAACTGTAATGAGCAGGTCCTCCGGTGTCAGCACTTTCAGATAATCCAGCGTATAGTGGGCATCGGACACGATCTGCACCAGCTTGCCCATGACCACCATGGACTGCTGGAAGCTGCGAGCCGCCATGCCGGAAAAATCCGAGGTGAAGAGCACCACATGTCGGCTGGCATGAATACTTTCGGCCAGCTTATCCAGTACAGCGGGAGTGGCAATGCGGTTGATCTCCTCCATCATCTCCCCGATGCTGCCGGAAAGGTGTTCCTTGTAGTCCGGACGCACGCTGTAGCCGATGAAGTAGTTGCACTGGCGCTTCCATTCATCGGCCTCAGCCTTCAGGTCGGAAAAGTTGTCAAAGCCGATGGACTGGCAGAACCGCCGGATGCCGCTGCGGGACACATAGCAGGCATCCGCCACGTCGTAGATGTTCAGATCCCGCAGCTGGTCGAAGTGATACAAAAAATACTGCGCCAGCACATAGTACGGGTCTTTCGGTTCACTTTCGTTCATCACTGCCAGCAATGCCGTCATCAGGCTGAAAGCCGTATTTTTCATGGTTTTCTCCTTCTCTGTTTTTGCAGGAATCACACCCCAAAGAATTCCTTGGCGATGTCGGCGCTGCGCTTGGCATCCTTGGCGTACCAGTCTGCGCCGATCTTTTCGGCGTATTCCGGGGTGAGCACGGCACCGCCCACCATGATCTTGCAGTCCAGTTTGGCTGCATGCAGGGCGGCGATGGTCTCTTCCATGCTCTTGAGGGTGGTGGTCATCAGGGCCGAAAGGCCCACCAGATGCACATCCTTTTCCCACACGGTGTCCACCACGGTCTCCACCGGCACATCGCGGCCCAGGTCGATGACCTCAAAGCCGTAGTTCTCCAGAATGACCTTGACGATGTTCTTGCCGATGT
>ERZ834798.3365-NODE-3365-length-10313-cov-2.898031_pt1 | contig 10313 bp, 9 predicted proteins | sample MGYA00519689_ERZ834798 | MGnify/ENA primary metagenome ERZ834798 (study PRJEB31850, sample SAMEA3708761) | human gut metagenome | biome: human gut; feature: human-associated habitat; material: faeces | place: China | collected 2014 ...
GCGAACTGGGCATTCCCGATACGCAGGTGGTCGTGGACGATATGGCGCCGCTGAACCACGTGCGCCCCGACTGTCCGCCCGTCCTGATCCTCTCGGGCGACCGCGAGCGGGAGATGCTGGGCCGTTACGAGGAAAATGCCTATTTCTGGCGCATGATGCAGGTGGTGGGGCATCCCGACGTGCAGATCCGCGAATTCGACGGATTCAACCACGGCAATATGCCCCAGGCGGGTCATTACGTTGCGGTGCGCTACATCCGTGACTTTGTGAAAAACTGGAAGGATAATTGCGTGCCGGAGCGATAAACGGAATCGTATGAACGGATGGATGAAACTGGCCGCTGCGCTTTTCGCCGCGGTGTCGCTGACGGGATGTTCGCTGCTGAAAGTGGCCGTGGCCACGGGCGACCCCTTGTCGAAAGAGGAGATGAACGTGCGGACCATGACGCGCGGTTTTTACTACGACATGGCGGGCGAGGTGGCCCGGGCGGCCGATTCGATCGCATCGCTGTCGCTGGACGTGAATACGCGGGTGGCCGCCGTGCGGTGGAAAATCCGCGCCACGCGCAGCATACGGAAAATGATGAAGCCCGACAGAAAAAAGACAGGGATGATCGTCAGCAGATCCACCACTCCATCAAAGGAAATGAGAAAGCAGAACCGGGCGCGTCCCGGTGTTTTTTCTGGATAGAGATAGTCGGCAGTCCAGATGCGTAGCGCGTATTCAATACAGAAAATCAGGACACTGGCATGTTCCAGCATGGTAAACAGACCACCGAAGGATGTTAATTGATCGAATGTTTCCAGAAACGTGACAATGATATTGCAGATGATCGTGAAGGTGATGAAAATATCGAATGCACGGCTGATACGGTTGCTCTTGTCGCCGATCTGGATGATGTTAAATATTTTTTCTTTCATAGTGGATATTTTTATAATAATTTTTGGGTGAATGTGTTTCCCTGTTGGTATAAAAGAGGGGGGTATCTCAGTCGAGAAGATTCCTACCTCTTCAGGAGGTGAGTAATAGCAAATTTGTCTCAGTGGAAGCCTTGTCTCCGACTGAGATAAACGCTCCGCGAGGATGCGCAGTGATTCTGTAAAGAATATGTCAGCTTACGCTGACCAGAATCACGCGCCAAGTCTCACGGACGTTCGACTTGAATACTGTTCACACATATGACCAGCAGCGCTGCGTTCTGTCAATCCTTCCACTCTGGTTCACGGTCTGCCACCACGTTTTCTTACGGCACTTTCGGTTCCAAAAGTGCCTACCCATGAACAGTAACTTTCTTTCCATCAGCCATCCACCTCAGACCGTATGCTTGAGCAGATCCTCTATCTTCTCCGGGCAGATCCGCTTCAATTCCTGATAGAGTCTTCCGACCGGCAGCCCCATCACATTCGTGTAAGAACCGTCGATTCCGCGGATATGCGCGGCAAAGCTTCCCTGAATGCCGTATGCGCCCGCCTTGTCCATCGACTCGCCGCAGTCTACATACGCCTCGATCTCCGCATCGCTCATCGGATATACATCCACCCGCGTCTCAACCGCAAAGCAGCTCTCCCGATCCTCAGTCAGGATCGCCACGCCCGTGTATACACGGTGGCTGCGCCCCTGGATCCGTCCGATCATCTCAAGCGCCTCATCCCGATCCGCCGGTTTTCCTAAAATCTCGTCATCCACACTGACAACGGTATCGGAACCAATGATAATCCCGGAAAATGGGATTCCCGTCGTCCGTGCCTCCTCACGCACCTGCGCCATCACATCGCGCGCCTTCTGTCCCGCCAGTTCCATCACAACCTGCGCCGGTTCCGTACAGAGCGGATTTTCCTCCAAAGTGCTCGGATGAATCTCCGGTTTCAGCCCAATCCGCTCCAAAAGCTCCCTGCGGCGCGGAGACGCACTCGCCAGAATTAACCGGCAGGCAGGTTTGGTATTTTCTATGTCTCTTCTCTGTTCCATTGTTCTGTTCTCATTTCCTCAGTTTCATTTAACGCTTAGATACACGTTATCCCTATATTTATACCATCTATCAGCCAAAATGAAAAGATCCGATGTTCGTTATATGAACATCGGATCGAGAATAAATGCAATCAAAATGCCTAAAATCGCGCCTGCTGCTACCTGTATCGGCGTATGCCCCACGTATTCCTTCAATTTTTCCTGTAACACCACGCCGTCCAGCTTGAGAAAATCATCGAAAAGCAGACGGTTTAGAACTCTTGCCTGCTTTCCTGTCTCCTGCCGGACACCGATCGCGTCATACATAACAATCATCGCCAGAATAAAGCTGATGGAAAATTCAAAGCTTCCCACTCCGTACCGCAGCGCCGCCGCCGTTGCCATCGAACATACAGTGGATGAGTGAGAACTCGGCATACCGCCGGAGCCAACCAGACGCTCCGGGTTGAACGAATGGTTCAGCCCGATGTCCAGAATCGTCTTGAGCACCTGGGCGACCACCCACCCGGTCACGCCGGTCATCAGCGTCTGGTTTGATGTCAATTCCTGAAAAAAAGTCATGTTTCTCTCCTGTACTATCTTAATTCCTCTGTTTTCTTCCACACATATGCCACTGTCTCTAAATCACCCGGTCCGTCATTAATATCCTATCAGCCAGTCATACAATTCCTGATATTTTCCAGCCGATGTCTGCCAGGAAAAATCCGCCGCCATGCCGCGGTCTACGATCTTGTTCCACTCGCGCTTCTTATTATAATAGATGTATTTTGCATAGCGGATGCAGTCGAGCATCTCATGTGCATTGTAGTTAGCAAAGGAAAATCCTGTTCCGGTTCCATCGTATTCATTGTATGGCCATACAGTATCCTTGAGGCCACCCGTCTCACGCACGATCGGCACGGTTCCGTAGCGAAGCGCCATGAGCTGGCTCAGCCCACATGGTTCAAACAGCGACGGCATCAGGAATGCGTCACAGGCTGCATATACCTTATGCGACATATCTTCCGAATAATAAATATTAGCGGAAACACGATCATTGTACTTCCAGTCATAGTGGCGGAACATATTTTCATACCGTTCATCTCCGGTTCCCAGCACAACCAGCTGTACATCTTCCGTACAGATCTCATCCATCACACACTGTACCAGGTCAAGTCCCTTCTGGTCGGTCAGACGGGAGACGATACCGATCATGAACTTTTTCTCGTCCTGCGCCAGTCCCAGCTCCGCCTGCAGCGCCTTTTTATTCTTGGATTTCTCCTTGCGGAATGTCTTTGCGTTATAATTTTGTACGATCCGTTTATCTGTCTCCGGATTAAATTCATCGTAATCAATACCATTTAAGATACCGCGCAGACTGTTGCTTCTCGCACGCATCAGACCGTCCAGTCCCTCGCCGTAGAACGGAGTCTTAATCTCCTCCGCGTAGGTGTTGCTGACCGTCGTGATCGCATCCGCGTATACGATGCCGCCTTTTAACATATTGCCGTCTTTGTAAGCTTCCAGCTTATCCGGTGTAAAATAGTAGTCCGGCAGCTCAGAGAAATGCTGGATTGTCTTCACATCCCACACACCCTGGAATTTCAGGTTGTGGATCGTCATGACGGACTTGATATCCCGGAAGAACTCGCCGCCGTGGAATTTGTCCTTGAGATGCACCGGGATAAGTCCCGTCTGCCAGTCGTGGCAGTGGATGACATCCGGCTTGAAGCCGATCACCGGCAGGGATGAGAGAGCCGCCTTGCAGAAGAAAGAAAACTTCTCCAGATCGTAATACCAGTCCCCATACGGGCGATCACCCCAGAAATAACTCTCATTATCAATAAAATAGAAGGTCACGCCCTCATATTCATATTCCAGGATGCCCACATACCGGTTCTGTCCCAGATAATCCATATAAAAATGGTTCACATACTTCATTTCATTGCGGAATGACTCTTTGATGCACAGATACTTCGGGATCATGACACGCACATCAAAATACTGCTTATCAAAACATTTTGGAAGGGATCCGACAACGTCTGCCAAACCTCCTGTTTTGATAAATGGAACCGCCTCCGATGCAATAAACAGAATATTCTTCATAGCTACTACCTCCCAACCGTGCCCGCTCGCGATCTGGCACCCTATTAAAATTATTATACAATAGAATCAGGGAATTAGAAAGTAGGCGACAGAGAAAAAAATCGGGAAATATATGACAAATAGTTCCGATTTGCAGACTGTATTTTCTGAATTGGATATTTTGCATAGTACCGGATGAATTATAAATTTTACCGCATGAAAAAGAATGTGCCTTGGCACATTCTCGCGCCGAGCGCGGTCGCTTGCGACATGTTTCTGCTTCGCGCGAGTGCGCATCCTCGCGGAGCGTTTTTTTGTTTCATAGGACGCAATTTCCTATGAAACAAAAATAAAAGACGGAGCCGAAAAGAAAATTATGTTTTCTCTTCGGCCCCGGCTTTTGTATAATCAGGGATTGATCTCCCTGTATTTCTTCATCGTCCGCGCAAACAGCTCGCCGTTGGACGGCGGCGTGTACGTGATCGCATTGGCTCCTGCCTCGATCGTCTCCAAAATCGATTCATTAGTCGGTCCTCCGGTCGCGATAATGGCAACGTCCGGATACTCCTTCCGGATCTCGGCTACCATCGATGCGGTGGCGGCAGCGCCTGATACATTTAAAATATCGGCTCCCGCCTCCAGTTTGCGGCGGACATCCGTGTGAACCGAAGCAATCGTCGCAATGACCGGAATGTCAACCACCCGCTTGATCTCCGTGATGACCTCATCCGCGATCGGCGCATTGACCACTACACCGTAGGCTCCCTGATGTTCTGCCTGAAGCGCCAGACGGACGGAACGCTTTCCTCCGGTCAGACCGCCGCCGACCCCGACAAACACCGGCACATCCGAGATGCTGATGATCGACTGTGAGATAGCTGCCTGCGGAGTAAACGGATAAACTGCGATGATCGCATCCGCGTTGATATTTTTGATGATTGCCACATCCGTTGAGAAGGCGATCGATTTGATACGCTTTCCAAAGATGCGGATTCCTGAACATTCACTGATACAATACGGACACATAATCGTGTGATCCCGCAGGGTTCCATTGTACGCCGGTACTTTTTTTTTCATAGGCAATTCTCCGTTCTTTTAGCTGCTTTCCTGACCTCTCTGTCCAGCTGTTTTATACAGGGGCAGTTTTTCAGTCCTGCATCTTTTATTTCCCCTTTATCTTATCATACACACATTTACCCATGCAATCAGTCACTTTCATAAATGTGTTACAATCGTGTTAAAAAGGCTTACAGCACTTTCGGCTCCAAAAAGCACCGCACGATTTTATACATCCCGCTTATAATCCAGGCAAATCTTGTCAACAATCAATGCGATAAATTCCGAATTGGTCGGCTTTCCTTTCCCTGTGCTGACGGTATATCCAAATAGATCGTTGATCGTGTCCATCTTGCCGCGGCTCCATGCGACCTCAATCGCGTGGCGGATTGCCCGCTCGACACGGCTTGAAGTGGTCTGGCGCTTCTTGGCGATGGTCGGGTACAGGATTTTCGTCACAGAACCGAGCATTTCTTTATCACTGACTGACAAAATAATCGCATCCCGCAGGTACTGATATCCCTTAATATGAGCCGGAATCCCAATCTCATGCAGAATCTGCGTCACATCGCTCTCCAGATTCTGTCTTTCATATTCCGCCGACACCATATACGGCTCCACCTTCCGGTTGCCCGCCAGGGTCGAAGCGCGGTTCCTGTAATTCTTCAGGCGATGTACCTTGTCTAAAACCGCCTCCTTCGAAAATGGCTTTACTATGTAATAACAGGCGCCCATCCGAAAAGCATCCGCTGTCAGATTCTCGCTGCTCGCAGCTGTAATCATAACAAAGGAAGTGTCAGCTGAACAGTCTTGATTTGTCTTGATGCGCTCCATAACCGAAATTCCATCCATTCCCGGCATCACTACGTCCAGAAATACAATATCCGGCTTTGTCTTTACGATCATATTATAGGCATCGGTTCCGTTTTCCGCTTTTCCGACCACCTGAATCTCCTTATCACTTTCCAGTATATTTCCAAGCATATCCAATGCCTGACGATTATCCTCTGCGATCGCAATCTTCATTTCTGCCATAATATTCTCCTCCTCGGCACCTGTGATGATTAAAATAATTATAAATTCTTTTTTTAACAAGTTTCAACTCGTTTTGATCGCGCAGTTCGACACTCAACGCTCATTTTGTCTATCAATTCTTTTGATGCAAAATAAATTACACAAGATGCAAACTATATATAAGCATGTATTGTAGCTAACCGTATCTGTTAAGATTCCGCTATAAACCTTCTACCGCCCAGCCGCCATACGCCTATCTAACGATCCCTTATCACCACGTTTTACCGATTCCGGTCGAAAGACACACAAAATACACGCAATTAAAAAGCCTCCACGACCGGTTTCTGAACATGAAAATTCCATCTTTGCAGATCAAGTTTCGATAAATTCCTATAAAAAAACAGAGTTACGCCATAGCCATACAACTATAACATACTCTGTTATCGTGTTAATGCAACTGGCTGCCATTTTACAGGCCCTATAGCTTTGCGTCGCAGCTTTTCAACTGTTTTGCCAAATATGTAATTTGCTCTATTATATACGCTTTTTTTATATCCTATCAATAAAGAGAGCAAAAACTTTGTACTTTGCATGTTACTGTTCACACACGTGTGCCCAGCAACAGGATTTTGCCGATGCTGCGTATTCAAAATCGGCAAAATCTGCTGCCAGAACTGTATCATATGGAATTTTCAGTCCAGAAAATTCCCACCCGTAAACAGTTACTTTGCATCCAGATTCAATGTCCCAGCATATTCTCCACCAGAATCCCATACCCACGCGTCGAATCCTGAATAAAAACGTGCGTAACTGCTCCGATGAGTTTTCCGTTCTGGATGATGGGGCTGCCGCTCATGCCCTGGACGATCCCGCCGGTCAAGGACAGAAGTTCCGGATCGGTTACGCGGATGACCATATCCTTGTTGTGGCGGTTGGAGGAATGGTCTATTTTCTGAATCTCAATCTCGTAGTCTTTCAATTCCCCGGACACGCTGCTGCGGATGCAGGCACGGCCTTTTTTGACGTCCTGACGGTAACCGATCGGAATTGCAGGGTTCTTTACCCGACTTAAAAAGCGCGGATTTGCCGTCCCGAAAATGCCCTGATCCGTATTAGCCTCCACACTTCCCAGCCGCGACTGATTTCCATAGTAAATAACGCCCGACATCACGCCCGGCTTTCCGAAACTTCCCTTCTCCACACCCAGAATCTCCGTATCGTATAGTTCGCCGCCGGAGGTCTGCACCAGAAGTCCCGTGTCGCCGTCGCTGATACCGTGTCCCAGCGCTCCAAACGCGCCGTTAGCACATACATAGGTCATCGTACCGATGCCCTGCGTATCGTCGCGGATCCACAGCCCCAGCTTATAGTCTCCCTCCTGCGTCTGTACCGGCGTCATCTGTACATCCATCGTCTCTCCCTCGCGGCGCACTGAAAGTGTCAGAGCCATATTTCCCGCTTCCTTGACCGCCCGTATCATATCTTTCTTGTCCGTCGCCGGCGTCCCGTTGATTGCCTCGATATAGTCTCCAGAACGCAGGATCCCGTCCGCCGGATCCATCACTTCCCCCGTCTGTGCCGTCACCCTTCCGGTTCCGATCACCATCAGTCCATCGGATTTCATGTAAATACCCACCGGCAGCCCACAGGGAACCGCATACTGGACGTCCGACACATCTACCTCGATATCCTTTAATTTCCATATTCCAAAGAGTTTGAGACTTAAACGGTACGTTCCCTCCTGTTCAGAATAGATGGAAAAGGGCTGGTTGAGCTGCAGATGGATCTGGTCGGACGGAATTTTAGAGCTGCCGTTTAGAAGCACCTCCTCGCTCTCACTTTCCAGCAATGCCCGAAACGGCAGCCCAAAGCGAACTTGCTCCTGCCGGTCCACCACCACATTGATGCGGTCGGGAACCGCGTTCTTCACATATTGATAAGACACGCCGGCAAGCGCAATGACCCCCGCACCAAAGATTATCAGCAGAACACGGCGAAGTTTTTCCTTCCGACTTATTGTTTTCCACATACCAGAGTTTTTTCGCACGGTTTTTCCTCCTTCTACTCCTATGTACCTCCCCCGTTCCGTAGATTACGCACTGCGGCGAATCTCAACGAAATGCAGATGTACACTCTGTTTGAATCCAAGAACTTGTTCGATAAAATCGTTTAATCCTAGTATGCGGAAAACCGTAAAATTCAGTCTGCTATTTTTGCGCCATTCTTTCTATTTTTTTCATTCAAGTGTTATTAAAACCCTGACTTTTTCTCAAGGTAAATGGAAAACCTGAAAAATTCCATTCTAACGTCAAAAAACCCGGTTCAGAAGACAGATTTCTCTGTCTCCCAAACCGGGGGTATAAAATCATCTTACGATTCAAAACTTGCGTAAAAGAACGAAAATTTGATACAACTTAAACAAACGAATCTATCTAAATTATACCAGCTCTAACAGAACTTCCATAGCGCCGTCGCCCTTACGCTGACCGATCTTAACGATACGGCTGTAACCACCATTGCGGTTAGCGTACTTCGGTGCAAGCTCATCAAACAGCTTAGCCGGCATATCTACCTTCTTAGTGTTTTTCTTCTTGCCTGCTCTTGCAGTCGGAACGTCTGTTACATCGTAGAGAACCTTCAGCATCTGTCTTCTAGCGTGAAGTCTGGAAGCTTTATCTTTCTTGATCTCTTTCTCTACTTCGTCGTAAACGGTAACTTTCTTGCCGTCAACAACTTCTTTTACTCTCTTGCCGTTCTCGTCTTTGCGAGCTACCTTAGCGGTAACTTTAACGGTCTCGAAGTTATCTTTCTCTTTTACTGCCAGAGCGATCAGACCCTCAGCGATCTTCTTCACTTCTTTTGCTCTTGCCTCAGTGGTAACGATCTTGCCGTTGAATAACAGTGCGGTTACCAGGCTGCGCAGCATTGCTTTTCTCTGACTGGAAGTTCTTCCAAGTTTTCTATATCCTGCCATGATTCTTTCTCCTCCATTTGCGGAAGCCGGCACTCATGCCCTTTGGACTTACTGAATGTCTGCTATATAAAATATAATTGTTTGATGGTTATGCAGGGACCTGTGCCATTCGGACTTACCCGTCCCCGTATCTGCATGAAAGGGACGCACTGCAAAGCACGTCCACCCACGCGGTATCTTAAGCCTCTTCGCTCGGGTTGAGCTGCAGGCCTAATTCTTTCAGTTTTGCAAGAACCTCTTCCAGGGATTTGCGGCCCAGATTTCTGACTTTCATCATATCTTCCGGTGTGCGGTTGCACAGCTCCTCCACTGTATTGATTCCGGCTCTCTTTAAGCAGTTGTAAGAACGAACGGATAACTCCAGCTCGTCGATGTTCATCTCAAGCACTTTCTCTTTCTCGTTGTCTTCCTTCTCTACCATAACCTCTGCGGTCTTGGCATTCTCGGAAAGGTCAATGAAGAGGTTCAGATGCTCGCTCAGAACCTTTGCTGCCAGGCTGACAGCTTCGTCTGGTGCCAGCGTTCCATTTGTGTATACATCTAATGTCAGCTTATCATAATCTGTCACCTGACCCACACGGGTGTTCTCAACGGTCATATTGACACGCTCCACCGGTGTGTAGATAGAATCAACAGCCAGAACTCCGATCGGAAGATCTTCACTCTTGTTCTTATCTGCGCTGATGTAGCCGCGGCCCTTCGTGATCGTCAGCTCCATGTAGAATTTGCTGTCCGCGCCGCCGCTTAATGTAGCGATGACCTGGTCCGGATTCAAAATCTCAATGTCAGAATCAGCGTGAATGTCAGCTGCTGTGATGACGCCTTCGCCCTCGAACTCGATATAAGCCGTCTTCGGCTCATTCGTCTCGCTGCTGTTTTTGATCGCCAGACTCTTGATGTTCATGATAATTTCAGTTACATCCTCTTTTACACCAGGGATAGAACTGAACTCATGCAAAACGCCGTCGATTTTCACTTGACTTACTGCTGCACCAGGCAAAGAGGAAAGCATAATTCTTCTTAAAGAATTGCCTAATGTGGTACCATAGCCTCTTTCCAGCGGTTCAACCACAAATTTGCCATATCTTTTGTCTTCGGAAATCTCAGCAATTTCAATTTTTGGTTTTTCAAAATCGAACACGATAGCCCCTCCTTTTGGGAACATTTTTGAGGGTCTGCCATACTCTTGTAGTCTCGGAATCTCCCAAGCAGCTGCCAAAGCAGGTACATGGGAGAT
>ERZ834798.3375-NODE-3375-length-10279-cov-2.942977_pt1 | contig 10279 bp, 11 predicted proteins | sample MGYA00519689_ERZ834798 | MGnify/ENA primary metagenome ERZ834798 (study PRJEB31850, sample SAMEA3708761) | human gut metagenome | biome: human gut; feature: human-associated habitat; material: faeces | place: China | collected 2014 ...
TTTAGGTAAAGAAAAAGGATTAGCATTACTTAATTCAATAAAAAACGTTTCAGGATGTTTTATTGATGATCATAATCAAATAAGCTATAGTAAAAATTTTAAAAAATATCTTTCAAATTAAAAACTCCTTTTGGGAGTTTTTATTCAATAATCTTTCTAGGACATTTTTCTTTACATTTTCCACAATGAATACATTTTGTATAATCGATATGTGCTAAAAAATCATCTACTGTAATTGCTTGAGTTGGACATACCTTTGTACATAGCATGCATCCAAGACATCCTGCTTTACAATTTTTATTAACAATAGCTCCTTTATCATGACTATTGCATCTAACATGACTATTTGCTTCATAAGGTACCATTTCAATAAGATGTTGTGGGCAAACATCCATACATTTTTGACATGATTTACATTTATCCTGATCTACTTGAGCAATACCATCAATAATATGAATAGCACCAAAAGCACAAGCTTTAACACAACTTCCATACCCAATACAACCAAAACGACACTTTTTATCACCACTACCAGGAACAATGGCGGCATTTAAACAATCATGAATACCATCATATTGATATTGTGTTTGAATTTGATCACAAGTCCCTTTACATTTTACATAAGCTACTAAATGTACATGGTTTTCTACTTCTAGATGCATGATTTCACCTATTTTTTTAGCAACTTCTTCGCCCCCAACAGGACATTGATTGATGGGTGCTTCTTTTTTAGCAATGGCACAAGCAAGTCCATCACATCCTGGATAGCCACAAGCCCCACAATTATTACCTGGAAGAACTGTCCTTATTTTTTCTTCATTTTCATCTACTTTCACTTCAAATTTTATACTTGCTAGCGAAAGTAAAATTCCAATCAGTAAACCTATTATTCCTACAACAAGAATTGAAATAATCATATGCATTCCTCCTAAATTAATCCTGAAAAGCCAATAAAGGCAATTGCCATAAGACCGGCAGTAATTAAAACAATAGGTGAACCTTGAAGTACATGAGGAATATCATTATCAGCAATTCTTTCTCTTATACCAGCTAATATTGTAATAGAAATTGTAAATCCTAAAGCTGTTCCAAATCCAGCAACAACGCTTGTAATAAAATTATAATGATTTTGTACATTTGTTAAAGCAACACCTAAAACTGCACAATTCGTTGTAATCAATGGTAAGTAAACACCTAATGCATTATATAAAGCTGTTGAGTATTTTTTTAAAAACAATTCAACAAGTTGTACTAAAGCAGCAATAATAAGAATAAAAGTTACTGTTTCTAAGTATTCTACATGTAATAAAACAAGTAAACGATATAAAACGTGAGTAACTGCAGAAGCAATCGTAATAACAAAAATAACTGCACCACCCATCGAAAAAGCTGTTTTTGTTTGTTTAGAAACGCCTAAAAATGGACATAATCCTAAAAATTGTGATAAGACAACATTATTAACTAAAGATACACTAATGAGTGTTAGTATAAGTGTTTTCATTTTTCAGGATCCTCCTTTAACAAGGATTTATTAATTTGGCATTGACTACCATGACAATGTAAACAATCCCCTCCACATTTTAAAGATGAATTTTGTACATTTGTTGCACTAGGTAGCTTTAATTTATTTTGAATAGCTGTTAATAAAGCTAAGATAAAGAATGCTCCTGGTGCCATTACAAAAATAGTAATTGGTTCAAAGGAAATAGGTAAAGTCATTGAAAATGCTGTTCCAGAACCTAAAATTTCTCTTACTAAACCTATACAAGTTAAAGCTAAAGTAAAACCAAGCCCCATACCAAAACCATCCATAATTGATAAAAGTGGATTGTTTTTAGAAGCAAAAGCTTCTGCTCTTCCTAAAATAATACAATTGACAACAATTAAAGGAATATAAATACCAAGTGTATCATATAAAGATGGAATATATCCTTGTAATAATAATTGTACAACTGTAACAAGAGAAGCAACAATGACAATATAAGCAGGAATACGCATACGACTAGGAATAATATTTCTAAGTGCTGAAATAACAAAATTCGACATAATTAAAACCACCATCGTCGTAAGTCCCATTCCCATTCCATTCATTGCTGAAGTTGTAACCGCAAGAGTTGGGCACATACCAAGCATTAATACAAAGGTAGGATTTTCTTTAATGATTCCATTATATAAAGGTTTTAAATACTTCTTCATATTTTCATCTTCCTTTCAATAAATCATAAAAATCTAAGGCTCCATTGATTCCATTTGTCATTGCTTTAGAAGTAATGGTTGCTCCTGATAAAGAATCTACTTCATCTTCATTTTGTTTACCATTTTTAACGACTTGGAAATGATCTACTTTTTTCCCTACATACTGATTTCTAAACTCTTCATTTTTAGCATTCATTCCAAGTCCTACTGTTTCATCAATTGTTAAAATTTCAACTCCTGTAATTTCTTTTTGAAGATTGATACCAACAATTAACTCAATATCTCCACCAAAACCATCATGATCAACAACTTGAATAATATAGCCTATACTCTCTTTTTGTTTAAAAGATTTTAAAGTTTTTTCAATTGTTATCCCATTTTTACCATAATTATTTTTTAATTGTTTAGCTAATTTATTGATTTCTTTTGAATTAATTTCTTTAAATGATGTTGCTTCTTTCATGACTTCTAAATAAGCATCTTGTTGACTTTGTTGAGCTTGTTTTTCAATAGGGCTTAGAGTAATTTGGTAAACATAACCTAAAACACCACCACATATAACTGTAATAGTACATAAAATAAGAATATCTTTTATTATTTTCTTCATTGATAAACACCGCCTTTTAAAGTGAATTTATCAATTAACGGAACAAGTAAATTAGAAATAATAATTGCATAAGAAACACCTTCTGTACTAGTTCCAAAAAAACGAAATAATCCCGTTAAAACACCTAATAAAACTCCATAAATTATTTGTCCTTTTTGATCCATCGGACTTGTTACATAATCAGTAGCCATAAAGAATGCCCCAAAAATAAGTCCTCCTCCACAAAGCTCACAAGCTAAATAGTAAAAATCAAAAGAACAAGGTGAAAATAATAATGTAAAAATAGCAAAAGTTATGATATAAGTCATTGGAATTGTTAATTTAATAACTCCTTTAATAAGTAAATAAACAACTCCTATAAGCAAAGCAACCGTAGAAGTTTCTCCAATTGTTCCAGCAGTATTTCCAATAAACATCCTTATTAAATCAAAGCTTTCTCCATTTTTTAAAATTGCAAGTGGCGTTGATGAAGTCATCCCGTCAAATGCAAAATTTGTCATTCTTCCAGTAAAGGAAATCAATAAAAAACATCTTGCTGCTAAAGCTGGATTCATAAAATTTTGTCCTAATCCTCCATAAAATTGTTTAACCACAATAATAGCAAAGAGACCACCAATAACAGGAAGCCATAAAGGAACTGTTGATGGTAAATTTAAAGCAAGAATAAGTCCTGTGACAACTGCTGATAGATCTTTGATGGTAATTGTTTTTTTCATAAAACGTTCATATAAATATTCTGCTAAAACACATGTTGTTATCGTTGTTACAATAATCAATAAAGCATTTATTTTAAATTGAATAATTCCAAATAAAGTAGCTGGTATTAAAGCAATAATGACATCTAGCATAATAGAAGATGTTGTAACACGATCTTTAATATGCGGTGAAGCAGAAACATGTAGTAATTGATTCATGAATAACACCTACTTTCTTTTATTAATAGAGACTAAATATTTCATCTTCTTAAATGCCTGTGTCATATTTCTTTTTGCTGGACATGTATAGCTACAACAACCACATTCTATGCATTCCATTCCACCATTTAAAATAAAGGCCTCTGTATCATTTTTTGTTGCTATTTGATAAAGTTTTTGAGGGACTAATAAACTCGGACACACGTCTTTACATCGACCACAACGAATACATGCAGAAGGTTCAAAAAGGGATACTTCATCTTGTACAAGTGCAAGTAAAGAACTTGATGTCTTAGTTACAGGTATATCTAAATGAATAAGGGCACTTCCCATCATTGGACCTCCACAAATAAGTTTTTGAACTTCAGATTTGAAACCTCCTAATTGTTCAACAATCCATTTAAAACTCGTTCCTATAGGAACTTCAATATTGCTAGGTGTTATTCCATCACCCGAAATCGTCATTACTTTAGAAATTAAAGGTTGATTATAACGAACCGCTTGATTAATAGCAATCACTGTTGCTACATTATCAACAATACATCCTACATCTAAAGGAAGCATTTTAGAATTTAATGTCTTTCCTGTTAAAACCTTAACAAGCATTCTTTCTCCACCTTGAGGATATTTTGTTTTTAGTTCTTTCACAGCAATTCTTTTTTCATCTTTACACTTTTCTTTTAATAAATGAATAGCCTCTTTTTTATTATCTTCAATGGCAATATAACAAAGAGCTTTTGGAAACATTTCTAATAGAACATGAATTCCTGCTATTAGTTCATCTGTTTTTTCAAGCATCAAGCGATAATCACTTGTAAGATAGGGTTCACATTCCGCACCATTAACAATATAATATTGAACTTGATTTGAATCTTTAACAGATAATTTTACATGTGTAGGAAACCCTGCACCTCCTAAACCAACTATACCTGCTGCCTTAATTCTTTCAATTTTTTCTTCATAAGTTAATTCTTGTTTATTATTATTATTTTCAACTTTTTGATATAATCCATCATTAGCAATAACAATTGATTCTTGCATTTTCCCACTGACATCCATTCTTTCTTCTATTTTTTTTACTACACCTGAAACTGAAGAAATAATAGGACTTGAAACAAAAGCATCACTACAAGCAATAACTTGCCCAACTTTTATCTCATCTTTTACTTTAACAATTGGTTGACAAGGTGCACCAATATGTTGTTTTAAAGGAAATACAACTTCATCACTTGCTTTTATTTTAATAATAGGTAAATCCTTTGTATATTGTTTTTGATCTTTTGGATGTATACCTCCAATAAATGATTTTAAACTCATAACTTCCATCCCCTTTAACCCTATTTTAGTCCTATTATTTTCAAATTGAAAGCGTTTACAACAAGTTAAAAAATTAACTTGTTTTCTTTGAAATATATGAAAATTATGTGATTTTAATCACATTTAATAATAAAAAAAAGATAGCTTTCACTATCTCAAAAATATTAGTTTTGTTCATAAAATTCTTCGTCATCTAACATTGGATAAGTTGTAAGTTGTTGTGCATCTAAATTTACTTTATGCATATTAACTGCTGTAATTTGTCTTCTATTATAAGTTGTGTAATAATAGATTCCTTTTTGACTATTCCAACATGAAGTATAAATTGTAATTTCATATTTACCATCTGCTACTTCACAACATCCTCTTTGTTGTTCAACTGAACCTAAAATATGAAAAAATTGATTAACACTATCTCTTTCATTATCCCTTGATTGTCCGTTCATTTTAGTAAATGCAACACGTACAAAACGTGACATTGAAGATAAATCACCAGGTAAACCAAGTGCTCCCATACCTCTTGAATATGTTTGTAAATCTAATTCTTTAGAAAAAAGATTTTGCGGTTGTTTTGGAGAAAGCGACACGTAATTATTTAAGTTGAATAATTGTTTATCAAATGAAGGATTATTTGCAAGAACTCCTACAGGATTTTCATAGATTTTTAATCCTTCTTCGACTGATTCAACAGTTATACATCCACTTTGATCTGCAATGATCCAATGTAATGAAGCTACAGGTAATTGTTCATTATAAGGAGTATTCACTAAATTCATTGTTTGAATAAGTTGTTTAGCTTCTTTAAGCGTTGAACATTGACTTAAAACCCAAGGAATGAATTCATATTGAGCAACGTTGACTGCTCCTTCTTTAACCTCTTGATAACAAGCATTTCCGACAAAATTTAATCCTGCCATTCCTAAACCTTTTTCATTAACAGCATCATAATATAAAGGATATTCATCTAATACATGAGCCATACCAATCATGGCATAATGTTCAATATTTTTTAATCCATGTCTATATTGTAAAGGATAGTTTCTTGGCATAATTGCTATTTTTTCACCATAGGAAAATTCATAATCCAAAGTTCTACCCATATAAAAATCTTTTGTTTGATAAGTTGCTGCTGTACACATATAAAATCTCTCCTTCTTTTCATTGTTTTGCTATTATATAGTATAACCCATTTATTTCATCTTTATGAATTAGAAAAGAAAAACACTCCTAAGAGTGTATTTCGAATATTATTTAACTTCAACAAGTTCTAAATAGCTTGTTGCACCTTTAACTCCTGGTGTTCCACCAGTAACTAAAATTTTTTGACCAGGTTTTACACCATTTTCTCTAGCAATAATACTTGCATAATCAATCATTGAAATACGTGAATTTAATGGTTTACAAGGAACAGCTTTAACACCCCAGTTTAAAGCTAATGCTTTTACTGTTTTTATAGATGGAGTTGCTGCTATAATACGAGATTTTGTACGATAACGCGCCATTTTACGAGCAGTAAATCCTGATTCTGTAAAGGCTATAATCGCTGCTACATTAAATTTATAAGCAATTTCAGCAACTGACATACAAATAGCTTCACTTGTATCATCTGGTGCTGTACGAATAGCTTGTCTTTGTAAGCTTTGATAATCCAAAGTTTCTTCTGTTTTTAAAGCAATTTTAGACATCATCATGACTGCTTCTTGAGGATATAATCCACTTGCAGATTCACCAGATAACATAATTGCATCTGTACCATCATAAATCGCATTAGCCACGTCAGATACTTCCGCACGTGTTGGTCTTGGATTTTGTTGCATACTTTCTAACATTTGAGTGGCAGTAATAACGATTTTACCACGTTGTTTACATTTTTTAATAATTGATTTTTGAATAAGTGGGACATCTTCAGCAGGAACTTCTACACCTAAGTCACCACGAGCAACCATGATACCATCAGCAATATCAAGAATTTCATCAACGTTTTCAACACCTTCTTGATTTTCAATCTTAGCTAAAATTTGAATATCATTTCTACCATTTTCAATTAATAATTTTTTGATATCAATAATATCTTGTGCTCTTCGGCAGAATGAAGCAGCTACATAATCAAAAGGTTGACCTGCTCCAAATGTTAAATCTGAAATATCTTTAGGTGATAAATAATCAAATCCTAATTTAATACCTGGAACATTGATTCCACGTTTATTTTTTACTTCTCCATCATTTGCTGCAACACAAACAATATCAGTTCCTTCAATATGATCAACTAATAATTCTACTTGACCATCGTTTACTAAGATATAACCACCAGGTTTAACATCTTTATATAAATCTTTATAAGTGATTGTAAATCTTTCACTTGTACCTTCGATATCTTCTACACAAATAATAGAAGTTTGCCCTTTTTTAAAAGTAGTTTTACCACCAACAAAATCACCTGTACGAATTTCAGGTCCTTTTGTATCTAATAAAATAGCAACATTTGTAGATAATTCTTTATTAATTTCTAATAATGTAGTAATTTTTTCTGCATGTTCTTCATGTGTTCCATGTGAGAAATTTAATCTCATGACATTCATTCCAGCTTTTACTAATTTTGTAAGCATTTCTTTGCTTTCAGATGCTGGTCCTACAGTACATACAATTTTTGTTTTTGACATAATCTCGTTTTTCTTCATAACTTTTGCCTTCCTTTACTCTCTACAATTTTAAGTATAAACCTATTTTTTTACTTTAACAATGGTCAAAAGTAATGTAAGCACATCCACTTGAAAATATTTACTTTAATGTAAATTTGTTACATCTATTTATATGATTTATCAAAAACAAGAAAATATTTTTCTATTAAAAAAACCTTTTAAAGTAAGCTCTAAAAGGTTTAAATATTATTGGTATTCAAAATAATCTTTACTATGATGTACTGCAATTTCTAGAGGTAAAGTTTCTAATAATTCTGGTAATTTTTCTTCAATGATCACTTCTAAATGATGCCCTGGATCTATTAATAAACAATCATGATCTATCGCATATTTAGCATGACGATATTTAGTATCACCTGTAATATAACAATCTACTTGATCAGCAAGAATTTCTAAGTCGTCTGCTGCACTTCCCCCGCAAATAGCAATTGTATGTATCATTTTATTTGTATTTTTACTATATTTTAAATGTTCTATATGAAAAATGTCTTTTACTTTTTCAATGAAATCTTTTCCATTTATAGCTTCATTTAAAATAGCTTTCTTTCCAACTTCATAATGATCATAACAAGCAACATCATGAACACCTAACTTTTGAATCAACCAATCATTCATTGAAATACCATTTTGTCCTCGATCTAAACATGTGTGTAAACTATAAACAACAATATCATGTTTCATGGCTGTTGAAATAAATTTTCCTTGATGTAAAGAAGTATCTAAATTTTTAATCTTTTCTAATAAAAAAGGATGATGTGTAATTAACATTTGACAATTATTTTCAATACAGGCTTGTAATGTTTCATTATCAGCGTTTAAAGCAATATAAACTTTTTTAACTTCCTTTTCTCTACTTCCAATTTGTAGACCACAGCAATCAAAATCCATTTGAAGATTTAAAGGAAAATATTTCTCCAAATGATTCATAATTTCATAAGCTTTCATTAAGTTCACCTTCAATTAATTGTTTTTGTTTTTCTAATTCTAAATATCTTGGATGATTTGATGGCAAATCATTCATAATCTTTAAATATGTTTGATATTGTTTTTGCCAATAACGAATAAATAATTCATTTTTATTTTTTCTTAAAACTGGACCAAACATCATATCTTCTTGACTATATTGAATATCTTGATTTGTATTTTCTACTACCATCATTTCATAAACATGATGCCCATCCTTGATTATTTTTTCATCTATAATTTTAAAATGATTTTTAAACAAATATTCTCTTAAATGATCTGTATTAGCGTTAGGTTGTAAATAGAATTGTTTAACTTTGTTTAAATACGCTTTATTTTTTTCTAATATTTCTACAATTAGAAATGATCCCATTCCAGCAATCGTTACCATATCAACTTCTTTATCAAGAATAGGATCTAATCCATCTCCTAATAATGCTTCTACATTTTCTTCAAAATGATATTGCTTAATAGTAGAAAGTGACGCCGCAAAAGGACCTTTTGCGACATCACAGGCATAAGCTTTATCTATAATATTTTTTTCAATTAAATAACATGGCAAATAAGCATGATCTGTTCCAATATCTGCCAAGATATTTCCTTTTTTATGTTTTTCTACCAAATAAGCAAGTAATTCTAATCTTTTTGATAGTTTCATTAACGATCTAAGAAATCCTTTAATCTTTTAGAACGAGATGGATGTTTTAATTTTCTTAATGCTTTTGCTTCAATTTGACGAATACGTTCACGTGTAACGTTAAATTCACGACCTACTTCTTCAAGAGTTCTTGTTCTACCATCATCTAATCCAAAACGAAGTCTTAAAACTTTTTCTTCACGATCAGTAAGTTCTAATAAAACATCATTTAATTCATCTTTTAATAATTCATTTGCTGCATAATCATTTGGTGACATAGCGCCTTCATCTTCAATAAAATCACCTAAATGAGAATCATCTTCTTCACCAATTGGTGTTTCTAATGAAACGGGTTCTAAAGAGATTTTTTGAATTTCACGTACTTTTTCTGGTGTCATACCATCCATTTTTTCAGCAATTTCTTCAGCAGATGGTTCTCTACCTAATTCTTGAATTAATTGTCTTTGAATACGTGTTAATTTATTGATTGTTTCTACCATGTGTACTGGAATACGAATTGTACGGGCTTGATCGGCAATTGCACGTGTAATTGCTTGTCTAATCCACCAAGTCGCATAAGTAGAGAATTTAAATCCTTTTGTATAATCAAATTTTTCTACTGCTTTAATTAACCCCATGTTTCCTTCTTGGATTAAATCTAAGAATAACATTCCACGTCCAACATATCTTTTAGCGATGGAAACAACTAATCTTAAGTTTGCTGCAGCAAGTTCTTTTTTAGCTTGTTCATCTCCTTCAAGAGTATGGAAGGGCAAGAGAATGGCAGGCCATCTCGGCGCTGAGCAGGTAACAGTACAGAACCTCACAGTTGTTAAGGTTGATGTTGAAAACAACCTTATCGCTATCAAGGGTGCTGTTCCAGGCCCAAATAAGGGAATCGTTGTAATCAAAGATTCCGTAAAGGCTTAAGGAAGGGGGATTATAA
>ERZ834798.3380-NODE-3380-length-10267-cov-3.096847_pt1 | contig 10267 bp, 10 predicted proteins | sample MGYA00519689_ERZ834798 | MGnify/ENA primary metagenome ERZ834798 (study PRJEB31850, sample SAMEA3708761) | human gut metagenome | biome: human gut; feature: human-associated habitat; material: faeces | place: China | collected 2014 ...
TTTCTTCAGAAAGGTTTCCTCTCCCCTCCCCCGATTCATCTTCACTCCCCAACCTTCAACAAAATATTGTCAATCAGCCTCGCCTTGCCAAGACGAATGGCAAGCGCGCACAGAGCCATGTCCTCGATACGATCTACCTTGGTCAGGACGGCGGGATCGACGATGGAGATGTAATCCTCCTCACCTGTAGGGAGATGCTCGGCCAGATAGCCACGGACGGCCTCAATGATTCTGGCGGCGTCGCGTTCCCCCCCGGCGGCGAGACCGGCGGCCATTTCGAGCGACTTGCGGATCTGCGGGGCTTGGGCGCGCTCTTCGGGCGTCAGGTAAACATTGCGGGAGCTGAGGGCCAGCCCGTCGGCTTCACGCACGATGGGCCGCCCGACGACTTCCACAGGCACATTCAGATCGGAAACCATTTTCTTGATGATGGCGAGCTGCTGCCAATCCTTCTCGCCGAATACGGCAAGGCTGGGCTGGGCCAGCATGAACAGTTTCAAGACCACCGTGCACACGCCCCGGAAGTGGATGGGGCGGCTGAGGCCGCACAAGGTGTTGGCAAGTGCGGGCACTTCCACCCATGTGGCGTGATCGGGCGCGTACATGTTTTCCGGCTCGGGGGCATAGAGTACGTCCCCGCCCAGCTCGCGGACCAGCGCGGAGTCTTTCTCAAAATCGCGCGGGTACGCTTCCAGATCCTCGTTGGGGCCGAACTGCGTCGGATTGACGAAAAGGCTGACGATCACCTTGTCGGCCACCGAGCGGGCATAGGAAATCAGGCTGGCGTGCCCGGCGTGGTAATACCCCATCGTGGGCACAAGGGCCGTTTTCAGCCCCTGACGCCGCCACTCGGCACACACGGAATGCAACGCTTCCGGAGAATGAATGATCTGCATCGTCTTTTCCATCTCCATAACAGGGAGAAAACTGTTACTCGGTTTCGCGCAGCCGATCTTCCAACCGGACGCGCTCTTCCTCATCCATACTGAAGCTGTGAGCCGGAGTGGGGAACGCCCCGCTGCGGACCTCTTCGGCATAATCCCGCACGGCCTGCTCCATCAGGGTACCCAGTTCCGCATACCGCTTGACGAAACGCGGCGTAAACTCGCTGTACAGCCCGAGCATGTCATGCAGGACGAGCACCTGACCGTCGCAGTCGGCCCCCGCCCCTATGCCGATGGTAGGAACGGAAACCCGGGCCGTAATCGCCGCCGCGAGAGGCGCGGGAATGGCCTCAAGCACAATGGCGAAACACCCGGCGTCTTCGAGCGCCGCCGCCTCATCAAGCAACTGCCGTGCTGCTTCGGCGCGCTTGCCCTGCACCTTGAAGCCGCCAAGCTGCGCGGACCGCTGAGGCGTCAGGCCGATATGCCCCATGACGGGTATGCCCGCGCCCACCAGCGCGCGGATCTGAGGCAGGAAAGCGCCTTCGAGCTTGACGGCCCTGACGCCGCTTTCCCGGACAAGGCGCGCCGCGTTGGAAAGCGCTGTATCAGGCCCGGGTTCATACGTCATAAACGGCATGTCCGCAACGACGAGGGCGTGATGTATTCCCTGCACAACCGCGCGGCAATGATGGATCATTTCATCCAAGGTGACCGACAGGGTGTCTTTGCGCCCGAGCATGACCATACCGAGGGAATCGCCCACCAGCACCATATCGACCCCGGCCCGATCCACAATACGGGCCGACGGCGTATCGTACGCGGTGACCATAGCCAGCTTCCGCCGGTTTTTGGCATCCCGTACATCCAAGATGGAAAGCGGTTTCTCGTCAGTGGAAAAAGTTTGATACGTACTCACAGCCGTCCTCATAGAGTGGGCAAAAAGGAAATGAAACCTCTCAAAAGAAACCATGAACGTAAGAAGCCTATCACGGAGTGCCCTGAAAGACAAAATACCGGCGGAGGACCATACTTTACAGTGGAGGGCGGCGCGGCTACACTTCCGGCTTCAGGGGAGTCATGCCCCGAACCCTTTTCTTTGGAGCCATTGATGTCCAACTACACCGAACTTCTTCAGCGGATCGAACAAGAACCGAGCACATGGCTCGTCACCGGCGTGGCGGGCTTCATAGGTTCCAACCTGTTGCAGACGCTGCTGTCACACGGGCAGCGCGTCGTGGGGCTCGACAACTTCCTCACCGGGTATCAGCACAATCTGGACATGGTACGAGAACTGGTCACCCCGGAGCAGTGGGAGCGGTTCCGTTTCATAGAAGGAGACATCCGCGACGTCGAAACCTGCCTTCAGGCCTGCCAGGGCGTCGAGCACGTCCTGCACGAAGCGGCGCTCGGCTCTGTGCCCCGCTCCATCGAAAACCCGATCATGACCAACGGCTGCAACATTGACGGGTTCCTCAACATGCTCGTCGCGGCCCGCGATTGCGGGGTGAAGAGTTTCGTCTATGCGGCTTCGAGCTCCACCTACGGCGACGAGCCCAACCTGCCCAAACAGGAAGACCGCATCGGCAAGCCCCTCTCGCCCTACGCCGTGACCAAGTACGTGAACGAGCTCTACGCCGAGGTTTTCGCGCGCAGTTATGGCTTCAAGACCATCGGCCTGCGCTACTTCAACGTGTTCGGCCAGCGTCAGGACCCGTACGGCGCGTATGCGGCGGTAATACCTCAATGGTTCGCCGCCCTGACGAAGGGGGATACCGTATACGTCAACGGGGACGGCGAAACGTCCCGCGATTTCTGCTATATCGACAATGTGGTGCAGGCGAACCTGCTGGCATCCTATGCTGCGGACGACGCCCGGGACCTCGTCTACAATGTGGCCTTCGGCCAGCGGACCACGCTCAACGAGCTTTTCGGGCTTATCCGTGACGAGGTCGTCCGCCACAAGCCCGAAGCGGCGGAAGCCAAACCGGCCTACCGTGATTTCCGGGCGGGAGACGTACGCCATTCCCTGGCGGACATCACCCGTGCGCGCACGCTGCTGGGCTATGAGCCCGAATACGATGTCCGTCAGGGCTTGCGCCTTGCGGGTGACTGGTACGACGCCCACCTGTAGGAACAGAGGCGATACTGCGGGACAATCCCAGGTTGCCGAAATGAATGCCAAAACATCACTGCGTACAAAAAAGATCGTTTTTCCCGCGAAAATTTGTTGACAGCGGGGCATGAGAAAGGTATCTCCATCTGCGTGCCGGGATGTAGCGCAGTCTGGGAGCGCACTTGAATGGGGTTCAAGGGGTCGAAGGTTCAAATCCTTTCATCCCGACCAGCACATAAAAGAGAATTACCCCAAGGGAATCAGCGGCAGTTGGTTCCCTTTTCTCATTGTATCCCCCCAAAAACGCCTTTGCCAGCGTATCTCCAACGCCGCTCTTCACGCCCCCTCAGATCCTTTTCCTTTCGTGCTCCTTAAGCCACTATCGGGATTTTCCAACGCTTTCTCCATCGCGCCGACAATGGTTCCCGCTGGAATCCCCAATCCCTTTGCAAGCCCAATAAGGGTTTCCGCCCGGATCCCGGACTTTCCCTGTTCGAAACGCCGCAGCCACGAATAGTCAACGCCCGCCTCTTGAGCCAAAGCATAGCGACTCATGCCAAGCCCTTCGCGAAGCGACGCTACAATCAGTCCCATGATGACTTTTGTTTTATCGTTGTCCATTGCCGTATGAAATCTATTCCGCATTCACATTACACGATGTAACATATTGTTATTTACTATTTTTAATATTTTTATTGTTTTCATGTGTTCAAAAACACTTGCTGCCTCCACACCAAGAGCTTGAGAGAGCTTTACGATATTCGACAGGCTTACATTTCTGCGTCCTTGTTCCACTCCTCCAACATACGTTCTATGTAGACCTGCCTTTTCCGCCAGCCCAGTCCATCCCTTCCCGCCTTCACCGCCGCACCAAACGGCTTCAAAATATTACCGTCCTCCTTGCTGTATCCCGGCATGTCTTCCTCCCTAATGTAATCACGGAATAGATACTCACGGACACCGGGCCGGGCCTCATGCCGTTATAGCCCAAGCCGTCATGAAACCACCGGCGAAACGTCAAAGAACCCTTTCGGCATCTTCCACCATTTCATCGACCATTTTGCCCGCTTTCACCTCCAATGTCTGAGCAATCTTCACAAGCAGATTCAAACTCGGCGCTCGATAACCAAGCTCCAAAGAGGATATGTAGCTTTTAGAAATGCCAACCCGATCTGCAAGTTCCTGCTGAGAGAGCCCCGCCGCATCACGGTAGCGCCGGATCACTGCGGGCATAAACGTCTTAGCCAGCTTGTCCTCATCATATTTCTTTTTCATTCCTCCCAGATACAATGCCCCTTTACGAAACCGACCTACTATTGTAGTTCTTTTGACTATCAATAGTAGGTCGCACCCATAACACGGCCATCGAGAGGCTCGAATGGAAAACCAAATTTTCGACGCTCAAATGGAACGGCTTAAACTCGTTATCCGTAAGCATACGGCTACCGATCTGGCCGACTTTTTCGGCGTCCCGCAGTCGGCGGTTTCCGCTGCCGTCCGGCGCGGGAAGATGCCCTCCAGCTGGCTGGTCATTTTGATGCGCGTAAAAAATGTGCATCCGGAGTGGATACTCACGGGCAAGGGGCCATGCCTTATGACGCTGCCGCCCGAGCCAAGCCGCTACGAAACCGATGTTGAAGTGACGACACGCAAAGCCGATGAAGAAGCGCTCAGGCGGTTGCCGTCACATATGCTGGCCGAGGAGTTGGTCAGGCGCATCGCCGTATCGCAGGGGCACGCTTTCTGTTCGGAGTGCCTCGGCAACCAGCCTTAGCGCATTGCCCTTTATCGAATCCGATGCCCCAACAAAAAAAGACCGGCAGTCCCCCACCGGCCTTTTCCCCATAAACGGGACACACTAGAACGAATACTTCAGACCAATGCTCACGCGATAGGAATCCTTATCCACTTCATTGACGATCTTCTTTCCCCACGTTCCCTCATCCAGGTTGAGGCGCACATACGCGGCCTCGACGGCGAGTTCCAGATTTTCATAAATCTTGTAGCGGGTGTCCGCGTTCAATTCCCACGCGTCGTCGGACGTGGTGAGATAGGCGAACGGGCCGTCGATGCGGGAAGGATACGAGGCCATGTTCGCGGCCTTGGGCATCGCGGAGTTGTTGGTGCCGTGGTAGTACCCGGCACGCAGGGTGTGCTTCAGATCTTCCATGAGCGAGATGTCCTTGAGATGCAGGACCACGCCCCAAAGGCCGCCGGGGTTGTGCCCGAGCACCTTCCATGTGGCGATATCGGTCCAGCCGCCGCCGAAGCCGAGCGCGCTCACCGCCCACGGCGTGTTGTACTGAGGCAGGCGCTCGGAACCGTTGTACGGATTGCCGTCGTCGCCGCTGCCGTACCACGCGATGATGCCGGGAGTGGCCCAATCAAGGGCGTAATCCGCGCGTACGGCGGCATACCAGCCCGCACGATCCAGCTTGAACGTGCCGGGGCCGTCGGCAAAGCCCTCATACCCCGGGATTTCCCCCATCTTCACACTGCCATAGGCGAAATCCCCGGCGACGGTGAGCGGCGAAAAATAATTCGTTTCGGCGGTGATGCCGAGCCACCACGCGTTTTCGTGGGTTTCCGTATTCCGGCGGAAGGGGAACGTCTCAAACGTGTAGCCGCTGCCGAGAATGGGATACAGACCGGCCCGGGGAGCCCATGTCGCCGGATCGCCGCCCTTGATGTTCCCCATGAGGCTCTTGGTGCCCATAAAGCCGAACATGCCCCAAGGCGAAACCTTCATCACGTCCGTTTTGATGGGCACGATCAGGCTGAGCAGGTCCATGGCGTCGCCGGGGGTATCCCGCGGCGTCCCGTTGGCCTGCGAGCCGTTGCCGTTCCAGCCGCCGAAGTTGCCGTTGAAAGGCCGGGCCCAGAAGAACGTCGTCCCGACCTCGTCGGACCACTTCTGCGACAACATGATGCCGGCCACGTCATGACCGAATACCGGGCTGAATCCCGACGCCACGAATCCGGGGAGGATGATCGGCTGGAGGCCCATGCGGACGCGCAGATCCGTGTTCGGAACCTGCCAGTCGACGTACGAATAGCGGACTTCGATATTCTTGGCGTCAGTACCCAGCGCGCCGCCCTCGGAAGCCTTGCCCCAGTTGGTGTCCCCGATTTCAAAGAACACGACGCCCTTGAGGGCATTCGAAGAAATGATTTCCACCTGCGTACGCAGGCGCTGCAAGGTGGCGAACCGATCATTCGGCCCGTTCAGCGGAGCGACGTTGCTCCATTCGGACAGAATCTCCCATGTGCCTTTGGCCTTGATCTCGACGGCTCCGGCGGTCGCCGCCGCCCCACAGAGCATCCCCAACGTCAAACAAAGTGAGCACAGCCTCTTCATGCGTTTCCCTCGCTTCCTCAAATAGCAGGGCTCCGTCCCCCAAACGGACGGAAAGATCCCCCCGCCGAAGACGGGGGCGTACCAAAAAGGCGGCCCGGATTGGAAAAATGCCTTTCTCAACCAGAACCGCCCTCAACCATCCTTAGTAATGCGCTTATTCTTCGATGTCGGCAGCCACGCACATGGCGGACAGGCCGAAGTAACCCTTGGCTTCCTTGATCTTTACGGCGCTCTTCACGCCCGGGGCGGCGGCGCCGGGCACGCGGAACGTGGATACGTCGAGGCGTTCGATGGGCGATTCGGCGGGCTTTTCAAGCTGCGGCACCCATTCGTAGGGCAGACGGTAGGAACGGTACACCATGTTCATGGGCAGGGCCGTCCCCCAGTAGGGGCACACGTATTCCCACACCAGCTCGTGTTCGGGGGTCACCTCGAAGATGCGGCCGTGGGAACCTTCGGTGATCATGGTGTTGCCGTTGGGCAGCCGCTGCATACCGCTGATGAACGGGCTATAGAAACGGTTGGCGTCAAGCGGCATCAGGTATCCGGCTTCTTTCGGCGTCATCTGCCACACGATTTCCAGCGTGACGGGATCGATTTCCAGCACGCGGGAGTAGTCGCGCAAGGCGCCGCGGATGCCGGTGGGGGAACCCGGGTTCGGGGCGTAATAGCCGGCCCAGCCGCCGTTGTCGTAAATAAGGATGTTGCCTTCGCCGGGCAGGCCGCGCGGGATCATGTGGGCGTGGTGCTGGCCGATGATCCAGCCGAGCTTGCGCAGTTCGGGGGTCTGATCGAAATACGGGCCGATCTTCCATACGATGTTGCCGGTGGCCTTTTCGATGATCAGGATGATGTTGGCGTCGCGGCAGTCGATGATGATGTTGTCGGGGTGGAAGCGCTTGTCGCCAGCGTCGTACCATTTGTTCGGGCCGAGCACGGACATGGAGTTGGTGTGCACCCAGTCGCCCGCGATGTGGCTGTTCCCGAACCCGGTGTAATAGTTGGGGTCGCGGTACATGAGGTTGCGGGCGATGGCGTCGAAGCCCAGCTCCTCAAAATGATCCGATACCTTCCATTCCCACACGATGTCGCCGTCCCAATCCACTTCGTAGATCACGTCGTCAAGCAGCATCTTGTCGGAAATGGCGGGCACGTGGACGTTCTTGTGCGCGAGGATCAGCGTGTTGCCGCTGTTGGTTTTGGGATCGGAACCGGGCACATAGTAGCCCACGGTGTTGCCTTCGCGCTGGTAGTCATGGTGCTGGCGGGCCATCCATTGGGGTTCCTCGCCCGGATCTTCGATGTATTCAGCCTTGTCGAACTTCCACACGATATTGCCGTCCCAGTCCACCTGCACAAGGTCGGTCTGGTCCTGAAGGCCATACTTGGGATTGCGTTCACCAAGGCTCCCCATCACGTAACCGCCGGGCAGCATTTTGTTCGGAAAGCCCTGCAAGCCTTCCCACATGCGGACTTCATTGCCGTTCATGTCGATAAGGAGGGCGCCGCGTTCGGCGGCCTGAAAGATGGTATAACCGCTCCAGCATTTTTCGGGATTGTAGATAGTAACGCCAGTGGGGAAAATCGTCGCGCTCATCGGATGCTCCTGCCCTATGTATGGATTGCGCCCGGACGCCGGTGCTTGCGCCCCAGGCAGAACAAAATGAAATGAAACTTCGGAGATACGTCAAGGCTGTCCTCATTCCCGAACAGACTTGAACGATTGACGCCTTTCGTCTATGGGCTTTCACAGAGGGGTTCCTTTATCCGCAAAAGCACCTTATGACGGATGAGAAAACAGAAATGTAACCTGTGCAACAATTCACATAAAAAGTATAAGAACATTTCCGCCCATCCATCATTGAGAAAGAGGTGATTCCATGACCGCAGAAATCCAAATGCCGCAACAGCACATTGCTATCATCTCCCACAGCGGTCTGCATGAGCCTTGGCGGGAAATTGTGCACATGGGGACGCATCTCGTTTTTCCGCGTTCCCATTACAATCATCAGGCCACCACCGATTGCTTCTATTTTATAGATAAGGGACGCGTGCGGCTCACCTACACCAACGCGGCAGGGGAAGATCATGTCGTCATGTTTTTCGGCAAGGGCTGCATCTTCAACGAGACGAGCGTGATCACCGGGGACGAGACGACGATGGCTTGTTTCCGGGTGCTGGAGAGGACCGAAGCGTACCGTTTCCCCAACTCGCTGATCCATGACGCCGAATTCGCCCGCCAATACCCCCATCTCATCCTGAACATGCTCCGGGGTACGGCCACCAAATTTTCCAACCTGTTCAGCGTAAGTTTCCTGATCAAGCACGGCACGCCGCTGGCCCGCGTCTGCCGCTTTTTGCGCCAGCTCTCCCGCACCCATAACAACGCCAAGGCATTTCCTCTGGACATGACCCAGCTCGAACTGGCTTCAGTGCTGGACATCCACCGCGTTTCCCTGTTCCGCTGCCTGCAGCAGCTGCGCGAGCTCGGGATTCTGGTGCGGTTCTCACGCCATGAAATCGAACTGAGCGAGCTCGATCAGCTTGAAAAACTGCTGGAAGAACAAGAAGAGGCGGAGTGGGGCTGATTTCCTCCCCGGAGCCGATTTTTTTCGAACTTTTTGCGAAAAAAGTAACAACGGTAACAATTTTCTGTCCCGGATCCGGGTATAGGTAGAGGCAGAAATCCAGAGGAACCCCGTTCCGATGGATTCCGCCTCTTTTTTCGTCCATACCCGGCGGCAAACCGCCGTTTGCAAAGCAACCCTTTCTGCCGGCTTTCCGGCATCACAGGAGCGCACAGATGAGCATCACCCTGTATACCGCACCCGACTGCCTGCGGTGCAAAATCGTCAAAGGCTTTCTCGCCGAACATCAGATCGCTTACGAAACCGTGGATTTCAAGGCTGATGCCCAGACATTCAAGGCCATCTACCGCAACCCCGAAGGCGTGGAGTTCCCGCTGTTCGACGACGGCACGGTCATCAAGCAGGGCTCCGGGGAAGTCATCGCCTACCTGCTGTCCGGGCACGCCCTCGAAGGCGCGGTCACGCGCAGCGACCTGCTGCACGGCTGGATTTCCGGCCTCTACCTTTCCCAGTGCCCGGCGGCGGAGGAAGATCACTTCGTCGAACTGGTGCAACAGCTCGCCAAGGGCGGCCTCACGGTCTGCATACAGACGGACGGACGGAATCCCGCCCTGCTCGAACGCCTCATCGGCCTGAACGCGCTGGCCAAAGTACAGCTCAACATCCCCGGCCCAGCATCCGTCTACGAAGCCCTTTACGGTTCCGCGCCCACCAAGGACGAACTCGCCAAGACCATCGAACTGGTGAAAGCGTTCCCCGACCACGAAATCCGTTTCCTCGCCACCCCGCTCTCCGGTCCCGAGGGCGCCCGTTGGCCGAACCGCGACGAGGCCGGTGAAGCGGCCCGCATGGTCTTTGAAGCCTGCGGCGATCATCAGCTTCCCTACGCCATCGCCGCCGTAACCCCCGAAATGCCGCAGGGTATGCAGGGGCTCGAACCCGTGGCCGATCCCATGATGCTCAAGTACCGTTCCGCCTCCCGCGAATTCTTGTTCAAGGCCGACATAGCGAAGTAGGCAAACCGGGGAGGGAAGGAACCTAAGAGGCCCCTCCCTCTTTCCGCTCCCCTTCCCTCCGCAGAGCTTGGCTGGCGGGGAAGGTACGAGACGGTTCGCAAGCGGCATAGGCAGACGGACATTCTGGATTTTTTTGACAGGAAGAGATTTTTAAGCACTTCCTTCCGGGCTGTCCCATCCCCTCTCCGACTGTTTCGGAAGGAGGATGGGGACCCGGGAAAAGGGGAAAACAAAAGCGGCCTCGCGGAGGCCACGCCCGGCAGCGGCCTTTCAAGGCACACGGACGGCGGCGGGGCGGGCGCTCC
>ERZ834798.3400-NODE-3400-length-10203-cov-2.623571_pt1 | contig 10203 bp, 8 predicted proteins | sample MGYA00519689_ERZ834798 | MGnify/ENA primary metagenome ERZ834798 (study PRJEB31850, sample SAMEA3708761) | human gut metagenome | biome: human gut; feature: human-associated habitat; material: faeces | place: China | collected 2014 ...
TTTTATCGGCGGTCATCCAATGGTCGGATCCGAGCGCTCCGGCTACGATGCAGCAACCGACCGTCTGATCGAGAATGCTTATTATTTCATCACCCCATCTCCGGACGCTCCGGCAGACCGCGTGGAGGAATTCATGACATTTATCGGTGACCTGGGTGCTATCCCGATCCGGTATTCCCCGGATGAACACGATAAGATCACTTCCTATATCAGCCATGTACCGCATGTGATCGCCGCATCTCTGGTCAATCTGGTACGACATGCCGATTCCCCGGACGGAATCTTTAAATCTCTGGCAGCCGGAGGTTTTAAAGATATCACACGAATCGCATCCTCAAACCCGGTAGTCTGGGAGCACATTCTACTCAGCAATCCGAAGAACATCGTGAATGGATTGAAGGAATATATTGAGCTTCTAAATAAAATGATTTATGATATTGAAAGAAATGACGCAAAAGACATCAATGCTTTCTTTGAGTCATCCAGAGAATATCGGGATTCAATCCCGAACAATACAAGCGGTGTTATCCGTATGCAGTATGAACTCTTTGTCGATATCCCGGATGAACCGGGCGCTCTGGCAAAGGTTACGGTACTGCTCGCTGATGCAGGCATCAATCTGAAGAACTTCGGTATCTCCCATAATCGTGAAGACGAGGAAGGTGTTCTACGTTTATCCTTCTACGATACGGATGCATGCCGGAAAGCATTTGAGCTTCTTGCTGATGCCGGATACCGCTTATATAACAGATAAGACAACATAAAAAGGAAATGGACGATATCGCGTCCAGACAGGTAATACATTATGATATTTTCCAGAAGAACAGGATTAAAAGGAACCCTTACGATCCCCGGAGATAAATCCATCTCCCACCGTTCGATCATGCTTGGATCACTGGCAGATGGTATAACCGAAGTACATGGATTCTTAAACGGTGCAGACTGCATTTCTTCTATGAACTGTTTCCGCGAAATGGGTATAACGATCGACCACAATGGGGATACCGTTATCATTCACGGTAAAGGGCTTCATGGTTTGCAGGCTCCGAAAGAAACACTCGATGTCGGTAACAGCGGAACAACTACCAGACTGATGTCCGGAATTCTTGCCGCACAGAATTTCAAAAGCCGTGTGATCGGTGATGCATCGATCTGCCGCCGTCCGATGAAACGGATCATGACCCCGCTTTCTCTGATGGGCGCTGATATCGTGAGTGAAAACGGAAACGACTGTGCGCCGCTTCTGATCACCGGAAAGCCATTACATGGCATCCACTACGATTCACCGGTTGCTTCGGCACAAGTCAAATCTTGTATTCTTCTTGCCGGTCTGTATGCCGACGGCGAAACCAGTGTAACCGAACCATATGTATCCAGAAATCATACGGAGCTGATGTTTGATGCTTTCGGTGTCGATATCAAGACCTCCGGCACAACCGCAATTGTAAAGCCTGCAGATAAATTATATGGTCAGAAGATCATGATTCCGGGAGACATCTCCTCGGCGGCTTACTTTATCGCAGCCGGACTTATCACACCGGATTCCTGTATCACGATCAAGAATGTGGGTATCAACAATACCCGTGATGGAATATTAGACGTTGTAAAAATGATGGGCGGTACGATCACCTACGACCGACTGGATCAGCCGGGTGAACCTGCTGCAGACATCACAGTACAGACCTCAGATTTAAAAGGCTGTGTGATCGAAGGCTCCCTGATTCCGAAGCTGATCGACGAGATTCCGATCATCGCCATCATGGCATGCTTTGCAAAGGGACAAACCGTTATCAAAGATGCACAAGAACTGAAGGTAAAGGAATCAAACCGGATCGATGTTATGGTGAAGAACCTTTCCGCTATGGGCGCAGATATTAGTGCTACCGATGATGGCATGATCATCCATGGCGGCAAGCCGCTTCACGGCGCTGTCATCGACAGCCACCTCGATCACCGGATCGCCATGAGCTTTGCCATTGCCGGACTTAATGCCGACGGCGACACAGAGATCCTTGGCAGCGACTGCGTAAACATCTCCTACCCGACCTTCTATCAGGATCTCGCCGGGCTGAGATAAATAAGCCTCGGACGCTGGGATGAATGTATCAACATTTCTGATAGGGAATTACAAAAAAATCCTGCTGCCCTGCTATGTCAAAAGACAAGCAAGTTTTCTATTCGGTTCGCACATTTATTAGTCAGCAGTCGCCAAAACTCACCCTTACGGGTTCAAACATGGGCTTGGTGCTGACAATTCGTGCAAACCTCATAACGAAAACTTCGCTTATGTCTTTTGTACATAGCAGGGCAGCAGGATTTTTATTGTAATTTCCTTATATAATATCTTGATATAACTCATCCCAGCGTCCGAGCTTTTCAAAGCAATGAGGAAAAAGGCTCCGCCACATAAAATAGATTTTCTGCTTTGATGCCGATTTCACTAACATCTATATTATAAATAAACGACAATACCAGTGGTAATAGAAGATGTTCGTGTAATTTTCGTCATGAGGTTTGCACTAGCTGTCAGCACCAAGCCCTTGTCTGAACCCGTAAGGGTGAGTTTGGGCGACTGCTGACAAATCAGCGTGCGAACCGAATAGAAAATGAAACGAATCTTGCTATACCACTGGTATTGTCATTTATTTATATCAAGATCCTGAAAACCGGCATCAAAGCATATTTCCATAAAATATACGGCGGAGTCTTTGTCCTACAGAATCAACATAGCATCGCCGAAGGAGAAGAAACGATAGCGTTCTTCCACGGCTACCTTATAGGCTTCGAGAATCTTCTCACGGCTGTAAAGTGCTGATACCAGCATCAACAACGTGGATTCCGGCAGATGGAAGTTCGTGATCAATCCATCGATGGCTTTGAACTTATAACCCGGATAGATGAAGATATCTGTCCAGCCGCTGCAAGCCCGAAGCATACCGTTTTCATCAGCTACTGTTTCCAATGTTCTCGTACTGGTCGTTCCTACTGCAATGATACGACCGCCATTTTTCTTTGTCTCATTTATTGTCTCTGCTGCTTTCTCATCGATCACATAGAATTCTGAATGCATATGATGATCCAGAATGTTATCCTCTTTTACCGGACGGAATGTTCCAAGTCCGACATGAAGGGTTACATGTGCGATCTTGATGCCTTTTGCCTTGATCTCCTCTAAAAGCTCCTTTGTAAAATGAAGTCCGGCTGTTGGCGCTGCCGCAGAACCCTCATGCTCTGCATAGACCGTCTGATAACGGTTCTTATCTTCCAGTTTATGTGTGATATATGGCGGAAGCGGCATTTGTCCAAGTTCATCCAAAATCTCCTCAAAGATTCCCTCATATTCAAACCGAACGATACGATTTCCTTCTTCCACGATATCGATGACTTCACCAACCAGTTTGCCGCCACCAAAGATGATCCTTGCACCGACTCTGGCTTTCTTTCCCGGTTTTACAAGCGTCTCCCATGTACAATCATCCAAGCGCTTCAATAACAGCACCTCGATAGCTGCTCCGGTTCCTTCTTTCTCACCGATCAGTCTGGCAGGAATCACCTTTGTATCATTAATAACCAGACAGTCGCCTTCTTTCAGATATGATATTACATCATAAAAATGTTTATGTTCGATGGTTCCTTCTTCTCTGTTTAAAACCATTAATCTCGAATTATCACGCTTTAAGAGTGGGTCCTGTGCGATCAACTCCTGAGGCAGATCATAGTAAAAATCTGATAACTGCATTTTCTTATCCTCCTTAAAACTCAACTATGATAATGCCACGTTTTATGTCTAAATGCAAGGAAGAAAATAAAGCAGCCAGCCTTAGTGAGAGTGCTTTTTTACTTTACAGAACAAACTTTCCTATATCGCAAAAGCCCGGATACAACATCTCTGCCATATCCGGACTTCTATAAAATATACATGTTATCTGTTCTGCTTATGTCTTTATCCTATGATTGCCTTGATTTCAGCCTCACTCATTTCGGTTACATCCATGATCTGCTCTAAGGAATAGCCTTTCTTATGCATTTTCAGGATAATACCAGCTCTTTCTTCCGATCTTCCTTCAGACCTTCCAACAGCCTTGCCTCGTGCTTCGCCTATTGCTATTCCAGCGGCTTCGCCCTTGGCATATCCCATTTCTTCTACGCCTTCACTCAGATTGCACATGATCTTCACCTCTTCCCTTATACTGTGTCTGTCTACCGGTATGTCATACTCCTGTTTTATAAGCTTCAATTTTTGTTCTGCCGTCATTGTCTGCGACGCTTCCAGATTGATGATCATTTTCGCCAGTCCATCCCGCATCCGTACATAGAAAATGATGTCAAAATACACCTTTCCCTCATCGATCTCGGAACTTTCTGTATTCAGCCCGACAATCCGTTCACCGGTTCCGGCATCTACCATTTCTTTGTTCGTTAGTCCGGGTTCTACCGGAACCTGGCTGATATACGGTTCGCCCTCGATCAGCGAAGCGACCGTCTCTGCATCCATGCCTTTAAATTCGTCTACTATTCTTATCAGTATATGCGCCAGTATGATCTTCTGACCCAGTAGCCGTTTGGCGCTGGCATCATACTGTGCTTTCTGATATGTCGCATCAGCGGAATATACTAATTCGTTATCCATGTTCCATCTCCTTTCCTGACAGAACAGAATAACATGCGTATTTTTTCGCTTAGTATATTGCCGCCATCTCTCCAAATTTGATTGTAACGGATATCAAAGGGGAAAACAAGTTTAACCATAAAAAATCCGGATACAGCATCTCATATCAAATAAAATATAACAAAACCCCTGTCTGCTATAGATTCATATATTTCTCATATCCATAACAGGCAAGGGTTTTATAAATTTATTTTCTAATTATTTTATCTTCCATGTCTTTACATATCCAATGGATTTCTTTTTCATCTGTTTCTTTAAAGCTATCTTTATCATATTGGCAAATGCCTCTCCACCAAGGGATACTACGGTATAACCTTCCAGTTCTGACGGAATATTCAAGACTGCCTTTCCTTCCACAATCTTCAACATAAGACCGCCTTCAACACCCTTTACAATCTCTATGGTCTTCTTTTCTTTATCCAGTATGCGATACTGATAATATCGACTCTCCGTTGTATAAATCGTATCAGTCTCTTCTGCATGCACTTCAGATACCGTAGATATCGTTCCCTGATTTTCAAATAATTCCCCGATCATCCCTGCTGCCATGACAAGCACCATAGCTACTGCCATCATTTGTAACTTTCTTTTTCCTATCTTCTCTCCTTCTTATCCCTATAACCAAAAGGGTCTGAACAATCTGATATACCAAACCGGAGAATACCTGCATTACAAATATCCTCCGGTTCATAATACCAGAATTATCTAAACCTGTAAATTAAGCTCTGAGTTCAATACCAAGCTTTCCTAATTCTTTTACAAGCTTCTCAATGATCTTATCAACTTCACCGGCCTCTAAGGTTCTGTCTTTTGCACGGAAAGTCATCGTGTAAGCAACAGACTTCTTACCGGCTGCGATCTGCTCGCCTTCATATACATCAAAGAGCTTATAGCTTTCAAGCAGCTTGCCGCCACACTTCTTGATCAGTTCTTCTACCTGACCGACAAAGATGCTCTTGTCCATAACCATACTCAAGTCTCTGGTACTTCCAGGGAACTTTGCGATACCTTCATACTTGATATCGAAGGACGACAGTGCTACGACATTTGGCATATCAAGAACTGCTACATATACCTCGCCCTTTAAGTTATAGTTATCACAGGTTTCCGGATGAAGCTGACCGAGATAACCAACAATAGTATCGTCCTTTACGATATTTGCCTGACGACCCGGATGCAAGAACGGATGCTCTGTTGTAGGAACATAGGTACAGATATTCTTCATACCAAGGTTATCGAATAACTCCTCGATCACACCCTTTAAGTTGAAGAAATCACCCTCGCCGTACATACCGATCGTGAGCTTCATACGTTCTTCCGGAAGCTCTGTCAGTGGAAGCTGCTTTGGAAGATATACATTTCCGAACTCGTACAGACGTGCAACCTTATTCTTACGATTGAAGTTCGTTGCAAGAGAAGTCAGCATACCATTTAAGGATACCGTTCTCATGATACTGAAATCCTCACCCAGCGGATTTGCGATCGTGATCGCCTTTCTGTAGACAGAATCAGCAGGAAGCAGTAATTTGTCAAATACCTTCGGGCTTTCAAATGAATAGCACATACCGCCAGAGAATCCGTTCCCTTCCAGAATGTTTCTTGCAATGTCATAGATTCTGTGGCTGTATGGCTTCTTACCTACGGTAGCTTCACCCTTTGGAAGTGACATCGGAATCTTATCATATCCATAGAAACGGGCAACTTCTTCTGCCAGATCTGCCATGCAGTTTAAATCCTGACGGAAGGTTGGAACAGTAAGTGTCTTTGCTGCTTCATCATATGTTAATTCCAGCTTGCCGAATATATCAAGCATAGTCTTTTCATCAATATCGGTACCAAGAAGCTTGTTGATCTTTTCAGGCTCAAATGGAAGCACTTTAGGCTGTACAGGATCCGGATATACATCAACCATACCGCCAACAACTTCACCTGCACCCATTTCTTCGATCAACTGGCATGCACGGTTGATTGCTTCTTCTGCAAGGTTTGGATCCAGTCCCTTTGTGAACTTGAATGCAGCATCCGTTGCAAGTCCGAGTCTTCTGGATGACAGACGGATATTGGTTCCGTCGAAGCATGCTGCTTCAAATAATAAGGTCCGGATATCATCTGTTACCATGGAGTTCTCACCACCCATGATACCTGCGATACCAACTTCTTTTTCTCCGTCACAGATCATCAGGACATCCTTATCCAGCTTTCTCTCCTGACCATCGAGTGTCACAAATGTATCGCCATCCTTTGCACGTCTGACAATGATCTTATTTCCTGCGATCGTAGACAGATCATACGCATGCATTGGCTGTCCGTATTCTTCCATTACATAGTTTGTGATATCAACCAGATTGTTGATTGAACGGATTCCCTGTGAAGCAAGTCTTTCTCTCATCCATTTTGGTGATGGGCCGATCTTTAAGTTCTTTACAACTCTTGCGCAGTAACGCTTACACAGATCTGTGTCCTGTACTTCTACAGATACATAGTTATTTACATCTTCGTCATTTCCTGTTTCCTTGATCACCGGTGGGTAGAACGGCTTGTCAAATGTAACAGCAGCCTCTCTTGCCATACCGATCATGGAGAAGCAGTCTACACGGTTTGATGTGATCTCATATTCTACAACGACATCATCCAGACCCAGTGCCTTGATCGCACTCTCGCCTACAACAGCGTCTTCAGGAAAAATATAGATTCCGTATTCCGGTGCTTCCGGATACATTTCTCTTGTGCTTCCCAGCTCTTCGATGGAACACATCATACCATAGGAATCGATTCCGCGAAGTTTTCCTTTTTTAATTTCAATTCCACCCGGTGTTTTCTTTCCGTCATGTCCACCGGCAACACGTCCGCCGTCAAGAACAACAGGAACCTTATCTCCCTCTTTTACATTAGGAGCGCCTGTAACAATCTGTACAGTCTCTGTTCCGATATTCACCTGGCAGATGATCAGTTTATCTGCATCCGGATGTTTCTCAATTTTTTCAATCTGACCGATCACGATCTTATCCAGATCTGCGTCCAGTTTTTCAAAGCCTTCCACTTTTGTTCCTGTCAGTGTCATGGCATCTGTATATTCCTGTGCTGTCACATCAAGATCCGGCACATACATTTTAATCCAAGATAATGAAGTATTCATTTTGTTAATCCTCTTTCTATATTATAGCTCAGACTTATAGCAGCTTTCCCGGACAGAAATTTCCTCTTGGCTGCATAGCTCTGTTGTTTCAGACAGTCATTTCATCAGAACTGTTTCAGGAAACGGATATCATTCTCATAGAGCAGTCTCATGTCATCAATCTCATATTTCAGAAGTGCAATACGTTCAAGACCTACGCCAAATGCGAATCCTGTGTATTCTTCCGGATCAATTCCGCACATGCTTAATACATTCGGATGAACCATACCGCAGCCAAGGATTTCAATCCAGCCGGAACCTTTACAGAAACGGCAGCCTTTACCACCACACTTGAAACAGGATACATCCACCTCTGCGCTTGGCTCTGTGAACGGGAAGTGATGTGGTCTGAACTTAGTTTTTGTCTCAGGTCCGAATAATTCCTGTGCAAACTCCTGCAAAGTTCCCTTAAGATCTGCAAAAGTGATGTTCTTGTCAATAACAAGACCTTCGATCTGATGGAAAGAAGGAGAATGTGTTGCATCTACTTCATCTGAACGGAATACACGACCAGGTGCGATCATACGGATCGGCAGCTTTCCTTTCTCCATAGTACGTGCCTGAACCGGTGAAGTCTGGGAACGAAGAAGGATAGAATCGTTGATAAAGAAAGTATCCTGTTCATCACGTGCCGGATGATTTTCCGGAATATTCAGTTTAGTAAAGTTGTAATCCGCATACTCTACCTCCGGTCCCTCTACTACTTCATAACCCATACCAATAAAGATACGCTCTACTTCTTCCAGGGCGATGGTGTTCGGGTGACGGTGACCGATTTTAGCTTTCTTTGCAGGTAAAGTCACATCAATCACTTCCTGTTTCATCTTCTCTTCACGTGCTGCTTCTTCCAGTTTCTGTTTAGATTCATCAAGAAGTGCTTCTATCTTGCTTCTTGTTTCGTTTACAAGCTGTCCAACCTTCGGGCGCTCTTCCGGTGCAACATCTTTCATACTCTTTAAAATTGCAGTCAATTCACCTTTTTTACCAAGGTATGCCACACGTACTTCGTTCAGTTTTTCCAGACCTTCGGATTCACTGATCCGTTTTCCGGCTGCTTCAGCCAGTTCCTGAAGTCTTTCTTTCATATCCATGTTCTCTTTCTCCTTTATGTCATAATGTCAGAGAAGAAAAATCGTTACTGAGAACAAAATGAACAGTAACGTAAAATCTGACTCTGACTTGATAGCCACAAATCGCTCCGTTGCAAAAGCAGTTCTCGCAATTCATGTTATAATAGCAGAATTGGCAAACAAAAAACTCCGTCCCACTAAAGGGACGGAGTAAAATATCCGCGGTACCACCCTGCTTCCTGCATTTTCTACAGGCTCTCGGTCTGCTTAACGCGCAGTAACGTCATTTCCTACTCAGTAAATACTGTCATTCAGAAATGCGGCTCCGGTGGGAAATTCAGGAAATATCTGAACCTGAGGCAGCTTCCAGCCGATGGCTTCCTCTCTCTGACGGAAAATAAATCCCTGTAAACACCTTCTAAGCTTTTCATGATTATCAACACTAGTAATCATGCCACAGACGTCAAAATCTGTCAAGTACCATTTACATTATTTATTTTTAAGATATTCATCGATACCTTTGGCACCAGCTTTACCTGCACCCATGGCAAGGATAACAGTAGCTGCACCTGTAACAGCATCACCGCCGGCATATACACCATCTTTAGATGTCTTACCTGTTTCTTCTTCAGCAATGATACATCTTCTCTTATTGACTTCAAGACCTTTTGTTGTAGAAGAGATAAGAGGGTTCGGGGAAGTACCAAGAGACATGATAACTTCGTCTACTTCAATTTCGAACTCAGATCCTGGAATCTCAACCGGTCTTCTTCTTCCGGAAGCGTCCGGCTCGCCAAGTTCCATACGGATGCAGCGGATACCGGTTACCCAGTCTTTGTCGTCGGTCAGAATTTCTACCGGGTTGGTCAGAAGGTCAAAGATCACACCCTCTTCCTTTGCATGGTGAACTTCCTCCACACGGGCCGGAAGCTCTTTCTCGCTTCTTCTGTATACAATGTAAACCTCAGCGCCGAGACGAAGAGCAGTTCTGGCAGCGTCCATCGCTACGTTTCCGCCGCCGACTACGACTACCTTCTTTGATTCCATGATCGGTGTGTCATAATCATCGCGGAATGCCTTCATCAGGTTATTTCTGGTCAGGTACTCATTCGCAGAAAATACGCCGTTGGCATTTTCACCCGGAATACCCATGAATTTCGGCAGTCCAGCACCGGAACCGATGAATACTGCATCGAATCCTTCGTTCTCAATCAGCTCATCAATGGTAACAGTCTTACCGATGATAACATCAGTCTCGATCTTAACGCCGAGAGATTTTACGTTCTCAA
>ERZ834798.3402-NODE-3402-length-10197-cov-3.553737_pt1 | contig 10197 bp, 9 predicted proteins | sample MGYA00519689_ERZ834798 | MGnify/ENA primary metagenome ERZ834798 (study PRJEB31850, sample SAMEA3708761) | human gut metagenome | biome: human gut; feature: human-associated habitat; material: faeces | place: China | collected 2014 ...
AGCCTTTTATTAGCCGCATACTGGGTAGCGGAAATAATTTGAACCCGTACCTTCTTTTTATGGTTACTGATATATACGGTCACAGTACATAATTTGAATTAGAAACCATTTCTGATTTCTTACTTATATTATACACAATTATGAGGGAAAGAACAGTAGAAAAATATACCAGTTTTTGAGTTATATTTTGTTGAAAATTACCATATATTTAAAAACAAACATCATATAATTCATTTTTCATACTTCACGGACAGACATAGTTCGAATCAGCCTGTCCGCTTAATCATTGTTTATTGTTTTGAATACACTCGATACTCTACCGATACACTGCTGTTTGAGGACAATGTATCAGCAATTTATAATAAACACTCTTTCGAGTGATATTATCTTGTGGGACTTACGCCCCACTAATAGTGAAAAATAGTGTAACCTATAGAGGTGATTCTACAGGAGATATTGGCTAAATTGATGTCGGAATCTGTACCAACGATAAATATTTTTCAAGCCTAACTGCATCCATCTCGCACAAACATACCTTGCCATTCTTGAAACGTGATAATACGTCCTGTGGTATATCGGTTTTCTGTGCAATGATCTTGGCAACAAGACCATTTTTTATCACATAAATCAGTTTATTTCTTAAATCTATCTGGTTCATGTTACCTCCTCAATTATTATTTAAAAATTATTGGAAGTTTTTTATTCTTCTCCCTATATAATTTTTGTAAAAATAAAATCAGAGTACCAAAATTCCTTATTTTCTAGGCTTTTTTGATACTCTGTTTCTTATTCAAAAATATTAAATTGCTTTTTTATCTGCTATGGCAGCAGACTTATTTTTTCTGTTATTTTTACCAACTTGTAGGTTATGAAGTTTGTCATGGCATTCACCACTACAGGTCTTTTTATTTCTATCCTTAATAAAATGTTTACCACATACAACACATTCTGATAATTCCTTATCTTCATTATATGCTTGCAAATATATCATCGGATTGTAAATATCTTGGACTGTAAATAGTATCTCACTATTATCTTCTTCCTCAATATCAAGATTTATGCTGATTTTATTTTCATCAGTTTCAATCTGAATACCGCTACTCATAAACCTTGCAAAACTTCCTGCATAAGATTTAGCACCGACCATTTCCATAATCTTATTCATATTATAGGATATGTCTACTCTCTTCTTTTTACCATTCGGCTTAATAATAGTCTTATGCTTTTTTCTTGTGATATAGAATGAATCATCTTCTTTTAATCGTCCAGACTGTTTATCATACTTATAATGACATAATAAAGCAAATAGTAACTCAACATCATTCTGATAATATAAACCGTTTTTCTTTGTCTGAAGAACTGCTCCCATATAATTCATATCAGCTTGTGTTATATCAACACTCTTTCGCTCCATTCGATTAGCAATCATCTGATCTAATTCGTCATTACCTCTAACTGCTTTCTTATAACACATCCTCGGTCTTTCCTTTAGTGTTATACCTGTTTTCTGATTACAATTGAGGTTGTCTACAATCATATTACCAAAACACTTCCACAAAATATCTTTGCTTGTAGTATAAAAATCACTTTTATATTCCATGTCAATTATGTAATTGACTGCAAGATTAATATTGAATATGCCATTTTTATCCGTGAAAATATCCCTAATCTCTTTGATACAGTAATAATGGAATACATCATACTTAGCTATTATCTCTTTGGTGTCTGTGTTTTTCCTGTCTATTTCCTTTTTAATATCTTGACATAACTTCTGTTTTGCTTTCTTCCTGCTGTTCAAGACATTATATGCTTTCAAGTATCTTTCATCTGACCTATCGACTTCAAATAAAGGTTTACCATTCTTATCAACAGAATTATTCATTAACTGTCTGTAATCAAATTCTTCATCAGTCCCAATCTCATATTTATAATGCTTGCTACCGACTGTTTTATCAATGTATTGTGCAATTCTATCCATTGGACTATCTGTATAATCGGCAAGATTAGATTTCTTACCTTTGACATATTTGAAAAACTGTGGATATTTAATCTTCTGTGGCTTAAATTTTTCTCTTATGTCCTCTGGTGGAACTAAATCTTTATACAACTTCTGATATTCGCCTATGTCAAGATTCTTACCAGTCTTAGGAAAATCTATTGCATAATTTGATAAAGCACATATAACATTTATCATATCATCATACATAAGCGGATCATCTGCTAACTCAGGAACATTCCATAACTTTGTAATGGCATTACTTGATTCACCTATGATATTATTGCTAAAACCTTTAACCAAAGTGCTGTAAATCGCCTCATTCGTTATCTGCTGTGGCTCTGCTTTCTGCATATCGTAATACAATGGCTCTTGTGGTAATGATTCTGCTGCTTTCAACAAAGCTTTGTCGGGGCATACTAAAATCTCATCACCATCCCAGTCACATTGTAATGACTTGGAAATTAAATCATGGCAGCTTACAACTGTGTCACTCTCCATATATCCAAACCATTTATTACATTTATCAGAAGATACTAATTTTCTTCTTGGATATTCATATCTTGATAAATGAGGACTTCTAAGACATAACACCTCTTCCACATCTTCACATTCAGCATAATATTTGTTATACACATAATTCTCTGGAACTAAACCTTGCGGATTAGTGTTACCCATAAACAGATATTCACAAAAAGCGTACATATCTGGTGCAACATAACTATAATAACCTCTCATTGGAAGTTTACCGCCCATATATGCTCTTTTCTTTGCTTTGAATAGACTTTGTACCTTATTCATAATATGTTTGTCGTGAATAAGGGGAGGGTAAATATCTAATGCCTTTGCAATATAATAATTGGCTCTCTCAACATTGGTATCTACTGTCTGTGATTTCTGCTCCTTAATCTCTTCGTCAGTATCATCATCTGTCACTTCATCGAGTGCCAATCCTAGCTGTGACTTCATATAATCAAAATCCGTTTTCAGCTTTGTTAAATCTTCAATAGCTGACTTACACAATTCTGTAATATCTGTATTATATGGAAGTGTCTGTAAGAATTGATAAGAGAATGTGACCTCTTCTTTCGGAGGATTCGCATAAGAATTTATAGATAATTCCAGATTATTTTCTTTGAACTTAGTCTTGTAATGTTCCCATGATTCATACTGTTTCCACATCTTCAACTGACTTGTTGTAATGATGTATCTTATATCTTCCTCTTCTACATCATGCGGAGTTCCCCACGGATCAACCAAAATACTATTATGAGATACTTCATGCGTAAACAATCTAAAATCAAATGGAAACATAGCACCTTTTATATAACCGCCTCTTATCTGACAGCTTGATGGTAATTCACCTGGAATAAACATACCAGCACCATCCGTATGCTCAATAGAAATACTCTTTGTCTGGTATTCTTTCGGTGTATCATTTACATAACATTGTCCGTTATCATCCGTCTTTATATCAATGTATTTAACCTTGCCATTAACAACAGTTTCAAGACCTTCTACAACAATACATCTGTCAATATCTATTACTGTTTGAGGTTTTACACTTGATGATAAAGATAACGCATTATATGACAAATACTTTCCTACATTCATACCACCATTAGCATTGATACTTTCAGTAGTCAATCCAACCATCAAAAAACCTTTGTGCTTTTCAAAAAAATCTTTCCTCATAAGAGTAACCGTAACATTTCTTACCTGTCCTGTTGTGGCAGTAAATAACATATATTCTTTACCACCGATTTTGATTCCATCTCTTAGAATCTGCCACAAGATTTCATTATGGTTGAGTACCATATAAATTATCTCATCCAACAACTGATAATCACATTTTTCACACTCTCTATCAGCTAATGCAAGTCTGACAATATCATTCTCAAATATTGCAATCTCATTTCTTTCATTCAAGTATTTATCTGGTACTTCTCTGACAGATTTATTATTATGAATGGCTTCTAATAAATCCACATTCTTTTTCTTCTTGTCATTGTAAGTCTTATTCTCATCATCTGATAATGCTTTGAATGTATTTAATTTATATATCCTTACTCTTCCTGCTTTAACGTGTCCTATAATACTCTACCACCTTTCGTAAAAATGTCTTTCTATATATAATATTCTCCGTTCTGTTTCTGATTTTTGCGTAAAAAAATACCAACCATCGAATATTGATGATTGGTGTTGATAAAAACTTATTTAAATATACTGTATATTGATGCGACACTTCCAACAAATCCCACAATTCCACATATCACGTTAAACCATTTTCTTCGTGTTAACTTATATTGTATATCTATTAGATGTCTATCTTTCTCATATAAAATTCCATCATTATAAGCATTTAACCTGATTAAATATTCCCTAATTTGTCTTGCTTCATCTTTTCCGGACTTTTCTCTGACATTTTCAATAACCTCATTCATTTTTTCATCATCAAATTTGTATTCATCCTTGAAAGAAATAATTATCTTGTTCAATTTACTGGCAATCTCCATATTCCCTTCTAATTTTATTTTCTGTTCAAGTTCCTGACACAATTCAATAATGGTATTATTTTTGAATCCAAATCCATATCTTCTATACACTTCAAAATCATTACGTATTTCATTAAGTATGTCTTCATTTTTTTCAAACTCTAACGATTTTAGAGCAGCTTTAAAAAACTTATGTTTTGTATACTTACTTCCTATCCACATACTCAAAATAAGTACAACTAAAAACACCCACAAAAGGATAATTCCTATTGCTAACAAAAAATCAGTATATTGCAACAATTTTTCCATAAAGATTTACTCCTTTGTTATCTATTATAGGAAAAATTATACCACACCTAATGCTTAATGTATATATTCTTACTTTTTCAAGCTTAAGTAAACATATCCAACCACTAATATTCAATTTTCAATGTGCATTTTTCACAAATATGAAAGTCTAGTTTCATCCGAATTTTCGGTCTCTGGAACACCCTATTTACAAGAGTTTCAGTGATTGCAATTTTCAAAATTGAGCATTTTACTTCACAATCTGCATAAAACTAGGCTTATTGCTCACTTTTGCGATTTCTCCACTCTTATTATTAATAAGCAGACCATTTTCTCTGTCCATTGTATATGTGCCGATTCCGTTATCTTCACAGAATTTTTCTGCAATACCAACACCAGTCTGCTGTTTATACATTGCACTCATGCAGCTCATGTAGAATACTGTAAATTCTCTCAAATCTTTATTCATATAATCCCACATAAGGTCAAACACTTCATCACGACCAACCGCATTATCCAATCCTTTTTCCTTCAGAACATCCATTGTGAAGAAATAATCTTTACAGCCCCATTTATCCCCATCATAGGTTTTATCTATTGGGAATATCTTAATCAGATTTTTTAGCTTGATACGACCAATAATACCGAATATTGCATCTATTAGATTAAAAGAATTTTGCTTGACTTCAAATGGTGTCTGATATGTGCTGTCTAATCTATGATTTATAGCATCAATATCAATCGCATAATTGATATACTTCACACCGCATAGGGTAACTTTCATCAATTCATCCTGCGACCAATCATCTATACTCTTGTACTTTTCAAACATACTGCTAACTGCATTGTGATATTGTCTGTTCCACATATCATGTAACATGATTACTCTTGTAAACTTGTTCAGTTCGGCTGTGTCTTTGTTTCCTGTTGTTACTGTAAAATTATCCATATATTATATATTCTCCTTCTGAAATTTACTCACCACAATTTTGTAAAAGTGCAACTTTCTAATAATTATAAAGCAGCACTTTTACATGGTGTGCATATCTGAATAGCACATGTCCAACTTGGGCTTGTGCTTGATTAGTCCATGATTGTCTAAAGGGAATTTTCCTTTGAGATAGTTCTAAACCGATGCAATCGGGTTAGGGGTACACATTATCTGTGTAACGCCCACGATTTCGTGGTGGCTGTGACAAGATGATTCAACTCAAACGCCCTGTGTCCAAATGGACACACCTTGATTAGTCCGATTGGAAGGTGAGTCATATTTGACGCAGGGTTGCTAGGGGTGATTGAACCTTGCAAATGGTATCTCCGAAAGTTTCGGATTTTGCTTGCGAATTTTTTTCGTATCCTCACTCCCGAAAATTTTAGGGTGTGACACTTAGAGTCTTCTAATAATTACAAGACTCTAAAATTGCTGTGTATCGGCAGGGGGTGTTAGCTTCCCCAATATTTTGTGGAAGCTTCCACTTACGCAATCTTCTTATTCCTTGCACCGTACACCAATGCATCTGCTTTTCCTTCCACACAATCAGCAGTTACAACAACTCTCTTTGCTATTGACATATCGGGAATTTCAAACATTATCTTCTGCATAGAACCCTCGATTATAGAACGCAAACCTCTTGCACCTGTTTTCTTCTTAATAGCCAATTCAGCAATCTTTCTCAATGCTTTGTCCTCAAATTCCAGCTTAACACCATCCATTGATAATAACTCCTGGTACTGCTTTGTAATCGCATTCTTTGGCTCTGTGAGAATGTGTACCAAATCTTCCTCTGACAACGGATTGAGTACTGTAATAATAGGAAGTCTGCCTATCAATTCTGGCATAAGACCATACTTTACAAGATCGTGCTGCTCAACCTTTGACAAATCGGCAACTGATTCTTTCTTATCGGCAACATTAGCACCAAATCCAATGCTGTTATGTGTCTCTTCCTTGCCGATAATCTTATCAATTCCATCAAATGCACCACCACAAATGAAAAGTATGTTAGATGTATCAATCTTTATTGTTTCAGCTTGCGGATGTTTCCTACTTCCTGTCACTGGCACTTCTGATACCGTACCTTCAATGATTTTAAGTAGTGCCTGTTGTACTCCCTCACCAGATACATCACGAGTGATTGACATATTTTCGCCCTTACGACTAATCTTATCTATCTCATCAATATAGATGATTCCTCTTTGTGCTGCCTGAATGTCATAGTTTGCATTCTGTAAGAGTGTTCTTAACATAACCTCTACATCGTCACCAACATAACCAGCTTCAGTAAGTGTTGTAGCGTCTGCAATAGCAAATGGCACACCTAAGAATTTAGCAAGTGACTGCGCTAAATATGTCTTACCGCTCCCGGTTGAACCAATCATAAGGATATTGGACTTCTGTATCTCAACATCAGACTTTTTATTCTGTTTCAATCTCTTATAGTGATTGTAGACCGCAACTGCAAGTGTTCTCTTGGCTTCATCCTGTCCAATCACATACTGATCCAAATGTGCTTTTATCTGTGAAGGTGTACCCAACTGCATATTATTTGTGATAGATTCCTCTTCCTCATCATTGAGTAAGTCATTTGCAATGCTGATACAGCTATCACAGATATATCCATATTTACCTCTAATCAGCTTGTCTACTTCATCTTTTTTGCTTCCACACATACAACAAAATTCGTTATTTTTATTTGCCATTATAAAATCTCCTTCTATTTATGAATCCTTAATTTAAGACCTCTTACATCCTCACGCATCAATAAATTTTCATTCTCAAGTTCTTTGCTGTTTCCTCTGAAATGCTTACAAAATATTTCAAATTTCTTGAATGATATATTGATAATGGTGTAGTATTCCTTATGTCCATCTTTACAGGTTACACATAAATGCTTATACCCATTATTCAATATTTCTGCTTTGATAATCTCAAATTTTGCAAGTTCGCTATCTATCCATGCATTTAATTCTTCTACTGTACGAAAAGATATTGATTGCTCATAACCTTTAACAATGTATTTATTTTTTACCATTGTTACATATATTGATTTTCCCAACTGTTTTATTCTGCTTTGTATTTTCTTATCTACCAGACTTTCTTCCTCTTTTTGCTTCAATTCAGCCATATACTGTTTTGCTAACTGCTTTCCTTTTTTAGTCTGAACTGCCTTATCTGCTGTTTTATGTATTTTTTTACTGCACACTTAAATTGTTTTCCTTTTCTATCCTCAAGAATTACACTACTTTTATTAACAATTTCTACTAACTTCCCAACCTTAAAAGAAGTTGCTATTCCTTTATAATCTGTAACTGAAACATAATAGATATTGCCTACTGTTAAATTTTCTACTTTCATCTTAAATATTCTCCTTCTTCTATCTGATTTTATTTGCAGACGTTCGTAAGAACGGATGCAAGGGCATGAGCTTCGTAAGAAGCGAAATGACCAACTGCGTATTAGTGGGAACATCCCACACCCTGTTAGTCAGCCAGATAGTCTTGCCACCTACGGTGTCAATCCTAATCTGTCTGCCTTTTTCGTTGGTGTGTCCTGTCAGTTGCTTACGCAACATGCCAGTCCAACCATCCGAAAATAATTTCATTTTATTACCTTTTTCCTTTTAACGATTACACCCCTCAAGCCCTTGATTTTACTGGGTTTTCCAAAAATTTTAGCACCAAAAAAGTGCTAAATTCATTAAGCTGCCTTTTCATTTTCAAAAGTTGACACTTTAAATTCGTAATATAGGGTAATGTTTATTATTACGATTTTAAGGTGTCATTTTTTTATTTTGTAAAATCGAATAGATTATCTAACTCATCATTACTCTCTAAAAATCGTTCTGTTGAAAAAACCATATCTTTATGACCTATTTTTATAAGTTCATTCTTCAATATGTTTTGTGCACCTAAATAAGTTTCTTCATCAACATTTAATTTGAATGGCTTTCGTGGTCTTGGAATTATTTTTCCATCCTCAACCCATGACCTTGACTTTATTTCATCTTCCCATTGTTTATATTCAGTCTGCCATTTTAAAAATGTGTTCTTTGCATTTTCATCTACAACTTCACATATTTTTTCATTCAATAATTCTTTTTGCAATTTTGCTTCAAGTTCATGGTACGCTTCTCGAACTCCTTCAGGAGTATAGATAATTTTGATTTGCTTAAAACAATGATCCCATCCGTAATATTCATACAATAATTCGTTGACTTTCTGATAGTATTCTTGCTGTTGGAATCTTAGAAAAATTTGTATCATTTTTTCATATTTGTAAATGTTATGCAGCACATAATGTTCAACTTCCAAAATCTGTCTCTTCTGATTGTCTGTGGCTTCAAAATATTCATCACAATGTTTTTTCGGATTCCATTTAACTATCATAGTCTGAATTTCATATGTAATGAGTTTTCTACTTTTTAAACTATTCAATGCAGAGAAAAGAATTTCTTCTAACTTTTTGTTGCATCTTTGGTAAAAATGCTTTACTTCCCACGGTGTGACTGTATAATCAAGATTTGTTAATTCTTTTTCTGTTTTCTTTCCATATTGGTCATTGACAATTCCAAGTAACCACCACCAGTTACGTTTTGTGAGTGTTCTCGTAAATCCTTGCTGTGTAGAAAGATACTGTAACAGAACAACCTCTATGTACTTAACATAAATCGAATTATTTCCTAATTTTCGCTTATCTTCCTTTGTTAATGGTGTATCATAAATATCTGTAATGATAAATTTTTGTCCTGATTTTTCCCAATCAAAATATCTTTTCCAATCCTCTAACTGTAGTTTTCTTGCTTTACCGCCTTTTTCTGGCTGTGATAATAACTCACACATGACCTTGTAATTTTTTACTGTCAAGCCGATTGTTAGTTGTGACGTATCAATATCTCTAATTACAGATGATGTAATTCCTTGTTTAGATTCTTCATTCCATTCCGTCTTAAAATTATCAATAGATGCAATCCATACCTTTTTCAACTGCTCCATATCTGAATACTGGCTCTGTCTATCCAGAATATCCGCAATATTTATAGCAATAATCTTATCAAGTAAAGGATCTATATCACACGCATACTGCTTTAAAACACTTTCTTCTATATCCATATCCTTATATTGATCAGCATTCAGAATAATCTCTTTTGCATATGTGATTACTCTATTTGTATCTTCCTTCACTTCGTCAAGTGTTGGTAATTTTGTTATTCTTTCTGCTTCATCCGGTATAACAGATATGTACTCTCTCCCATTTGAGACATAAAAAAATCTCTCTAATACCTTTGCTGTCTGATTTTTATTGCATGGATTTATACAATCCATATAGTCTGTTCTTTCTTCTGTGATAATAATTCATTCCTCCAATTGGTGCTAGAATATAAATAGTACAAGCCAAAATGAGAAATTCCAAATACACAT
>ERZ834798.3405-NODE-3405-length-10194-cov-3.075648_pt1 | contig 10194 bp, 17 predicted proteins | sample MGYA00519689_ERZ834798 | MGnify/ENA primary metagenome ERZ834798 (study PRJEB31850, sample SAMEA3708761) | human gut metagenome | biome: human gut; feature: human-associated habitat; material: faeces | place: China | collected 2014 ...
TTTCCTCCTTCGTGCCGCCATAGCCGAGCTTGAGGTTATCGAGCATGGTATAGTTCTGCTTGGCAAAACCCTGATAGGCGTACTGGATGGATTCCATTGCGGTACCCATCTTATTGGCGTTATCCGCCATATCCGTAATGGCAAGGTCTGCCGCCGCAGCCGCCTTTTCCGTATCCCCATCCAAACTTTGCAGCAGGCTTGCCGAAAAGCTCGTAACGGTTTCCATATATTCATTTGCGGACAGACCGGCAGTTTTATATGCATTATCCGCATAGGTCTGAATCGTGTCTGCGCTGTCCTTGAACAGCGTTTCCACGCCGCCGACCAGCTGCTCATAGTCCGCATAGGCATTGATGCACGCAGTCCCCAAAGCCGCAACCCCTGCAGATGCCGCGCCGACTGCCGCAGCACTCGCCTTTACAGCCGTATTTACCGCACTGCCGATTTTCCCCAGCACCTTTTGAAATGGGCTGTCATCGCCCTTAATTTTAATTACAACAGAGCCGTCTTCTGCCAATGGTTCCACCTCTTTCCTATGGAACATCATCGGCAGCTCAGGCTCTACTTGATGTTTTTCACGTTTATCTCAATTTCAAATGTTCTTTTGCACCTTCGCCCCTTGCAGCGTAAAAAAAGCCCCTTGCACACAGCGTCCTTGCTGTATGTAACAGGCATTTCATAGCCGCAGTAGGGGCATTTTACTTTTTCTTCATGCACGCCATCACCTCATCCACCTTGCCATCCCCCATCAGTGCTGTGACAAGGGCAGACTGCTGTCTTTTCTCCTGCTCAGGCAGGGGCAGGGCATATCTGCGCTTCATGGCGTTATAGTAATCCTTCTGCGTCTGTGGCATATCCCCCTTGATTTCCACCGCTCTGCACCGCATGACCTCTTTCAGTACCCTATCCTCCTCTAAAGCTTCAAACAGTGCCATAAACTGCCACCAGTGCAGAGATTTTCGGCTTAAATCAATGCCGTATTGCGTCAAAAACGCCCCATAAATCAGCCCTGCGTCATGGGTAAAGGAATAAATCGGCGGCTGGTAAAAATCTGCTCCTGCAGCTTTCCCGTGTCTCTTGTCCTCCTGCCTGCCGCAGCCCCAGAAATAGCACAGCCGCTCTACTGCCTCCTCCAACGGTTCGGGGATACAACCATAAAACAGCTTCAACGCCCGTTCCGCCTTTTCCTCATCCGTCAGCTCCTCGGAGAAAAAAATCTCCTCCAATCTCAGCATTGCCCGAAAATCAGAGGAGATATGGTATTCCCTGCCGCCAATCAAAAAAGAGTCAGGCAAATTTCCTGTCAGCAGCTCTTTCATTTCTTTCTTCTTTCCGCGCGTTCTCTGGCTCTGCGTGCGGCTCTGTTTTCAACCGCCGCCTGTGCCATGGGGGCAGAGGGCTGTGTGCTCCGGGGGACAGGCTTCTTGTAGCTGTTTGCCCGTTCTGCGTGGTAGGTCTGCACCTCTTGGGAAATATACATCACCAGATCCAGACAATCGTAAAGGTCTAACGTGCGTTTCGCCTCAATGGCATCCATCACATCCTCGCCCAGAAGGTCATCCAAAATGGCAAGCATTGTATCAATGCCCTTTGCAATGTCTGCCTCATCCTTCAGCTGTGCGCCGAAGGCTTTCATTTCCTCGCTTGCTTTTTTCAGCCTTCCCGTATATTCCGCAGTATTGGGTACCGTCACCTGCACCCCTTCGATATCAAGCAAAATCCCATGCTTGCGAAATTCAAATTTTCCCATCTCTTTTTCCTCCTTCTGCCCTTATACTGTCGGTGTAAATTTTTTAGTTTCTGTGTTAAATGTGCCGTCCACGAAATCCCCTACGCCGTTCAGATTGCCCGTTACCTTCATCACACCGCCGCCCTCGCCGGAGATAGAGGAAACCTCAACCGCAACCTTAAATTTTCTTGCTTCAAAGGTATTCGGTGTTTCCGCCACAGGCTTGAACAGCTCCACTCTCACATAGTCCCTTTCGGCATCCGCACCCGTCAGCTGATTTCTGCCGATTTCATACAGTGCCATCACTGCCGCCTCGTCCGCAATCAAGTCCGAATCAAACGCAAACGTAGGCTGATAGCTTTTAATCGTAGAGGTCTGGGCTTTCTGATTGATGTATGTTTTGGAATCCTTCTGTGCGTTGGGGGATTCGTCCAAGGTATTAAACCCAACCCCCATCAGCGCAAAGCTTTCCGTTCCGCTTTTTGCCGTGTTCAGATAATCCGCCACCTGATATCTCTTTACTGCATCCATATTGTTTTCACTCCTTATCTTGTCTGAAAAAATTCCATTCTGCACTGAATCTGGTATCTCGCCATGCTTGCCTCTGCCGCCATGGCATAGCCGCTTGTGGTTGCCTCCATCAGCATGACCTTCCTGCCCTCGCCCAGATTGGGGAGGTTGCCTGCCATGGTCTGTTCCCGCAGCCATTCGGAGAAATCGCCGTAAAAGCTGAGGTTATCCAGCTGCTGTCTGATTTTATCCCCGAAAAATTCTCTGCTTGCCACCACAAATAAAAACTGCCGCACCGTTGAGCCGTCCACATAGCAGCGCACAATCTCCTTTGCAGGCACAGCCTCAACCGAATAGCTCTGTGCCTCCTCCGGCAGAAAATCCACATGCAGCTTCCCTTCCGCAAGCGGCGGATAGGTACGCAGAAATTTTCGCACTTCCTCCATGATGTTTTTCATTTACCTCGTCCTTTCAGATACCCTTCCAAATCCTTCTCGACTTCATTGCCATGGTCTGCCATCATCCGCTTATCCCACTGCCTGCCACGCAATGCACCGCCGTGATAGGTCAGCGGCTGTCCGGTGTAATGCTTGGGCGCACGCCCTGCCATTACCTCGCCGACATACTGATAATGCGCATACGGTCCGGGATAGATAATGCTGTCCGCCGTCACTCTTGCAGCGTTTACCATGTGGGCGGCACCGCCTGCCGACATCGGCACATAGGGCTGACATTTCCGTTCCACATCCTCCGCCAGAAAGCGTTGTGCCGCCTTATCCTCGCCCAAACCATACCTCCGCAGGATTTTCGCTGTGCTGATATTAACCTCATAGTCTAATTTCATGCACCGCTCACCACCCAATGCTGCAAGTCCTTCCGCCTGCTCCTGCGGTTATCCCCGACAGAAAGCACCGTAAAGTATTCCAGTCCCTTTAGGTCTGCCTGTTTTTCGATGGCATCCACCGCACCGCGCACGATAAAATCCCCATTTCGGATGGTAATATCGGGCATTGCATCCTCCGGAATACGGACGGTAATCTTCGCCGCACCCGTCAAGCCTTTGTTCTCCGGTGTGGCAATCAGCTTGCCGAACCAGCTCACGCCATGAATCGCAGTGCAGACATAGCTTTCCAAGTCCGTTTTCCTGTCATAGCACAGCCGGATATGCGTAATCGTTTCCGTACATGCAAGCATCACTCCACCCCCCGATACAACAGCCCCGTATTGCCGAGATACAGCACCGCCGCTTGATACAGCCGCCGCTCATTCGCATTTGTTTCCGATGCATAAGTAACAGAAACACCATCGTTGCTCTCCGCCGCAATGCCATCCCTCTGCTCCTTTTGTAAAAGTGCATCCGCCACCGCACAGCACGCCTCTCTGACCTTCTCCTTGATTTTCTCATCTGTAACAGATGGAATACGGTCAAAAGTTATGCTGTCCAGATAGGCAGAAGCCTGACGGGAGAGACGCTTAAAGTCTCCCTCCGCCATTTCGCCGCAATAGGTGTCTTTGTAGTACGAAAAATCCGCATAAATCATGCGTTTTCCCCCTTTACTGCTTTTCCTGTGCCTCCTGCTCCTTTTTCAGAGCCGCAAGCTCCTTTTTCAGAGCGGCATTTTCCTTTTTCAGCTTCGCGATTTCCTTATGTTCCGCTGTTTCGGGCTGTTTTGCGCCCATGCCTACTGTTTTTGCCATACGCCTTTCCTCCTTACGCCTTATGGTGCAGATAAATCCCTGCAACCTTGTTTTCGTATACATCCGCCAGACCGTATGCTCTGTAGAAGAACAGCCAGCCGTCACTATCCTGATTTGCATCGGGAGAGATCACCTTATTGACCGTATGCTTGGGATACTGCAACAGTGCAGGCTTATGAATTACCATGAAGTTAATGTCCTTGCCTGTGCTTGCCTTCACAAAGCCGCCGACCTTCTCATTCGCACCGCTTGCGCCGCTGTTGTCCGTCTTGCCGTCATACAGGTCAATGGCGGTATAGAAGCGGGTCTGGGGTACCTTCTGAATGGATGCAAAGGAATTGAGCACCTCTTTTGATTTTGTGGTATCGACTGCATAAACCATGTTGTAGAGGGTGGGTGTGATGAACAGGTGTCTGTTTTCCTGCGGTACCTCGTCCTCGTCCATTTTGTTCTGCGCCTCCACCAGAGCCGCCAGAACCGCCGCACCATCCGCCAGTGTGCCTGCGGTTGCCTTGGAAATGCCTGTTGTGCCTGCATAGGTCGCAAAGCGGAAGGCATCCATTTCGGGTACCACCTTCGTGCGGATGAATTCCGCCGCCAGCTTCCCAAATGCAAGCCCTGCGGTTTCCTCGTTGTCCATGGCATCGACCGTAAATTTTCTGCCACGGTCATAATTGAATTTGACGGTTTCATTCGTCAGTGTCACATCCCCATGCACATAGCCGCCGTTGCGGTCATAATCCGCCAAGCCGTCCATGCTGATTTTGGGAATCACGATTTCGTTTGTGTTTGCGCCCATCTGCACCAGTGTCATATCGCCGTCCAGTGCAGAGGTAACGGACGCATTCTGATAGACCTCGTCCAGCAGGTCAATGTATTTTTTAAAAAGTGTAATGCTGTTCGCCATGTTTCGTTCTCCTTTCGATTTTCCTTATTCTTTCTTCGGGGATAAGCCCATTGCCGCTCTGACTGCCGCATCATCTGCCGCACCGCCTGCAAAGCCTGTCCCTCTGGAGAAGACAGGCACTCTTGCAGGGTCTTTTGCGAAATATTCCTTGTCCTGCGTCAGAGCCGCCAGAATATCCTTGTCCCCCTTGCCCTTGTTTGCTTCATCCTGCAGGGCTGTCTTAAATTCGGCGTAAACTGCCTTTTCCGTCAGTGCATCCCGCCATTTCTGCTCCCCGACCACCGTCTTGAAGCGGTTGGAATACTCGGCTTCTTCCGCTTCTTCCTTGGCTTTCTTCTCCGCCTCGGCTTTCTCGTCCGCAATCCGCTGTTCCAGCTCCTCAAATTTCTTCTTGAAATCCTCGTTGCCTTCTGCGGATTTTTTCAGGTCTGCAATGGTGGTTTCGTATTCCTTGAGGGTGCCGTTGGCTTTCTCCAAGTCCGCCCTGACGGTTTCCAGCTCCCCCTTCGCCTTGCCGATATCCGCTGTGTTGATGTCCAGTAAGCCCTTCAGCTGCTCCTCTGTGGCATCGGGGAAAATTTTCTTAATGTCCTCTCTTTTCATTCTTCGTTCTCCTTTCAGCTTTCAGTTTGTTCTCACGGTTCTTTCCGCACGCCTTGATAGTTTTTCGCCATTCCGGGCAAACAAAAAAGACCTGTTTTACGTCTGTGTCCAAAGACGAGATAGGATAGACCACCGTTCCTTTCTGATTCTTTTGCATGAAAAAACCACCTTCCTTTCGGTTGGTGGTATTCATTCAAAATTCACTTTACTGCATATTTCTGTCAGAGATTTTCCTTTGAAAAACGGTGCGTGCATCAGTGCATCAATCGAATCAAAGCTCTGCTCCTTTTCTCCGTAGCATAAAGAAATATCAGAACGGGAGAACGGGCAAATCGAGCCATTCACGCCGAGATATTCAAAGGTAATATCCTGTGTCAGACTGTCAATCCAATCTCTTAAATCCTCACTTTTCATAAGATGTTCGCATTCTCCTTTCTCTCCTGCTCTGTCAGTTCTCTTGCCGGTCTGTCGACGATTTTCCCATCTTTCCAGATAATATCGTGGGCATGTTCTCCATTCCTGCCGTAGGGATGCCTTTTCGGATTCCCATGCGCCCCCGTGCTCACCTGCCGCAGCTGCCGCCCGTCAGCATCGTAATACATACGGTCTGTCTGTTTTCCCTTCTGGGATAGCACATCCACCACAGCATAGGGTTTATATTCCGCAGAAACCTTCGGGTGCTCCTTTTTCGTCCAATCATCCGTAACAACGATAGTCCCATTTTTATTATACCGATATTGGCTGTATTTTTCAATTTCTTTCTGCTTCAGCAAAGCCACTCTTTCTGCCTCTTTTGGCGTACTGCCTTTCCCCACAGCAACTCTTGTCCCATCCGCCTTCAATCCCGTCTGTTCCAGAAAATCCCTCTGCCTTCTGTTCCATTCCGTTATCCTTGCGGATGCCTCGCCACTGTCCAATCCTGCCGCCTGCAGGGCGTTTTGTTCCCGTTTCCACCTGCGGATGCCACGCTCAATCCTCCGCTGCTCCTGCAACGCTTCGTATTCGGTCATTTTTACGCCGTTATACTCGTAGTCCTTCGCCTGATATTCTTTCAGCAGTGCCTTGTCATAGGTGCGGCTCATCCCCTCGAACCAAGGGCGAAAGCTGTGTGAGCAGTTCCAGCCGCCCAAGCCTGCCCCTGTGCCATAGCCCGTGGCTTTCACAAAATCGGGATACTTTCTGCTTTTTCCGCTCCTGCTGTAAATGCCGCCCTGCCACTGTGCATGGGAAGGTCTTGCGCCTGCGTGAGCGGAAACCTCCACAAGATCTGCACCCATTTCGTCCGCTCTGGCATCCTGCAAGCGAAGTGCCGTCTGGTTCACGCCCGTTACCACCGCCCGTCTGACCGCCGCCTCTATGGTATCCGTCCGCCCTGTCGGGTATCGGATGGCTCCCACGCCCTCGGCAGAAAGCTGCTTGATGGTGCTTCGGATGGCTGTGCCGCTGTCCATGCCGCCAAGCGTAATCTGCATATAGGCGCGGTCAAGTGCCTGTTCAAACTGGTGCGCGGCGGTGCGTGCCGTTGTCAACGTCAGATTGCGAAATGCACCCGCTGTTTTCTCATATCCTGCCTGCAATACCTTCTGCAAGTCCGCAGATGCCGAAACAGGCGGCGGATTGAGCCCCTGTCTGCGATAAACCGCATCATCGGATTTCAGTGCCGCTGTGCCTGCCTCCTGCATCAGCTGCCGCAGCTCCCTGTCGGCTCTGCCCGTCAGCGTTTTCAGCCTTGCCAAAATCTCCTCTCGCACCATCCCTGCCTCCTCAAGCATTTTCGCCTGATGCTCCACCGCAGGAATCCAATATCCATAGTGAGCTATTCTTACAGCCATATTTTCTAATATATCCATTTCAGCTTGTGCATATAATCTTACTAAATTTTCTGGCATCTTTTGAATATATGTTGGCTCTAAAATTCCCATCACCTCCCAGAACATAAAAAGGAACCTCCCGAAAGAGATTCCCCTTTTATGTTATTTCTTTGGCGGAGTAGTCAATGCTTTATACACATCCCACCCTCTTTTTAACCTTCCTGCAAGCATCTGTACAGATATTCCGTATGCTTCTGCCCACTCAGACAGTGCCTTTGTTTCTCCATTGTGAGTTAAATAACGGGTACTCTGTTTATTTCTGGCTTGTGATAATCCATTTACCCATCGACAATTTTCCGGGCTATATCCAAAATCATTATTGATTCTATCTATACTTAAATCCTCATTGTAACCATTTTCTAATGCCCACTTATAAAATACTTCGAAATCATTTTCCCATTCTTCACACACTTTTATGCCTCTGCCACCATAATTTGCATAACTCTTATCATTTTGATTGTTACAACGACTTTTCATGCCATAATAGATATGATACAATCGCCCTTTACTTTTTCCATGGGTTGTTTTTCTTTTTCGCATTATCTCCGAAAATGCACATCCACAAGAAGTAGATCGTCCTGATTTTAATGAAGTACCTCTAATTATTTTTACATTTCCACAATCACATTTGCATCTCCACATTGTACGACCAGACTTCTTACAATACTCAATTGCTATGAGCTTTCCGAATCTTTGTCCTGTTAAATCTTCGATTTGTTTCCCCATTAAAACACTCCTATCTTCTGCTGGTCAATTACATAGCGTGGACAATCAGTAATCTTAAAAATAAAATAAGTTCCACGACTCCCAGAAAAATGTCCAGACTTCATGCAATGCTTCCCGATTGCATCTGGACTTTTAATTGTGCTATCGTAACACACAGAAGCAACTTGACTCCATGTTGTAAACAAAAGCTTTACTTCGTTTTTGTTAATTAATTCTACGTTCATTAACCATTCTCCTTTTTTAATGAGAAATCATTACAAGATTCGTGGCATACTCCTATTTCTAGGATTATACATCAACGGAACCGCTAACAAGTTAGTCTTACTATTCCTCCGTAACAGACAATGCCCTGCCTGTATAAGTATTATATCATACTTGACTTAACTTTGCAAGTCCTAAGCTCCTGATATTAATAGCGGCGTTTACATCTCTATCTAAATGCTCTCCGCAACTAGGGCAAACCCAACTTCTATCCTTTAGAGTTAGTTCATCATTGATAAATCCACAACAATGACACATTTTAGAAGATGGTGCGAATCTGTCAATCTTGACAACCTTAGAACCACTTTTTAATGCTTCCCATTCCAAAATTTGAATAAATTCTGCGTAGGACAAATCAGAAATCTTTCTACCCCAAAGTTTCTTCATAGCTTCAAGATTAAGGTCTTCAATGCAAATAATAGAATATTCTTTTGTTAAAGAATTAGCTAGTTTATAGAACCAATCTCTACGACTATTAGAAATCTTTCTGTAAACCCTATCTAATTCTTTAATTGCTCGTTTTCTGTTGTTACTTCCCTTTTGACATCTTGAAACTTTTCTATGAGCTTTTCTTAACTTTTCTAGGTTTTGTTTGAAATATTCAGGAGAATCTATAACGGAGTAATTATCTAAATTTAAGAAATGCTTCATACCAAAATCAATACCGACAGCATTACCTGTGCGTGAATTTATTTCTTGCATTTCTTGTTCTGTAACTACGCAAATATAAAAATCTCCCAATTTATCTCGCTTTACTGTTACCGTTTTTATTTTACCTTGTATTTCTTGATTATTAAAATATTTATAGTTTCTTCCCATAATAATTATAGTATTGTCATTATGAAAAGAATAGCCACATTGTTTTAAGGTAAAACTAGAATATTTATAAATCTTTTTGAATTTAGGTGGCGATTTCTTACCAGAATTGTTTTTCTTTACATGGTTAAAAAATGCTTTATATGAACGGTATACTCGTTCAACTATATCTTGGATTGCTTGTGCATCTAACTGTTTCCAATAAGAATATTTTGACTTCTTTTTTAACTTTGTGATATGCTTTTGTAAGTCATATAAAGAAAGTGTCTTTTCATACAATCTATAATAAGTTTTATGAGCTGCTATGCAGTAATTCCAAATATGAGCAGCAATATTTATTTTATCATTCAAAATTTTGTTTCTCTTGCTATTATATAGTTTGTATTTATAAGATTTAATTACCTTAATAGAAAATCACCTCCTTTTATATAAGCATTACGGCATAAAACTAATAAGCATAAACACAAGATTTATTCATCATCCTCGTCATCGTAATCATGTTCCAGTTCATACCTATCAATTTGACTTTGAATTTCGTCTTGCATTTCAGATTGTAAGGCACGAACATAGTCATCACCTAGAACCGCTCTGGCTTCATCAAGCAATTCATCTAAAGTATAATAGTAATGTGGAAATCCATCTTTATCGTAAAAATAACCAACCATTTAATCACCTTCTTTAAATATATTACATCATAAACGAATAAAATATCAAGAGTTATCTGCAATATTTTTTAGAATATAAGCGATTACATCAACCGTCCATCCATTACCAACGGCGGTATATCTTGCCGTATCAGAAACACCAGCGGTATAATTATCTGGCAATGTTTGCAATCTTTCGTATTCAACAGGGGTTAGTTTCCTGCATCTCCCGTTGATGTATACTTTCTTCTGTTGATAACCGCCATGTACACACGTTAGAGTTGGACACTTGAAATTTTTACTATATACTCGTTTTAGCATCTCATGCGTATTTACATTTAACGTAGCAACAACGTGTTTATCTTCTCCATGAAAGTCATAGCCACAATTATAGAAATATTTCTCATCAACAGAATTTTCAAGAATATC